>ENA-OXWT01000174-OXWT01000174.1-human-gut-metagenome-genome-assembly--contig:-NODE-174-length-27334-cov-6.621100_pt1 | contig 27334 bp, 25 predicted proteins | sample MGYA00244689_ERZ652722 | MGnify/ENA primary metagenome ERZ652722 (study PRJEB26926, sample SAMN06164640) | human gut metagenome | biome: ENVO:00009003; feature: ENVO:2100002; material: ENVO:00002003...
GTCGGACAACCCGAAACGCAAGACAAAATACGACCTTGTGGCGGTCCGCAAGCAGGAACTTGGCTGGGTCAACATGGACAGTCAGGCACCCAACAAGGTGGTAGGAGAATGGCTCTCAAAGCAGGAGTTTGACCTTGTCAGGCCGGAGTTTGCATACGGAAAATCCCGCATTGATTTTTACATGGAAAAGGGCGAACAGAAATACCTGTTGGAGGTCAAAGGCTGCACACTGGAAGTGGGCGGCATCGGCTATTTCCCGGATGCACCCACCGAACGGGGCGTGAAGCACTTGCACGAGTTAGCACAGGCGCAGCGGGCAGGATATCGGTGCGCAGTGGCCTTTGTAATTCAGATGGAAGGCGTCGCCGAGGTAAGGCCGGATGTTGATATTCAGCCGGAGTTTGGCACAGCGCTGTCCGAAGCGAAAGCCGCTGGCGTGAGGGTGCTGTTCCTGCTTTGCCATGTCGAGCGGGACAGTCTGGAGATCGTGGAGCAGCGGGAAGCGTGAAAAAGTGATATCTACCCCGGCATTCGGGCTGCCTACAAAGTATATCTTCCATGCGGTCTGCCCGGCATGGCAAGGCGGCTTTGGCGAAGCGGAACAACTGGCTGGTGCGTACCATTCTGCACTGGAACTAGCCGCAGAGTACCACTGCGAGAGCATGGCTTTTCCGCTGCTATCCAGCGGAAACTACGGCTACCCCAAGGAACAGGCCTTCCGCATTGCAGTGGACACCATCACGCAGTACGTCATGGAACATGACCTGACCGTGTATCTGGTGCTTTATGACCGGCACTCGCTGGCCGTGAGCCGCAAGCTGTTCACCTCGGTGGAAGAGTACATCGATGACCATTATGTAGCCCAAAACGATGAAAGCTATGGGGGTGGCGGCGGCAGGTTGGCTGTTCGACACCCTTGCCTGCATCACCGGCGGCATTGCCGAAGCCTTTTACGGGATGCCGTCTGAGTTGCGGCAGGAAACCATGAAGCATCTGCCGGAGGAGATGCGGGCAGCGTATGAGTTGTTCCGGCAGAACCTTGAGCGCAGGATGTGACACCGCCGGTGCTGCACAGACCCAAGCTGTATTAAAAAAACGGAGGATCTTATCGGAAGAACAGAAAAACACCCGCCTGCGTATTGTGTGCAAAGCACAGTACATGGGCGGGTGCGGTTTTGTTGTGGTTTGTTCGCACTGTCAGAACAGGTCGAAACATAATTTTTGTGGAGTTCCGTCCAGCAGATACCGGATATAGAGACGGCCGTTTTCCGCTTCTGTCTGCACCTGCGTGGCGTGTTCAAAGAGGGTGCGCAAACGGCGGTACTCTGCCCGCTGCGCCTGTGTGTAGCGGGACGGCATATCCGAGGTGAGGAACACATTGCCCAGCAGGGCGTTGACCGTGGCAAGGGTGCGTTTTTGCTCTGCCGTCAGCTTGCAGTTTTCCTCCCGGAGGAAGAACACATCCGGGTCGCTGCCGTAGGCACGGCCATTGAGCTGACGCCGGAACACCGTGTTGTTCAGCGCCTGCTTTGTGGACACCCGCTCCCGATGGAACAGGCGCATATACCACACATCGTCCCAGTCCAGCCCTACGTCACAGCTGACACGGCAGTACTCCACCAGCCCGAAGGCGGGCATCACCGGTACGCCACAGCCGAGAATTTGCTTTTGCCCGCACCAGCTACGCAGCAGCTCCATGGCACGGTACATCCGGGCTGCCCGGCTCTCGCGGGTGTTGCCAAAGGGGGCAGCGCCGTACAGAAAATCCAGCTTGACAAGGTCGAAGCCCCAGTCGTTCAGCACCCGGTCGAATACCCGGCGCAGATAGTCCAGCACGGCCGGGTTGTCGATATCCAGCGCATAAAAGCTGCTCCAATTGCTGCCGCAGCACCACGGTTTGCCGTCCACTTTCAGCAGCCAGTCCGGGTGCTGCTGGAAAAGGGCGGAGTCCTTTTCGCACACAAAGGGTGCAAGCCATAGCCCGGCCTGAAATCCGGCGGCGTGAATTTCCTCCACCATGCCTTTCAGCCCATGGGGGAATTTCTGTGCATCTGTTTCCAGCCAGTCGCCCACCTTCGGCTCCCAGCCATCATCGATCTGGAACAGGTCTCCCATGCAAAGCAGGCTGCGGCATCCGGTCAGGTCCTCCCGGATGGTATCCTCGGTGATGTCCTGATAGCGGTTGTACCAACTGGAATAGCCTGCCAGCTTCTTTTCCGTCCGAGGGCGTATGCCCATAGCCTGAAACCAGCCGTCGAACACCTCCGTCTCGCCGCCCTCGGCAAAAAACAGGTCAAGGAGTGGGAAACTGCCGCCGGGATGCTCCACCCCGGCGCAGTCACGCTCCAGCGTCAGCAGGGCTTTGCCGCTGTCGTAGCGGAGAATGGTGTAGCCCGGCTTCTCGTCCAGCGATGCCACCAGCCGGAACTGTGTGCCCTTGCGGAAATAGCAGTAGGAAAAGCCGTGGCTCTGCCCCTTTTGATGCCCATAAGGCGCAAAATGATAATCGCCGTAGCGGTCAAAGGCATATTTTTTGCGCAGAAAGCCGGGGATGTGGTCGGTGCCGCGGAGCTTGCCGTTCCGGTCCAGCTCCGGGCTGTAGGTCCATGTCTGGTAGCCGTTCATGAACAGACGCTCGTCTGCTTCCATCGTCCACGGCAGCTCAGCACGCACCGCCTTCAGCGTCCCGGCGGGCAGGTCTGCCGTCAGATGCAGCGCACCGCCATTCTCCGTGACCGTGCAGTTGCCTGTCTGTACGCCGCCGGAAGTTTCCGCGTACCAGTGCAGCGTTTCAGTCATGGTGCGCTTCCTCCCCGTGGAGCTGTGCGCTGATCTCGGCAGCGCGGGCATCGGTCAGAACAAACTTGCGGCGGAACAGCACCAGCGCACCAGCCAGCACCAGCATGGGCAGAACGGTCATCATCAGGCGCAGACCCAGCAGGGTTCCGGCGCTTTGTACTGCTACCGGGCCGGTCTCCTCCGTGTTGCCCACAAGACCGATGAGGTCCAGCCCGATGCCGGTCAGGAATACCGCCACACCGGAGGCTGCCTTGACCACAAAGGTCTGCATGGAAAAGATGACGCTCTCCTCCCGGCGTCCGGTTTTGAGCTGACCGTAATCCACGCTGTTGGAAAGGAACAGGGTGGTCAGCACGCTCAGCATCCCGTTGCAGGCGAACACCACCACGCCCGGAATGCACAGCAGGGCAAGGCTGTGGGAAAGGCCGGTCAGGCAGAACACCAGCAGCGTGCCGTAGCCGCACAGTGCCAGCACAAGACTCAGGTAAAATACCTGTGTACTGCTGAACTTTTTGCGCAGCAAGGGGTAAAGCACCATCATGCCAAGGATCTGCGCCGCACCGCCCACAGTGGAAAACAGGGTGTAGGTGGCTTTCCAGCCTGCACCGCCAAGGTCGTATTTGAAGAAATAGATGATGAAGTTGGAGGTAAGGTACAGCGCCGAGTTGATCAGCACGATGCTGCCTACCACTACCATAGCCTGATCGTTGCGGAACAGGGCGGAGAACATCTCCTTTACGGTGGCGGTTTTCATCTCACTGGAAGTGGTTTCTTTCATGGAAATGCAGCACACCAGCTCTGTCACTGCAAAAATTGCCGCTACGATCAGCGCCACCCAGCGGAAGCCAGCGCGCTCGCTGTCGCCGCCAAGGGCTCCCACCAGCAGCATGGTGAACATGGCGATAAGAGCCGAACCAACGCCTGCACAGGTACGCCCCACCATGGAAAGGTTCTCCCGGTCTTTTGGGGTGCGGGTCACGGCCGGGATCATGGACCAGTAGGGAATATCCATCATGGTATAGGTGACGCCCCACAGGATGTACACCACGCTGAAATAGACCATCAACGCCGCTTCGTCCAGCACCGGGGCGGCAAACAGGGCGTAGAGCACCAGCGCATTGAGCAGCGTGCCGGAAAAGATCCACGGACGGAAACGTCCCCAGCGGGTGCGGGTCTTTGCCACCAGAACCCCCATGAAGGGGTCGTTGAAGGCATCAAAGAACCGGGCAGCCATGAGCACGACGCCTACAAAGCTGGCCGAAAGCCCCAGCACATCCTGATAATAATACATGACGTAAGAAGCCGACAGGGCATATACCATATCCTTGCCCACGGCACCAATGCCAAATGCGGTTTTCTGTTTCAGGGTCAGTTCCATACAGCGTCCTCCTTTTCAATGGTGAACCGCAGCACAACGGGCTGGGTCTGCGGTGCAGAAACGGTCAGCAGGGCTTCTCCGGCAGTGCCCACGGTGCGCAGATAGGTGCCGGTCATGCCGCCCTCGGCAACGGCGGTCTGTGGACCCACAAGGGCGGCGCTGCCCTCCACCGCAAACTGCACCGGGAACTGTGCGTAGGGGGCAGGGGTGCCATTCTCGTCCAGAATGCGCACCCGGACGGCCGCCATATCGTAAGTATCTTTTTCCCGAAGAGCCGTCCGGCTGACCTTGACTTCCAAGTGCAGCTTTGCACTGGGGCAAAGGGTCACGCTGCGCACCACGTTGCCGTCCTGCACGGCATCGAACCGCCATCGGGTAGCTTCGCCGCCCCAGTTGCCCACATATTTGCCGTAAAGCGCCACGCCATCTTCAAAGCTCATTTTGTAGTGCAGCATACACCAGCCGAATTTGACCTTGTAGACCAGCGGCAGCCCCGCCAAGCCGTATTTTCCGGCGGCCAGCAGACAGTCCCGCACAGCGGCCGCCTTGGCGGGGGAGAACTGCTCCTGCGTTTCCAGCAGCTCGCCAATGGGATCGTCCATCACAAAGGGAGGGTGGGGCAGCGCCGTCCACTCGCTTTGGCGCAGGGCGGTGACGAACACATCGTTTTTGTAAAGCCTTACCTGCTGGGCATTACTGAAAACGTAGGCCGTGCCCAGCTGCCCGGCGGGGTTATCGCCGATGTCCATGGAGGAGCTGACCGCCAGCACCGGGTCGGCATCGCCCTGACTGGCATAGACCGCTGCCGCCAATTTGGGGTTGCGGAAGCTGTCCAGCACACCGTGGTAGCAGATGCGGTCCCCGGAGCCAAAGTCCTTGTGGGTCTGGTAGTCGAACATACACCAGCCAAAGCACCCGGCGTGCTCTCCGCTGGCATAGGCGGCGTTCTGCACCCGGACGTGCCGCAGGGCGTGTTCCTGCCGGTGCGGGCCGTCGTCAAAGGCCTTGGTGGGGTACATGTGGCCGTTGCACTCCGAGATGAGCAGCGCCTTGCCCATATCCGGGGTCACGTCCTTTTTGGGCTTTGCGCCGGGCGTTACGCCGTTGTGGGAAAAATCGTTGTAGGCGTAGACATCCTCCAGCAGATGGCTTTTTTCCAGATACCGCACACCGGAGGTGGCGCGGCTGGGGTCCAGCTGATGGGCAATTTGATTGGTGCGGGTGTAGAAGGCATCGTCGTCCACGCTCTCGTTGATGCGCACGCCCCACAGGATGATGCTGGGGTGGCTGCGGTTTTGCAGGAGCATCTCCCGCAGCATTTCACAGGCGGCGTCCTTCCAGTTGTCGTCCCCGATGTGCTGCCAGCCCGGCAGTTCGGTGAACACCAGCAGACCCCGCCGGTCGCACTCGTCCAGAAAATACTGGCTTTGGGGGTAGTGGCTGGTGCGCACGGCGGTGCAGTGCAGCTCCTCCTGCAAAATGCGGGCATCCTCCCGCTGTAGGCTTTCCGGCGCGGCGTAGCCGATGTAAGGGTAGCTCTGGTGTCGGTTCAAGCCCCGCAGGAAGGTCTTTTCTCCGTTGAGGTAAAAGCCATCCGCCCGGAACTCTGCGGTGCGGAAGCCAAACGTCACCTGTTTGCGGTCGATGGGTTGTCCGGCGGCGTTCAAAAGCTCTGCCACGGCATGATGCAAAACCGGGTGCTCGGTATCCCACGGCTGTGCGTCCGGGACGGAAAGCTGCATCTTCCCGGTTTCTGCCGCCTGTGCGGTCTGCTGGGCCAGCAGGGTGCCGTCTGCGGTCTCCAGCCGGATGCGGACCGCCACGGCTGCGGGTGTAAGCTCTGCCGTCCACTGCACCACGGCATCATGCAGGGTGGGCGTGTAGACGAACAGATCCGTCAGGCGGCTTTCTGCCGTAGCTTCCAGCCAGACCTCCCGGTACAGCCCGCCGTAGGTCAGGTAGTCGATGACAAAGCCAAAGGGTGGAATGGCCGGGTCTTCACGGGTATCCAATTGCACGGTCAGCAGGTTTTCACCCTCCCGGTCCACAAGGTCTGTGATCTCCACCGCAAAGCCGGTATAGCCGCCCCGGTGCTGCCCGGCAACCCTGCCGTTGACCCGCACCACCGCCTGATGGGCGGCTCCGTCAAAGCGGAGGAACAGCCGGGGCGCAGCTTGTACCGGCGGCACCCGGAACCGTTTGCGGTAGCCGCAGACCATCTCGTAATCGGCAGGGGAGGCATAGTGCAGCGGCACCTCCCGGCAGGTATGGGGCAAGCGGACGGCTTGTTGTTTTGGCACCGGCAGCCCCTTGCCAAAGGCTTCCGTCCAGTGTCGTGTAAACTCCCAATCCTCGCAAAAACTGTGTTTCATCGCGGCAGCACTCCTTCCAGTAAGATCGAGATCATTTCCTCCAGTACAGCCACATACTGCACCCCGCTTTCTGCCAGACTGCGGTCTGCCAGAAAGCTCTCAATGGACGCGGTGATCATCTGCCGCAGCACCGGCAGGGACACCGGACGCATGACCCCCTCTGCCACAGCCTGTTCCAGCAGCGCCATGGTGGGTTCCCACCCGTTTTCCAAGTGACTGCGCACCCGCGCCGCCACCACCGGGTATTTCTCGTCCAGCTCCTTCATCTGCCGCAGGTCCAGCGCGGCGTATTCTGTCGGCATGGCAATGATGACTGCCCGCAGCTTCTCCTGCAAAGTACCGCTGCCCGCCAGAATTTTCTGCTTGCAGTGGTGGATCTCCGCAAAGGCATGGTCTACCATGTCCAGCAGAAGCGCCTCCTTGGAGGGGTAAACGGTGTAGATGGTCTTTTTGCTGATGTGCAGCGGCTCTGCCACCTGTTGCATGGTGAAATGCAGCCCCTGTTGACGGAATAACTGCATCGCCTGTGTGCGCACCAGCGCATCGAGCTTTTCCTGCATGAGCGTCCTCCTTATGGAAACTGTACTTGCGTTTCTGGTTTCCATTCTAGTGCGGAAACCGAGCCAAATCAAGCGGTTTCCGCATTTTCTGCGTTCTGCCGAGAAAGTGTAGACATTTTGCAGCAGAATGACAAAAAGAACCCCGGCGTGCCTTGAAAGCCGCCGGGGTCTTTTGCGTGCAAGTGCTTTTCCACAGCGGCAAGCCCTCGTCAAAACTCCGGGTGCCATTCATCCCGGATGCCAATGTCGGCACAGACGATCTTTCCGCACAGGGGCGCAGAGATTTTTGCGATATGCAAAGGCTTATAGCTGTCGAAGGTTACGGTCAGATCCGCATGGGCAGCGCCCTCGGCAACCTCGCCGGTATCCGTATTGATGCCGCTGGGCAGGTCTACGGCCAGCACAAAGGCACCGCTCTTGTGCAGACGGCGTATCAGCCCACAGGCGGCAAGGCCGGAAGGCCGCAATTCACCATGGAACCCGGTGCCGTAGAGGGCATCCACAACGGCAGCAAAGCTCTGGGTTTCCAGTACGGAACCGTCGGCGCAGATGTGCACCGGAAGGGAATGCAGACGCTCAAAATTGCGGATGGCGTCAGCGGTTTTTGGCTCGCCCTCGGCCAGAAGAACGGTCACATTCCAGCCATCTTTTGCGGCGGTACGGGCAATCACGAACCCATCGCCGCCGTTGTTGCCTTTTCCGCAGACCACCAGCAGCCTGCCGGGATGCGGAAACTGCTTTTGCAGTTCAGCGTAAGCCGCCAGTCCGGCGTTTTCCATCATTTGCAGATAGGGCAGACCGTGGGCATCCCCGGCTCGTTCGATTTCCTTCATCTGCGCAGCCGTCACAATGCGGTGTTTCATGTGGGCACCTTCTTTCCATCTCTATTATAACGGATGGGACTGCTGGGAACAAGATGAAGGATGCCGGTGTATAGGCTCTGTCCCCGGAGAGCCGCAACAAGCTCTCCGGGAGCATTTTTGTTTCGATACCTTTTCCGCAAGGGAAAACCATGGTATACTGAATCCAAAGTATAGCAGTTTGCGTTTTTGATGCCCAAGCAACATCCGCAAACTGCATATCGCAAATATGCCGTTTTGATCGGCGCTGTTTTTGAAAATTGCGATAATAAACAGGGAGGTACCGTTATGAAGTGGGGAATTTTAGCGACCGGCACCATTGCCAAAAAGTTTGCGTCTACGGTGGAACAGATGGGCGCAGAAGGGGAGCAGCTTGTTGCCGTGGGCTCACGGCATCTGGAAAGCGCACAGGCCTTTGCACAGCAGTACGGCATCCCCCTCTGCTATGACTCCTACGAAGCCCTTGCCGCCGACCCGGAGGTGGAGGCTGTCTACGTTGCCACCCCCAACACCCTGCACTACGAAAACTGCAAGCTCTGCTTGGAGCAGGGCAAGCACGTTTTGTGCGAAAAGCCCTTTACCATCCGCCCGGAACAGGCGCAGCAGCTGTATCGTCTGGCGGAGGAAAAGCACCTCTTTCTCATGGAGGCGTTCTGGATCTGGCTGCTGCCGCTGTACGACCGTCTGCGCCAGATCCTTGCGGCGGGCACCATCGGGGAACTGAAGCAGATCAGCTGTCAGTACGGCTTTGTGGCCACCGGTGCCCGGAAGGACCGCAAGTTTGATTCCGGTCTGGGCGGCGGTGCGCTGCTGGATATCGGCATCTACAATCTGGGCTTTCTGCGCATCCTCACCGGACAGGACCCGGAGAAGGTGGAGACCAAAGAGGTGCACATCAACGAGTACGGCACCGACGATTACAGTCGCCTTGCGCTGACCTACCCCGGCGGCTGCAAGGCGGAGTCGGTCCAGACCATCGGGCAGGAGCTGGAGCGCAATGCCCGCATCCTTGGCACCAAGGGCCGTATTTTCCTGCCGGATTTCCAGCACGCCGAGACCATGACGCTGGAAGTGGAGGGCAAAGAGCCGGAGGTCATCCGCTGCCCGGTGGACATCAACGGCTTTGAGTATGAGATCCGGGAAGCAAGCCGCTGCGTCAAGCTGGGGCGCACCGGCAGCGACCGCTACACCCCGCAGGACAGCTTTGCCCTGACCCGCCTGATGTACGACACCCGCATGAGCTGGGGCATGAAGTTTGCGGGCGAGGTGTAAGCGCACAGCTTGCCGCGGGTCTTTTGCGTGCGGAGACTATGCTATACGGAGAACGATAACTCGGAAGTTGGAAAGGGGTGCACTGCCATGCTGAGAAAGTTGAATTGTTTTTTAAACATCGTTATTGGTTCATTCATAGGGATTTTCATTGGAGCAGGAATTTATAAGTTCTGGCACTTTAAAACCTATCCCAATTTATATGCCATGCAGTCTGCGCCGTGGTACACAGAGTTACTGTTGTATGGTTCCGTGGTGGCTGTTGTGGTGGTCGTATGTGTTATCCTAAAGCTGATTATTTGGAAAAAGTTAAAGTCATAAATTTCAGTTTACCGGGCAGACAGACATCTAAAGAACAGAAAGCCGCTCTGGGGCAAAACTGCACCCAAAAGCAAATTTGTCTTTGAAAGAATAAACCTATTGACATGGTGCGAAAGTGGATTTATGCTATCCTCAACACCCAGATTACGAAAGACGAGAGCCTACGCAAGTTTGATACCGTTTACCCGGCAGCTGGCAATGGTCACACCGCCGTCAAGCTGACCTTGCAGGAGCTGGAAGCAGCCGCCGGAGCCGAGGGCTGGGTGGATGTCTGCAAGGAGCCGGAAGGCGAATAAGGCATCATATAATAAACGTAAAGGGAGCTCTGCTCGGACCTTCGTCCGTGACGGAACTCCCTTTTTAGCTTTATAGAAAAACCATAAGTCATCTGCCGCACTCAGCGGAGCAAATACCACACGCCCAGCAGGATCGCAAGGAAGATCAGGTTGGACAGGGTGAACAGCCCAAAATACTGCTTCTTCCCCTGTGGCAGCTCCCGTGCGATCTGCCGGTAGGAAATAAGACTGGCCATGGATGCGATCAGAGTGCCAAGACCTCCCAGATTGGTGCCGATGATGAGGGCTTGTGTCTCTGCCGTGAACCCGGACAGCAGCAGGGCGGCAGGAACATTACTGGTGACCTGCGAAGCAAGAACCGCCACAAGAACTTCCCGGCCGGTCAGAAACTCCTGCAGCCAGCCGGAAAAGGCAGGAATGCGCCCCAGATTGCCGATGAAGATGAAAAAAGCCACAAAGTTCAAAAGCAGGGAATAGTCCACTGCCCGTAAGGTGTGCGGGTCTGCAAAAAGGGCGCAGACGAGCACAGCGACAAAGGCAATGCCATAGGGCAGCACCCGGATCACGGACAGCAGACAGACGGCAAACAGAACCAGATACAGCAGGATGATCTTCTGATCCCCCTGAGACGCAGAGGAAGAAACAAGCTCATTCACGGAGAGGGCGGCAGGGGCTTTCCGGCAGACCATTGCTGCCCAAGCCAGCAGCAGAAACAGAGAAACCAGTGTGTAGGGCAGCATAAGAAACACAAATCCCCCGATGCTCATGCCGCTTTTTCCGTAAAGATAGAGATTCTGCGGGTTGCCGATGGGGGTCAGCATACTGCCAAGGTTTGCCGCAATGGTCTGCATACAGACCACCGGAATCAGAAGAGAGCGGCGGACATCCGCTCCCAGACGGCTCAGGACTACGAACGTAAAGGGAACGAAGGTCAGCAGGGAAACATCGTTGGTGATGAACATGCTTCCGAAAAAGCACAACCCGACCAGTACCAGCGTCAGCTGAAAGATGCTGTGGGTACGGGACAGCAATGCCCGCCCCAGTCCATCAAAAAAGCCCTGCCGTCGCAGCCCGGCCATGACCGTCATCAGGGAAAACAGGATCGCCAGCGTGCGCAGGTCGATGTAGCCGAGATACTGCGCATCCGGCGGAACAAAGAAGGCGGAGACGACGGCCAGCACAGCGGCTGCGGTGAGGACCGTTTCCTGCTGAATGAATTGTTTGAGTTTCATAGAGACACATCCTTGTAGTTGTAAAGGCAGCCCTGCTGCGATGCCTTCAACAAGCCGGTTTTTACAACGGCATATCCCATCAGCAGAATCAGAAATAGCTGCGCGATCTGCTGCATCAATAAAAGGCTGATTTGCATTTAGAACTCCTCTTTTGCCATTCGTTTTTGCAGCACCATCCTACTCCATTGGCGGGGCATCGTCAAGAGAAAACAGAAAAAATGCGATCTGAGTGTTTTGGGGATTGCCATGAGTGCAAACATGAAGGCGGGGTTGTGCGTTCAGACATTGGACAACGCAATGGCTTCTTATCCGGCTTTGCGCGGTACTATCCTTCATTCCGACCGCGGTGCTCAGTATACAAGCGATTTGTACCGCAGAGCAATCACACGGTATGGTATCCGGCAAAGCATGAATCGTGCAGGTGGTCGCTGCCATGACAATGCTCGTTGCGAAAGTATGTGGGCCAGTGAGTTTTATCTGTCAACTGATATTGACAATATCACAAAATGATTCCGCTTGGTGACCAACAGCCCTTCCTTTTGCAGCTTGGAAAGCTCCACCGACATGGCAGCACGTTCCACGCAGAGAAAATCCGCCAACTGCTGACGGTCAAAGGGGATATCAAAGGAGAGGGAGGACTGCCGGATGGACTCAGCGGACAGGTAGGACAGCAGCTTTTCGCGGGTGGTTCGCTTGCTGACATGGGTGATCTTATCGTTAAAAAGCAGGATTTTGTTTGCCAGAACGCTGACCAGATTGCGGATGAGTTTCTGGTGGTGGTCGCAGACGGTGGGGCAGGAGGTGAGCAGCCGCTTGACGTTCAGCAGCAGAATTTCGCAATCCTCCTCTGCCACCACGCTGATGTTCAGGATGGCACCGGGAGTGGCGGCGTAAGGTTCGCCGAAAAAGTCTCCGGTATTGCACTTGGACAGGATGTTGCGGTGTCCCCAAAGATCCTCCTGAATCACAAGGGTGGAGCCGGACAGCACAAGCCCCATGACCTCTGTGGAATCTCCGGCACGGAAGATATAGGAGCCCCGGGGCCGGGTGATTTTCGCTGCACTGACGCAGTGCAGGATGGACAAAATTTCATCGTCGGTAAGCCCGGTAAAAAAGGGACAGTTCCGCAGAACAGGCAGATATTTTTGCATAAAGACTCTCCTTGTTGGAATTCAAACAGACAAGATGGCTTTAGTATACTATAATAAAGCTGCAAATGCAAAAAACACCCACAACAGGAGAGTATCGATATGATTCGGAAGATCATCCATATTGACGAAGAAAAATGCAACGGCTGCGGCTTGTGCGCAACCGCCTGCCATGAGGGAGCCATCGACATCATCAACGGCAAGGCAAAGCTGGTGCGGGAAAATTTCTGCGATGGCTTTGGCGACTGCCTGCCGGGCTGCCCCACCGGTGCCATCACCTTTGAGGAGCGGGAAGCCCCCGCCTACGACGAGGCGGCGGTGCAGGAGAACAAAAAGAAAAAGGAGCTGCAGGAAAAGATGAAGCATCTCCACGAGGGCGGCTGCCCCGGCTCCCGGATGCGGACGCTGGAACAGCCGGAGACCGCCGCCGAAAGTGTGGCTTCTGCTCCCGTACAGCCGGTCTCTCGGCTCCGCAACTGGCCGGTGCAGATCAAGCTGGCACCCATCCACGCGCCCTACTTTGAGGGTGCAAAGCTCCTGATCGCAGCGGACTGCACGGCATACGCCTACGCCAATTTCCATCAGGAGTTTATGCGCGGCAAGGTGACCCTCATCGGCTGCCCGAAGCTGGATGCAGTGGATTACAGCGAAAAACTCACCGAGATCCTGCGCAGCAACGACATCCAGAGCGTGACCATCCTCCGCATGGAGGTGCCCTGCTGCGGCGGCTTGGAGATGGCAGCGAAAAAGGCACTGCAGACCAGCGGAAAGTTCATTCCGTGGCAGGTGGTCACCATCTCCATTGACGGAAAAATTCTGGATTGAATACACCGGGCAGACCGATACCGCTTTGGCGGGAAACGTGGTATGATCCTTGCAGGAACTGGTTCGGGCACAGAAAAATGTAGAACGATTTTTGCGGAGGAAAAGAACACCACCGAGAAAACCCAGACCCACTAGACGAATCCCGCCGAGGAGCTTTCCCAGTTGGAAGGCTCCTCGGCGGATTTTTTTGTCAAGCACGAACAAGCACAGATCATAAATAATAAGTAGTATTCACAAACATAAACTCTTGAAATGCTTCTGTTGGAATGTTACAATACATACTAGATACGTTGGTATATACTGTTCGAAAAACTGCTGACAACATGGCATGAATCATGCTGCAATGAACTTCTTGAAACCTGTGCAATGGAAATGAAACCGGAATGAGACCGTCTGGGGCGGAGAAAGATTGGGAAAAATGAAAAACTCTGGAACGAGCGAAACCATGCAGACGCTGATGCGGAGAAGCGTCTGTGCGATGCTGAGCCTGCTGCTGTTGCTGTCAGCCGTGCTCCCTGTGAAAGCTGCCGCAGAAACCGCCCCTGCAAAGGTTGTCCGTGTCGGCTCGTTTGAGGACACCTTCAACTATGTCAACGAGAAGGGTGCAAGAAAAGGCTACGGCTACGAATTGCTGGAAACACTATCCGGCTATACAGGCTGGCAGTTTGAGTATGTGACCTGCGATTGGTCAGACTGTTTTGAAAAACTCAAAAACGGCGAGATCGACATTATGGGCGATATTTCCTATACGGAAGACCGCGCTGAGGAGATGCTGTTTTCAGACGAGCCGATGGGGGAAGAAAAATATTACCTCTATGCTGATTTCTCGCGCACAGACATCTCCGCCTCCAACTTCAAAACGCTGAATGGCAAAAAGATCGGTGTTCTGATGGGAACGGAACCGGAAGAGATGCTGACCGAATGGGAGGAAAAACACGGCATAAAAACGGAACACATCAACATTTCCAACAACGAGGATGTGAAGCAAAAGCTGGCAAACCACGAGATCGACTGCTTTGTTTCACTGGAAGAGTCCTTCTGGGCAGAGCTTGGCATCTCGACCATGACCCGTGTGGGAGAATCCGGCATCTACTATGCGATCAATAAGGACCGGACTGATATCAAGGAAGAACTGGACAATGCGATGCGCGCATTGGACGAAGCGGATCCTTTTTATACGGCAGATCTGTATAAACGGTATTTCTCGCTGGATTATACGCCCATCCTTACGAGTGAGGAAAAGGCGTGGCTCAGAAAGCACGGCGCGATCCGGATGGGCTTTCTGACGAGTGATGGCGGCGTCAGCACCTATGACCCTGCCACCGGGGAGCTTACCGGGGCGATCACGGACTATATTCAGTTTGCAACAGGTTGTCTTGGAAATCAGGATCTGGAATTCCAGATCGTCGGCTATGACAGCAAGGAAGCGGAATTGGATGCGCTGAAATCGGGCGAGATCGACATGGTCTTCCATTTCGACCAGAGTCCCAATCTGGCGGAAGAATATCGCGTTGCCTGCACCAACACAACGTGGACCTCTAATATGATGGCGGTCACGAACAAAGAGCATTTTAACGAAAACAAAGCAAACCGCGTTGCCGTTCCCCAAAACAAGCTCTCCCTGAAAAAGTACCTTGCGTTTTATTATCCGCAGTGGGAGATCGTGGACTGCGATACACAGGAGGATGCGGCAAAGCTGGTCAGAGACGGACAGGCGGATTGTGTTGTCACAGGGGCCAGCAGTGAGGAAAAATACAGCAAGAAATACGGCTTTTACAGCGTTCTGCTGCCAAACCCTGCCAAATCCTGCTTTGCGGTCAATAGCGGAAACCGCAGCCTGCTGTCCATCCTGAACAAAACGCTCAATGCCATGCCGACCAATATGCTTACCGGTTCGCTTGCAATGCATAAGAGCTCTTTGCGGAAGGTCACCCTGAGCGAGTTTATAAAGGATAACTTCTTCATGGTGCTGCTGGTCAGCAGCATTGCGGTCGCAGTTGTTCTGCTCACGATTTTGAAACTGCTCCGGAAGGCGCGTAAAGCCGAAGCTGCTGCAAAGAAAGCCGCAAACGATACGCAGGAGCTGAATGCAAAATTGCAGGTCGCTGTGGAAAACGCGGAGAGCGCGAACCGCGCCAAGTCCACCTTCCTGTTCAATATGTCTCATGATATCCGTACGCCCATGAACGCCATTATCGGTTACGCAGATCTTGCCTCCCGGCATCTGGACGACCCTGCAAAGCTGGAAAAATACATGGAGAACATTCAGGTGTGCGGACAGAACCTGCTGATGCTGCTGAACAATGTTCTGGATCTCGCCCGGATCGAGAATGATAAGACGGAGATCGAGTATTCGGTTTCGGATGTGGAGAAGGATTTCCGTAATTGCATTGCGATGTTCCAGAATCAGGCAGACAGCAAGGGGCAGACGCTTACGGTGACAGCACAGCTGCAGCATCCGTATGTCTATGCGGATATTCCGCACCTGACCGAGGTCTGTACGAATCTTGTCAGCAATGCAGTCAAATACACAGGTGCCTGTGGCACGATCCACTGCGATATCACGCAGAAGCCCGGCAAGAAAGAGGGCTGGTGCGATACGGTGATCACGGTTGCCGATAACGGTATCGGAATGTCGCAGGAGTTCCAGAAGCATATCTTTGAACCCTTTGAACGGGAGCGCACTTCCACCGTCAGCAAGGTGGAAGGCAGCGGCATCGGGATGGGCATCGTGAAAAAGCTGGTCGGGCTGATGGGCGGCACCGTGGAAGTGGAGAGCAAGATCGGTGTTGGCTCCACGTTTACCGTCACCATCCCCTGCCGCATTGCATCGCAGGAGGAAAGACAGGCAAAACGGGATACCACTTCTTCGGACAAAAAGAGCCTGTCCGGTACAAAAATCTTGCTGGCCGAGGACAACGACCTGAATGCGGAAATCGCCGTCGAGCTGCTGCAGGAAGAGGGCTGCACGGTAGACCGCGCCAAAGACGGCGTGGAATGTGTGGATATGCTGGAAAAAGCTGCGAACGGAACCTATCAACTGATCCTTATGGACATCCAGATGCCTGTGATGAACGGCTACGATGCGGCAAAAAAGATACGGAGGATGGAGGATCTCCCAAAAGCGGATATCCCCATCATCGCCATGACTGCAAATGCTTTTTCCGAAGATAAACAGGCGGCATTGGATGCCGGGATGAACGACCATGTTTCAAAGCCGATCAATAGGAATATCCTTGTGCCGACCATCCAGAAATATCTCTGACGCTGGGCTTCGTCCTTTGTGCGGCAGGTGCAGTTGAAAAGATTGCATGGAATATTATAAAAGTATTATTCTTTTGTGAATTTTAGCACTCTACACTTGACAGTGCTAAAAACGTGTGGTATAACTAGGCCGTGCTCAGGAGGAAGGGCAAAGAAGAGAGCCGCAAGGCTCCCCGGAAAGCCCCGCCGAATGGGTAACATAAAGATTTTTGACCCGACCCGAACGCCGGGATTGGAGGAATGATTTATGTTTATGCCGACTATTTTCCATGAAAACCTGTTCGATGATCTCTTTGACCCGTTCTGGAACGATGGCGCGCTGGAGCGTGCGATGAACCGTGACGAGCGTGAAACCTTCGGCAAGCGCGGTGCAAACATGATGAAGACCGATGTGAAGCAGACCGCCGATGGCAGCTATGATGTTGCCGTTGACCTGCCCGGCTGCAAGAAGGAAGATGTTCAGATGGAGCTGAACGATGGCTACCTGACCATTCAGGCCGTCCGCAGCCACAGCAATGACGAGAAAGATCAAAATGGCCGCTACCTGCGCCGCGAGACCTTCTCCGGCACCTGCGCCCGCAGCTTCTATGTGGGGGACGCCGTGAAGAAGGAGGACATCCACGCAAAGTTCGAGGATGGCATCCTGCACATCACGCTGCCCGCACCGCAGCAGCAGAAGGCTCTGCCGGTGAACCCCAACCTGATCGAAATTGAATAACAGCCGTGCATCGGTGTGAGGAACATCGGTGCCCAGTGTATAATGTAAGCCCCCGGAGAGCTGTGAAAAGGCTCTCCGGGGGCTTTTTGCGTCTGCTTCGACGAAATAAATTATTTCCGGCTGGTCAACCGGTTCAGCAGCATCACGGCCAAAACAATGACGCCGATGACGAGAATGATGCCGACCATGCCGATGAACATCATGGGCAGCGTGGTCATCCACGAAGAAAGATGAAGCATATGCGTACCTCCGTTAAGCCATCAGGGTCAAGATCAGGCCGCCGGCGATGACGGATGCGATCTGCCCCGAAACATTGACGCTGATGGAGTACATCAGCAGGAAATTCTGAGAATCCTCTTCCAATCCCATCTTATTGACCACACGGCCGCTCATGGGGAAGGCCGAGATGCCGGCCGCGCCGATCATCGGGTTCAGCTTTTTGCCTTCCGGCAGGAACAGATTCAGCAGCTTTGCGAACAGCACACCGCCCGCCGTATCAAAGACGAAAGCCACCAGACCCAGTGCAAGGATGAGCAGAGTGTCGGGACGGACGAACTTGTCTGCCGTCATCTGCCCGGCCACGGTCAGGCCCAGCACAAGGGTGATGAGGTTTGCCAGAACATTCTGTGCCGTTTCACTGAGGGCATTCAACACGCCGCATTCCCGCAGCAGATTGCCGAACATCAGGAAGCCCACCAGAGCCACACTGGCAGGAGCCACCATACCGGCGATGATGGTCACCACAACGGGGAACAGAATTTTCGTCAGCTGGCTGACATTGCCTTTTTCGTAGGGCATTCGGATAAGGCGCTCTTTCCGGGTGGTCAGCAGCTTGACGACCGGCGGCTGCACGATGGGCACCAATGCCATGTAGCTGTAAGCTGCCACCATGATGGCACCGAGATACTGGGAATTGAGGGTGTTTGCCACAAAAATGGCAGTGGGCCCGTCCGCTGCACCGATCACGGCAATGGAAGCGGCGTCCCTCAGGTCGAAGAAGAAGCCCGCCAGAAACAGGGTGAAGAAGATACCGAACTGAGCGGCGGCACCAAAGAGCATGAGCCACGGTTTTTCCAGCAGGGGGCCAAAGTCGATCATGGCGCCAATGCCGATGAAAAGCAGCAGGGGAAACAGCTCGTTGGACATTCCCGCTTCAAACAAGGCGGAAATGGGGCCGACGGTGTCCCCCTGCGTGATGGCACCCGACAGCGGCAGGTTGACCAGAATGGACCCGAAGCCCATGGGCAGCAGCAGACTCGGCTCCATCTTTTTGGCGATGGCGAGGTAGATGAGCAGCGCACCGATGCACCACATTACCACCATCTGCCACGTCAGGTTCCCAAAGTTGGAAAACAGACTTGCGAATGTGTTCAGAAAGTTCATTTTTTCTTACCTCCTTGTGTTCCGGTACGGCGGCAAGAAAAAAGAGACTTCTGCCACAGTACCTTGTCTGTGACAAAAGTCTCAAGCGAACACATGACATCGGGCACTTCTGCCGTGATGACGCTGCCATGCAGCAGTTTCCCGAACGAAAAAACGAAAACTGCCCTTTACTCCCTTTTATCAAAAGCATTAAAACAGAATGGGGGAAGGCTGTCAAGAGGGATACAGAAATCTTTTCTGAATCTTATCCGGTCTGGGAGCGCGGCTGGTCAAAGCAGGGAAGGAAAGATGACCGTGTCTGCGTGCATCGGCTGCTGAAAACAAATCGGCTGAAACAGGATTTCGTTTTCACATCACGCCTTGAAGCATCGGGGCGGAGGGGCAGATAGAAGTGGAAATGACGGTTTTGTTGTATAAAGCAAGCGGATCTGTCCTATGGATTCCTCTCTTTGTGTGATATGATTGCATCAATGAAAAGGAGGAATGCAAGATGATCCACCTGTTGCTGGCCGTGATCTATGTCTCGTTTATCAGTCTGGGATTGCCGGATTCCCTTCTGGGGGCGGCGTGGCCGTCCATTTATCAGGGGCTCAGGGTCCCGGTCTCCTATTCCGGCGTGATCTTCTGCATCATCTCGGTGGGGACGGTGATCTCCAGCCTGCAAAGTGACCGACTGATCCGGAAATTCGGGGCGGGCGGCGTCACAGCCATCAGCGTGGCCATGACGGCGGCGGCGCTGTTCGGCTTCTCCGCCAGCAATTCGTTCTGGGCTTTGTGCCTGTGGGCTATTCCCTACGGCCTCGGTGCCGGGAGCGTGGATACGGCCCTCAACAACTACGTGGCGCTCCACTTCGCCAGCCGCCACATGAGCTGGCTCCACTGCATGTGGGGCATCGGTGCCTCAGTCGGGCCGTATATCATGGGGGCTGCCTTGACGCGAGGCGCCGGGTGGCAGATGGGCTACCGTATCATCAGCGGGATGCAGGTGGTACTGACGATCATGATCGTTCTGAGCCTCCCGCTCTGGAGGGCCAAAACGACTGCGGACGCAGGGGAGCAGGAAGCGGCCTCCGCAAAGGCTCTGACCCTGAAACAAATTTTCCGCATCCCCGGCGTGAAAGAGGTTCTGGTCACATTTTTCTGTTACTGCTCGCTGGAGCAGACCACGAGTCTGTGGGCCAGCAGCTATCTGGTGCTGAACAGGGGCATCTCCCCGGAAACCGCCGCCAGCTTTGCCAGCCTGTTTTTCCTCGGCATCACTGCGGGCCGGGCCCTCTGCGGCTTTTTGACCCTGAAGCTGAACGATGCACAGATGGTTCGGATGGGCCTTGGCTTGATCGCGGTGGGGGTCGTGCTCCTGCTGCTGCCGCTGGGGGAAACGGCGGCCTTGGCGGGGCTGCTGCTGGTCGGCTTCGGCTGCGCACCCATTTACCCCAGCCTGATCCATGCAACGCCGGGCCGTTTCGGGGCGGAAAATTCACAGGCGATCATCGGGGTGCAGATGGCAAGCGCCTACATCGGCAACTGCCTGATGCCGCCGCTGTTCGGCGCGGCCGCAAACCATACCACCATCGCCATTTTTCCATATTATCTGCTGGTGATCCTGATCCTGATGGGGGCGATGCACGAGACACTGCAAAAGGGAACGAAAGCGGGGCACTAAAACATTATTTGTGCAAAACAGCTCTGGCCTTTTTCTGCGGGGCGTGATACACTAAAGCCATCCAGAATAGGGAGGTCAAGACTATGGAATTTCATGAAGTTGTGAAAGATCGTTATTCCTGCAAAGGGTTCGGCTCCGGTAAAGTTCCCGCCGAGAAGCTGAACGCCATCCTTGAAGCGGGCCGCCTTGCGCCGACGGCCAAGAACCTGCAGGAGCAGCGGATCTATGTGATCCAGTCTGAAGAGGGTCTGGCAAAGATCGACGCTGCCACGCCCTGCCGCTACGGCGCCACCACCTGCGTGGTGGTGGCCTTTGACCGGAACAATACCTTTACCTACCCCGGCGGGAAGCGGAACTCCGGTGTGGAGGATGCCTCCATCGTGGCGACCCACCTGATGCTGGCCGCCGCCAACGAGGGGGTGGACAGCTGCTGGCTGAACTTCTTCGACCCGGACAAGCTGGCCGAGGCGCTGGGGCTGCCGGAGAACGAGGAGGTCCTGATGATCCTTGACCTTGGCTACGCCGCCGAGGGCACCAAGCCCCTGCCCAACCACGCTTCCAGAAAGCCGCTGTCGGAGACGGTCGCGTACCTGTGATCCAGCCATGAAGCACACGGCGTATTATCATCTGCCCGGCCTGTTTGAGTTTTATGAGCTGTACCGCGTCTTTCTGCCGTTGTTCCGCACCCATCGGGAGTATTTTTACGATTGGTGCGAGATCGGTTCGCTCTACGGTGCCCCGTCGGACTGCATCTGGGGCGGGGGACGCACCGGCTTCGGCAGCGCCGACCCCGGCGAGGTCCTTGCTTTGACGCAGGAGTACGGCATCTCCGCCCGCCTGACGTTCAGCAACTCTCTGCTGCGGGAAGAGCACCTTGCCGACCCGAAGTGCAATGCCCTTTGCGCCCGGTTCGCGGCCGGCGGCGGGGTGCAAAGCGGCGTCATCGTCCACTCGGAATTGCTGCTGGATTACCTGAAACGGACCTATCCGGCGCTGTACTTCGTCTCCTCCACCACCAAGGTGCTGACGGAGTTTCCCCGGCTTTTGCAGGAATTGCAGAGGGAGGAGTTCCGCTATGTCGTGCCGGATTTCCGCCTGAACAAAGCCTTTTCGGAGCTGGACGCTCTGCCGCAGACGCTGAAGGACAAGGTGGAGTTTCTCTGCAACGAGTGCTGCTGGGTCGGCTGCACCGACCGGAAACGGTGCTATGAGAATGTCAGCCGCAAAAACCTCGGTGAGCCCTGCCCGGATCACCGCTGTGCCGCGCCGAAGGCGGCAGAGGGCTACCGCTTCTCCAAGGCGATGGCAAGCCCCAGCTTCATCGGCGTGGAGGACATCCGGGACTGCTACCTGCCCATGGGCTTTTCGCAGTTCAAGATCGAGGGCCGCGGCCTTGGCAGCGCCCTGATCTTGGAGTTTCTGCTCCACTATCTGACCAAACCGGAATACCAGCTCCACGTCCGGGAGGCTGTCTATCTGGACAACATGCTCGATCTGTTCTGAGCGGTCGTCTGCTTTTATAATGTAAAAGAGGCTGTTGCACGTCGTTTTAGTCGAATGTGCAGCAGCCTCTTTTTATTCATCGAACACGGCGTCCTCAGGCGAGGTCGGCGAGAATGCCCGGCCAAAGGGCTTCCTCCTGCCGCATGACGGCGAAGGCACAGTCCAGATACATCTTGTTGGCGGCGGAGATGATGGTGCTGCGGAGCAGCAGCTTTTCCTCCCCGGCGTCTTCGGCAAGGTCCCGGATGGTGTGGCGCAGACCGAAGACGTAGGGCAGACAGTTTTCCAGCTCGTCGCAGAAATAATCGTAAGCCTGTGCGGCGGAGAAATGCTGCCGCTGCATTTTGAACAGGGTGTCGATGTTTTCCATCGAGAGGACGGTTTTGGAGACGACGATGTAGATCAGGCTGGCCAGCTGCTCGCGGGTGTATTTTTTCTTGACGGGGTGGCTGATGATCCCTTTCTTGACATAGTTGCTCACCATGGAGGCGGTGAGCTCCACCCCTTGAAACGAACGAAAATACCCGTTGACGAACTGAACGGTCTGGTCGAGATACAGCCCAACGGAAGGCAGCTCCTCGTACCGGGGCAGGGCAAAATCCACGGCACAGGCCGCAATGCGGCGGTTCGATTCTTTTTTCATGCGGATAGTATAGCGTATTTTTCCAGCGGGGTCAACAGGTGTGTGAAATCTTTTGAAAGAATTTGCAAAAACAGTTGACAGGTTTTTGAAAAACTGATATCATGTCTCCGACAACCATGAAGACGTGGCGGCGCATCCGGCCGCTGAAAGGGAGAGATCGCTTATGAAGACCAAGATCGTTGTGGACTCCGCCGCAAACCTGTATGCGCTGGAGGGCGTGGACTTCGCCTGTGTCCCGCTGAAGATCATCACCGACCATGAGGAGTACCGCGACGACGGCACGCTGGACGCTGTGGGCATGGCAACGACCCTGCGCACTTACAAAGGGAAGACCTCCACCTCCTGCCCGAACGTCAGCGATTGGCTGGAGGCTTTCGAGGAAGCCGACGAGGTGTATGCCATCACCATCACGGGTACCCTGTCCGGCTGCTACAATGCGGCCCAGTTGGCGGCGGAAGAATACCAGCAGGAGCACCCCGGCAAGCGGGTCTTCGTGCTGGACAGCCTGTCCACCGGCCCGGAGCAGCAGCTTCTGGCCGAGCACCTGCGGGACGAGCTGGCGGCTGGGAAGGACTTCGACGCCCTCTGTGCGGAGATGCTCCGCTACCACGAGCACACGCATCTGCTCTTCTCGCTGGAATCGCTGGCGAATCTGGCCCGCAATGGCCGGGTAAAGCCCGCCGTCGCCGCTGTGGCGCGGATGCTGGGCATCCGGGTCATCGGTCAGGCCAGCGCGGCGGGAGAGCTGGACGTTATTTGCAAAACGCGGGGGGAGCACGGCGCACTGGAACGCATCGTGCTGGAACTCAAGGAGCACGGCTATGCCGGCGGCCGGGTGATCGTCTCCCACTGCGACAACCCCGCCGCCGCCGAGCGCCTCAAGCATATGATCGAGGCGGTCTTCGAGGGCGCACAGGTCGTTGTGAACCCCTGCGGCGGCCTGTGCAGCTACTACGCTGAGCTGGGCGGGCTGCTGGTTGGGTATGAGGACGCAGAGGCGTAAGAAAGCCGCCTTGCAAACCGAGCCAAGCTGCGCTATACTATCTCCATCATAAGAGCCGCGGGACGGCGGGGGAGGGGTGCAGCGTGTTCAGACTGCCATTCGTTAAATTTTTCAGCCGGATCATCAATCGGGCCACCGTCACCATTGCACTGGTGCTTTTGCAGGCGGTGTGGCTGCTGTGGGCGTTCTGGGCTTTCACCACGGGCCGGGTCTGGCTGAACGGTCTGCTGAAGGCGCTGAGCATCTGCATCGTGCTGTACCTTGTCCGGAAGGACGAAAACAGCGCTTACAAGATCGGCTGGATCGTTCTGATCGGGCTGCTGCCGCTGCTGGGCGGCGCGCTTTACCTTGCCTTTGGCAATAAGGCCCCGGCCAAGGGGCTGCGCACCCGGATGCAGAAGGTGGAACGGGCTCACACCGCCGACCTTGCCCCGCAGGAGGACCAGACCGACACGTTGGAACGGTCGGCCAAAAACCTGAGCCGCTACGTGGAAAAATACGGCCCCTACCCGGCGTGGAAGCACACGGACGCGGAATATTTCCCCAGCGGCGAGGCCATGTACCCCAAACTGCTGGCCGACCTTGAACGGGCGGAAAAGTTCATCTTTCTGGAATTTTTCATCGTTAAGACCGGCATCATGTGGGACGGCGTGGAGACCATCCTCAAGCGGAAAGCCGCCGCGGGGGTGGACGTCCGGCTCATCTACGATGATTTCGGAAGTCTGCTGGGGCTGCCGACGGATTTCGTTGTTCGGATGGAGCGCAGCCGCATCCGCTGCATCCCCTTCAACCCGGTGGTGCCGCTGGTGTCGCTGGTCATGAACCACCGCGACCACCGGAAGATCGCGGTCATCGACGGCAACATTGCCTACACGGGCGGCGTCAACCTTGCCGATGAATATATCAACGCCGAGCGCCGGTTCGGCTACTGGAAGGACGCCGCCATCCGGCTGGAAGGGGCGGCGGTCTGGAACTTTACGGTCATGTTCCTCAACAGCTGGAATGCCTTCCGCCCGCAGGAAACGGATTACGCTCCCTTTGCGCCCACGAAGCTGCCCGAAACCTCGGACGGCATCGTGCAGCCCTACTCGGACAGCCCGCTGGACGAAGAGCCGCTGGCGGAGACGGTTTACCTGAACATCCTGAACCAAGCGCAGCAGTATATCTATATCTATACGCCTTACCTTGCGGTGGGCGAAGAAATGCTCGATGCGCTGAAAAATGCGGCCAAGCGCGGGGTGGATGTCCGGCTGGTGCTGCCCGGCATCCCGGACAAAAAGCTGGTGTTCCGGCTGAGCCGGTCCTACTATGTGCCGCTGCTCCGGGCGGGGGTGCGCATTTATGAGTTTGCCCCCGGCTTCCTCCATTCGAAGTGCTACGTCAGCGATGACCATCTGGCGGTGGTGGGCAGCATCAACATGGACTACCGCAGCCTGTTTCTGCACTTCGAGTGTGGGGCGCTGCTCTACAACAACAGTCAGGTCATCGCCCTGCGGGACGATGTGCTGGCCACGCTCCCCCGGTGCCGCGAAGTGAGCCTCTCCGACTGCCGCACCTCCCTCGTCGGCACCCTGTTGGATAGTGTGCTGCGGCTGCTCAGCCCGCTGATGTGATATCAACATCTGACGGCGCTTTTTGTGGCAGCAGGGTGTAAAGTGCTGAATTGCAAACCTTGCGGACTGCCAAGGCCTCTCACTTTGGGAGAGGTGGCATCGCGAAGCGATGACGGAGAGGGCAAGGACGGCGGAGGCGGCGCAGGGCCTAGGTTTAGCGCTGCGTCCGATAAGGCCGAGAGGCAGTCCTTCCCGTTTACTTCATCCCATTTTCCCCATCCCAGTGCTCGAAGAAGCAGGCGAGGGCGGCTTTCCAGTCCCGCACTTCGTTGCCGACGGTGCAGCGGAGCATCCGGTTATCGAGGGCGCTCCACTTGGGGCGGTCGGCGCTTTCGGGGTGCTTGGCCTTATACTCCTCGCTGGTGCAGGGGGCCACGGTGGCGTCCACGCCGGACAGACGGATGATTTCGGAGGCGAAATCATACCAAGAGCAGATGCCCTCGCCGGTGCAGTGGTAGAGGCCGTATTCGTGGGTCACGCAGAGCTGCAGAATTTCGTGGGCCAGATCGACGGCGTTGGTCGGGTTGCCGCACTGGTCGTTGACGACTTCCAGCTTGCCGAACTTCTTGCCCGCGTTCACGATGGTCTTGACGAAATTCTTGCCGTAGTAGCTGTAGAGCCACGCGGTGCGCACGATGAAGTGGCGGTGGCAGAACTGCTCGACGTACTTCTCGCCCATGAGCTTGGTGGAGCCATAGGCGCTGATGGGGCCGGGGATGGTGGCCTCGTCCTGCGCGATGCCGCCGTTCTCGCGGCCGGAGAAAACGTAGTCGGTGGAGACATGGACCAGACGGGCCCCGGTCTTGGTGGCAGCCTGCGCGAGGTTGCGGGGGCCGAGGGCGTTGGCCTTGAAGGCGGCGTCGTGGTTCACCTCGCAGCCGTCCACATTGGTGTAGGCGGCGCAGTTGATGATGACATCCGGGCGCTGGCGGCGGATGAAGTCGTCCACCATCTTGTAGTTGGAGATGTCCAGTTCAGGCAGGTCCACCGGGATGACGGTGGCGCTTTGCAGCTTTTCGGGGATGGGGCCGATCTCACTGCGGCCCTCGCGGAGCTGCTTGATGATCTCGGTGCCCAGCTGGCCCTTGCAGCCGGTAACGATGATTTTCATGTGCATTTCCTCTTAGTATCTCAGTTTGCCGTCGGCCACATTCTTCAGGTGCTGGCCGTAGGGGCTCTTGCCGTAGCGCTTGGCGCTCTCCAGCAGGGTGTCGCGGTCGATCCAGCCATACTTGAAGGCAATCTCTTCCGGGGCGCTGATCTTGATGCCCTGACGCTTCTCGATCATGCGGACGAAGTCGGCGGCCTCCACGAGGCTGTCCATGGTGCCGGTATCCAGCCATGCAAAGCCGCGGCCCAGCAGCTGAACATCCAGCTCGTCCTTCTTCAGGTACATGTCGTTCAGGGTGGTAATCTCCAGCTCGCCGCGGGCGGAAGGCTTCACTTCCTTGGCCATCTTGACGACTTCCTTGTTATAGAAGTACAGGCCGGTGATGGCGTAGTTGCTCTTCGGGTGCTCCGGCTTCTCTTCCACGCTGAGCACCTTGCCGTTCTGGTCGAACTCGACGATGCCGAAGCGCTCCGGGTCCGAGACATAGTAACCGAAGACGGTGCAGCGGCCCTTGTTCTCGGCGTTGGCGGCGGCGTTCTTCAGGATCTTGGAGAAGCCGTTGCCGTAGAAGATGTTATCGCCGAGGATCATCGCGCAGCAGTCGTCGCCGATGAACTCCTCGCCGAGGATGAATGCCTGTGCCAGACCGTCCGGAGAGGGCTGGACCTTATATTGCAGATGGATGCCGTACTGGCTGCCATCGCCCAGCAGCGCCTCGAAACGGGGCGTGTCGGTGGGGGTCGAAATAATCAGGATGTCCTGAATGCCCGCCAGCATGAGGGTGGACAGAGGATAGTAGATCATCGGCTTGTCGTAGACCGGCAGCAGCTGTTTGCTGGTGACCATGGTCAGCGGGTAAAGCCGGGTGCCGGCGCCGCCGGCGAGAATAATGCCTTTCATAATTTGCGCACTCCTTTAATTGAAATGAAAAAAGTTGTGCAGCTATACGAAGCCCTCGCTGCCGAGAGCCGCGTAATATTCAAAGCGGAGCTGCGTCCGCTGTCAACAAAGTGGCGTGTAAAACTGCCCGCCGCTGAATGCCGCAGATAGTTTTACACCTTATTCTACTATCAAATCACAAAAAAAGCAAGAAAGAACGGAGGATTACAGAAATTTTTCTGCAACGCATTCCGTTCTCTCTTAAGAATTATTTTTGTTTAGGGGGCGTTTGGCTCAGCTTGCTGGGAACCAACGCCCAAGTCTTGCTGTCAGCGGGCTCGCCCAGCCTTATCTTACGCTGCGCCCCGGTTTAGAGGGCGCTTACGATGGGACAGACTTCCGAAAGCCTTGATCTGAACGGACGCGGTGCGTTCTTGTCAGCGGGCTTGCCCTCTCCGTCATCGCTTCGCGATGCCACCTCTCCCAAAGTGAGA
>ENA-OXWT01000184-OXWT01000184.1-human-gut-metagenome-genome-assembly--contig:-NODE-184-length-26862-cov-8.493901_pt1 | contig 26862 bp, 27 predicted proteins | sample MGYA00244689_ERZ652722 | MGnify/ENA primary metagenome ERZ652722 (study PRJEB26926, sample SAMN06164640) | human gut metagenome | biome: ENVO:00009003; feature: ENVO:2100002; material: ENVO:00002003...
GATGCACCGGTATCTTTCATCTCCCGCTGCTCCACGATTTCCAGACGCACCGCCGCACCGGGCAGCAGCAGTTCCCTGCGGCATGAGCAACGAAAAATGTCTCCGTGTCACCGGCACGGTAAGGGCGAATCCCCGCAGGGAACGACAAAGCAGCCATTGCATGAACCAGCTTCACTCTTGGCGTGATCCGGATGAAAAACTAGAAGGGTCGTTTTTCTTGACTTCGACCCGGCAGAAGAGTATACTCCGTGGCAGTGAAATATTCGGCTATGACGAGAAAGAGTACCCGGAAAGAATGCTGCAGAGAGCTGCCGGATGGTGCAAGGCAGTGCAGGGTGTCCGTGGGAAGATCCTCTCCGAGCTTTCCGGCTGAATGGGCGGCATCTGCGCCCCAGTAAGCGGGAACGGCAGGCCCCCGTTATCACGGGCCGCGCATTGTTGGATGCGCACTGAGGGGCCGGGCTTTGCACCGGCAATAAGAGTGGTACCGCAGAGGAGTTTATACGCCTTTGTCTCTTACGAACCGTAAGGGACAAAGGCGTTTTTGTTTGCGGGAAAGCCATTTTCCGGATGTTTCATTGCCTTTGCATCCGCAAAAATAAGTGTTCAGAAAAGGAGTATTATCATGAAAACATTGGAAAAAGTAAGCGACTTTGTGGGCAAGTACATGGCCGCCATCGTCATTGTGGTGGCGGCACTGGCTCTGCTGTTCCCCGGCACCTTCAGCGTGGTAAAGACCGCATGGGTCAACACTCTGCTGGGCATCGTTATGTTCGGCATGGGTCTTACCCTGAAGCCGGAGGACTTCAAGGTAGTGTTCAGCCGCCCGAAAGACGTGATCATCGGCTGCATTGCCCAGTTCACCCTGATGCCCTTTCTGGCATGGGCGCTGACCCAGGTGTTCCACCTGCCCACTGAGCTTGCCATCGGTGTCATTCTGGTGGGCACCTGCCCCGGCGGCACCTCCTCTAACGTGATGACCTATCTGTCCAAGGGCGACGTTGCACTGTCCGTCGGCATGACCGCTGTTTCCACCGTGCTGGCTCCGTTCCTCACCCCGCTGCTCACCCTGCTGTATGCCGGTCAGCGCGTGGAGGTGAACCCCGTGAATATGTTCCTGTCCATCGTCAAGGTGGTGCTGGTTCCCATCGCACTGGGCTTTGTGGTCAACCACTTCTTCCACGCCTTCACCCAGAACGCCGTCCGGGTGCTGCCGCTGATCTCCACCACCGCCATCGTGCTCATCATCTGCGCTGTTGTGTCCGCAAACTCCGCCAAGATCATGACCAGCGGCCTGCTGATCCTTGCCGTGGTCATCCTGCACAACCTGCTGGGCTACCTCACCGGCTTTGGCGTGGGCAAGCTGCTGAAGCTGGATTCCACCAAGTGCCGTGCAATTTCCATCGAGGTCGGAATGCAGAACTCCGGTCTGGCCACCTCTCTGGCTGCCGCCCACTTTGCACAGTATCCGCTGGCAACCATCCCCGGCGCTGTGTTCTCTGTGTGGCATAACATTTCCGGTGCCGTCCTCGCCAACTTCTTTGCCCGCACCGCCGAGAAGAAGGACTGAGTTACTATATACCATAAGGGGCTGCTGCACAAGGTCTGTTCCCTGTGCAGCAGCCCTTTTTTCCGTACAAAATTCTGGAGACGTGATGTTCCTGCTTGCCCAGATACAGCTCCACGATCATCCGTCCGTTTTCGGTGTTGCAAAGCTCATCCCTACAGGATCTGCTCTTTTCACAAATGTCGCTGTGAATGCCAATCTATCCTTGAGCCACTTCCCAACACACAGCGGGTACCCGACGACTTCATGAAACAGCTCAAACAGAACCGATCTCTGTGATTCAGACAACAAAAAAGAGTGGCAGCATTTCAAGCTGAAACGCTGTCACTCTGTAGGAACTGCGTAATGACTGACGATTATCCTTCTACTTTGACCGCAGCACGATCGCTCTTTGCGTTTCCATCCGCATCCAGCGTGATGTGCACAAAATGCTCCGGCTTATCATAATCCTTTGTCTCGCCGTCATCGGTATAGTATTCATAGGATGCACCATCGGGAGCATAGGCAAGCAGGCGCAGATCTGCAAAATCCACATCGGCAACGCTCTGGATCTTTTTGCCGTCCTTGGCAAGGGGCACAAGGCATCCCTTGCGCACATAGAACACCACTTCATCCAGCTCCACCGGAATGTAATGATGACCTGCCGGCAGCACGCTGGTTTCCATGCGGTTGCTTTCGCTGCACTTTACCCGCACCTGCAGCATCTCCTCCGGCAGATAAACATACCGACCACGGGCATTTTGCTCATATACCGGGGCGATCAACAGGCTTTCACCGATCATCACCTCATCCTCCACCCGGCGGGCAAAGTCATCCTCCGGGAAGGCGAACGCCAACGGCATACAGTACATGCTGTCGTGCAGAGCAGCCTTCATGTATTCGCTGTAAATGTAGGGCAGCAGCAGGTAGCGCAGCTGTAAAATACCAGCAAAGGCGGCCTTGTTCTTAAAGCGGTAGGGTTCCTGCCGGCGGGTGTCCTTGGCAGAGTGGTTCCGCAACAGCGGAGAGAAGATGCCCATGCCGTACCAGCGCAGCACCAAATCCTCCGTGGTATTGCTGCCAAAGCCGCCAATGTCGGGGCCTTCGTACAGGAAGCCGCACATATTCAGGGAGGGCATCATGTGCAGCGCAAGCAGAATGTGGCTCCACCAAGAATGGTTGTCGCCGGTCCAGATGCCGCCATACCGGTGCATCCCGATGCAGGCAGAACGGGAGTACATCAAAATGCGCTTGTCCGGCTCCAGCCGCTCAAAAGCCTCGCCTGCAGCGCGGGTCATGTTATAACCAAAAAGATTATGTACCTTGTCGTGCCGCATACGCCCCTGTTTGGTGTTGTGATAGAACAGCTTATAATCGTCTTCGTTGTTGGAAAGCCCTGCCACCATGCTGGTAAAAGCACCAAAGCTGGAAATATCTAGGTTTTGCTTGTCGTATTCCCCAATTTTAGCAAAGGTCTTTTTCAGTCTTTCCTCTGCGTAGAAGATTGCTGGCTCGTTCATATCATTCCAGAAGCCCTCGATCCCCTGATCCAGCAGAACTTTATATTGACTGCCAAACCAAGCGCGGGCTTCCGGGTTGAGCATATCGGGGAAGTGTACCCGTCCCGGCCACACACCGGCTACAAAGGGAGTGCCATCCTGATTCGTACAGAAATAGCCGTTTTTCACGCCCTCCTCGTACACATCATATCCCTCTTCGACCTTGACTCCTGCATCGATGATGGGGACAAGATGGATGCCCTGCGCTTTCATCTCGGCGGCAAAGTCCGCAAAACGCGGGAAGCGCTGCGCATCCACCGTAAAGTCCTTGTAACGCTCCATGTAATCAATATCCAGAACCACAGCGTCCAGCGGCATATGATTGGCACGGTAATTTGCCACCACCTCGCGGACCTCGTCCTCGTTCATGTAGCTCCAGCGGCTCTGGGCGTTGCCAAAAGCCCATTTGGGCGGAATATAGCTGCGCCCTACCAACTGGCGGAACTGGTGCACAATATCGGTCAGGCTCTCGCCCTCAATGATGTAGAGATCGTAATTTTCCTCGGCCACCGTGATGCGTAAAGTATCCATGTCGGTGTAGCCGCAGTCAAAGGTGACCCTGCCCGGGTAGTCGACAAAAAAGCCAAATGTATCCTTGCCGGACACGATCATAAAATTATAAGCACCGTACAGTGAGGATTTGCCTTCGGTATGGTTGCCGTCATCGGAGCATTTGCTTTCGTACACCCACCCGCGCTTGTTGATACCACGGACGTTTTCGCCAAGACCATACAGGACATCCTGCGGTTCCATGGCATAGGAGAAACCATCCGGCTCCTTGGTCAGATAGGGGATCGTTTCCATCATGGGCAAAAAAGAACCCACTACACTTTCGGTATCAAACGGTTGACCATATTGCTTTTTGTAGATCATAGTAAAACACCTCTCCTTTGTTTTTTGAATCGTCACAGTGTAAAACGTACCAACGTATTTTTGATGGGCAATTGTAGCAATTCAACTTTTTCATGCAACAGCAACAACGTTGAATTGCATATCGCAAATATGCTGTTTGAATGTCTCGCTCATTTCTTGACTTGCGATAGATACCACGCGCCTTCCTGCACTGCACAGATCACAGCCACCGTTTCAGCACATCGTTCAGTTTATTCAAATCAAGCGGTTTGGCGATATGCTCGTTCATGCCGGTGTTCTTTGCCAGTTGCACGTCCTCGGCAAAGGCATTTGCCGTCATGGCAATGATGGGCACTTTGCCCCGGCTGCCGGCAAGGGCACGGATCGCAGCAGTGGCTTCGTAACCATTCATGATGGGCATCTGGATGTCCATCAAAATGAGATCGTACCACTTTTCTGGCGCTTCCATCACCTTTTCGACTGCAATTTTTCCGTTTTCGGCGCTGTCGATGGTCACGCCCGTCATGCCTATGATCTCGGTTGCGATCTCACGGTTCAGCTCGTTATCTTCCACAAGAAGGATCCGCTTGCCCGCATAGTTTTCCTTCGCAAAGTCTTCCAGATAATTCCGGGCGTTTTCCTCCTTCTTCCCGGATGTAAACTGCCGCAGAGTTGCCGTCAGACGGGAACGGAACAGCGGTTTTGCCATAAACGCATTCACGCCCGCCGCTCTGGCTTCTTCTTCGATCTCGCTGAAATCAAAGGAAGTCAGGATGATGATCATGACATCTTCTCCTACCCGTTCCCGAATTTTTCTGGCGGTTGCAATACCGTCCATTTTCGGCATCTTCCAGTCCAGAATCACCGCAAAATAGTCACGGTTGGTCTCATGACGTGCATAGCAGCGCTCCACAGCTTCCTTACCGGTCAGGACCCATTCGCCCGCTATGCCGATCTCCCTGAGGGTCGCAACGGTGCTTTCGCAGCAGGTCTTGTCGTCGTCCACGACCAGTACCGGCAGATCGAGCAGTTCTTTTTCCTGTTCCCTCTCGTTCTCCTGAAGCTTCAGATAGACCGTGACCGTGATCTTCGTTCCCTTGTTGGGAGCGCTTTCGACCTGAATGTCACCATTCATCAGGTTGACGATGTTTTTTGCAATGGCCATGCCAAGACCGGTGCCCTGCACCTTGGTCGTCCGGTGATCGTCTGCCCGGCTGAACGGCTCGAACATGATCTTCTGGAATTCCGGCGTCATACCGATGCCGTTGTCCTCGATGGAAAACTCGTAGCAGCCCAGCTCCGAGAAGCCGTTCGGTTTTTCCTTGATCGTAAAGGTGATGTTTCCTCCATCCGGGGTATACTTGACGGCGTTGCTCATCAGGTTCACAAAGACCTGCTGGATGCGCAGGCTGTCGCCGCAGACAGCTTCGTGCTCAATGTGCTCAACATGGACTTCGAGCTGATGGTGGTGCTCGTCGATTGCCGGTTTTGTGAGGGTGAGCAGGTTATCAACCAGCTCCGGCAGGCTGAAATCCTCCTCGGCAAGGCTTATTCGCCCGCTCTCGATCCGGGCCATATCCAGCACTTCATTGATCAGTCCCAACAGATGACGACTCGACTTTGTGATCTTGCCGAGGCACTCGACCACCCTGTCCTGACTCTCGATATTCGCACCCGCAATGGCGGTCAAGCCAACGATTGCATTCATCGGTGTACGGATATCATGGGACATATTGGAGAGAAATTCTGTCTTGGCGCGGCTTGCGTTTTCCGCCGCCCGGTACGCATCCTTCAGCGCCTTATGGGATTCGATCTCGGCCTTTTTCTCCTGTGACGCATCCATAGATGCCAACAGTGCTTTGACCAGCTTTGTGCCCTCCCACTCCAGCGGAATGAAGGAAGCGATCTTGTAAGTGTTCTCATCCATGGAGCAGTATTCAAATTTGTAGATGTCGTTCTCGCCCTGCAGATTCTTTCGGATATTTTCCGGTGAAATCAAAGCAGTCAATGCGTCCAGCGGTTCCAGTGTCTTATACTTTGCAACCACCTGCTCCACAAAACCATGGTAGGTTCCCGTCGGCGCGTATATCATTTCACCCTGCAGATTATAGAACCGATACCGGTCATTCTCCAGATCGCAGACCACAAAGCGGTCCAGCAGACGCACCACACTCTTGATCAAAAGATCCATCGATGCGTTATCTGAGGCCATCTGCATCCGCCGTGCCATCTCTATTTTGGACTCTGTGATGTCCCGCAGAAAAATCATCGCATATTCAGAATCTTCGATCTCACCGCGCATGACCACGTTGCTGACCCATCGTTCCTCGCCATTCAGAACGATGCGGCAATCCTGACGCAGCTCCGTCTCAAGCCCCTTTAATTTTTCTGTGATGTAGGCGCGATTGTAGAAATCCGTTACAGACTTTTTGTCCTCTTCCACCACATAGTTATCCACAAGGAATCTGACCAGTCCATCCCATGTGTGGTTCTGCTCAAAGGCCGTCATCAAAGAGGGTTCCACTTTGAAGGTATCAAAGGTGTTCTTTTCCAGATTTACAAAGTATTCACAGAGGTTTGCGGTGGTAAATGCACGGTGAAATGCCGCTGCCCGCTGGGCCTGCATCCGGCTTCTTTTTTCCACGTCAATGTTGCTGATGATTCCGGCAATTCGATTGGCCGAACCATCCAGACGGCGTATCACCTCCGCCGATGCCCGGAACCACTGGTATTGGCCATCCTGCATTTTCAGCCGGTACTCAACATTATATTTTGTAGTATTGGTTTTGTCCGCAATCGTTTCCAAAAGCAGCTGCATTACCCGGTCATAGTCCTCCGGGTGCAGAAGGTTCGACCACGAATCCAGTTTGTTCGGAAAATCCAGAATGTCATGATATCCAAGGATCTGCCGGAACGCATGGCTCCAGTTCACATGAACGATCTCACCGTTTTCATTGCACTCAAAATACCATAGTGCAGAATGGATGGATTCGTTAACCAGCGCAAGGTTCTCATACGCCCAGTTCATCTGTACTGACATGATCCAGATCGGTGTTCCATCCGCATCGACTGCATCTTTTTTGTAGAGACGCACATAAACGGGAGAGCCATCTGCTGTAAGGATCCGGCCTTCCCCTTCGCCTTGGAGCTGGCGAAAGCGTGCATTGTCAAGGAATGTGCCATCTTTCTTATAGAAAAGATTCTTCAGCGAACCCTTTGTCTGCTCCATCAGGGATACATAGCTGTGGTTCAGACTATGCAGCAACAGATCACTGACCGACAGGATCGACAATTCGGCATCATAGTACCCGGCAATGGTTTCGACACCGCCATTATGATAGATCGTCTCCTGCATGGCCTGAAATACATCTTTTCCCAGCCTTACCGTATTGGAAGTGTAGATTTCATCTGTAAGTCTTCTATCGAATTTCATTTTCTTCATCCTCGTAGGGTTTTGACCCCGCCGCACGCTTCCATTCTGGTATGTCTTTTATGGTCAACTGGCATACTGATTTGTGATCAAGCTTGTACAATATAACTAGTATAGTATACTTGCGCAGCGGTTCGATTTCAAGCGCTAATTGGCATTGGCTGTGTAAAAAAGAGAGGCCAATCTGCGTGAAAATTTACGCAAGTTGCTCCCTGTACTTTTCCACAATCCGGCTATCCGTATAGACAGCCGCCCTGCGATGCGGTATACTCGAACCAGATCAACCGTTTCAGGAGGAAAATCATGGCAGGAGAAGACAACAAGGTGGTCATTGTTACCGGAGGAAGCTCGGGCATCGGACGGTGCACGGCATCCATGTCACCGTCGTAGAATTGGGGGACATCTGTACCGGTTTTACAAAGGCACGTCAGAAAAGCATTCTCGGCGATGAGGAATACGGCGGGCGCATCTCCCGGAGCGTCAGTCAGATGGAGCACGACGAGCAAAACGGCATGGACCCAGCACGCATTGGACGGTACATCGCCGGTATTGTAGAGAAAAAGAACCCGGCAGTCGTTTATGTTGCCGGCGCACAGTATAAATTCCTGAGCCTTTTGTGCAAACTCCTGCCCGCCGCAGCACGCGGAAAGATCGTGGGGAAACTATACGGGTAACAGACGCGTTGCTCCGTAAAGCTGCTATACACCAGCAGAACCTTCCACAAGAAGCTGTTGGATGCCGGAATGACGCAAAGTATGTCCCGTGTTGGCCGCTGTATTGACAATGGCCCGATGGAGGGCTTCTGGGGAATCTTGAAACGTGAATGCTATTACGGACAGACATTCACCAGCCGGGAACAGTTGGTTTCCACCATTGAAGATTACATTGCCTCTATGATACCATCAACCCCGTGCTCTTACAAGAAAAACAAGGAACCACTTTTCTTCTTTGAAATACCAAACGGACATTGCCGGCATATCCAAGATACGTTTTACCCGCCCTGCAATTTCCCTTATAATAGCACCGCAGTCTTGAAACAGCTGCAACATTCCCATATCACAAAGGAGGCTTTCCGGTATGGGACAACGGCAAAGTGAGATCATCAAAAATCACATGGAAGTCTACTGGCACGACTATGCGTCGGCCAGCAAGGGCGTTCCCATTACCGAGGCGGGGCTTGTGGAAAAAGCCTCCGTCATTGGACGCACCGGGCTGATGCTGCTGGAATGCGGCACCGGCGCATGGCGTGTCCGAAGCTCCATGAACACCCTTTCGCGGGAGCTGGGAGTCACAACAACAGCGGACATCGGCCTGTTGTCCATTGAGTTCACCTGCTTTGACGGTGACCAGTGTTATACCCAGTCACTCTGTCTGACAAACACGGGCGTGAATACCTCCCGGCTGAACCGGCTGGAGCATTTCGTCAACGACTTCGACCGGGAAGGAAAATTTATGACCGGCGAAGAGCTGCACAGCCACCTTGATGAGATCGAGCGCATCCACGGCTTGTATTCGCCCATCGCACTGGGCTTTGCAGCTGCACTGGCCTGCGGCTGCTTCACCTTTCTGCTTGGCGGCGGCATTGTGGAAATGCTGTGTGCCTTCTGCGGTGCAGGCATCGGCAACTTTGTACGGTGCAAGCTGACAAAGCACCATTTCACCCTGTTTCTGGGCATTACGGCGTCGGTCTGTTCAGCAAGCCTCGTGTATGCCATCCTGCTGAAGCTGGCAGAAGTTCTGTTTGCCGTATCGGCGCAGCACGAGGCGGGGTATATCTGCTCCATGCTCTTCATCATTCCGGGCTTTCCGTTCATTACCAGCGGCATCGACCTTGCCAAGCTGGATATGCGCTCCGGGCTGGAACGTCTGGCCTACGCCGTCCTCATCATTCTGGTGGCAACCATGACGGCTTGGATCATGGCACTGCTGCTGCATTTGCGGCCGGTGCAGTTCCCTGCCCTGAGCCTGACACTCCCGGAAGAGATCGTGTTCCGGCTGCTGGCAAGTTTTGGCGGTGTGTTCGGCTTTTCGCTCATGTTCAACAGTCCCCGGAACCTAGCAGTTTGCGCCGCCCTTATCGGTGCGGTAACGAACACGTTCCGGCTGGAGTTGGTGAGCCTTGCGGGCTTTCCGCCCGCTATTGCAGCGTTTCTGGGCGCACTGCTGTCCGGATTGCTGGCCTCCTGCCTGAAGAGCGCCGTCGGTTATCCCCGCATCTCCGTCACCGTGCCGTCCATCGTTATCATGGTACCGGGACTGTATTTCTACCGTGCCATCTATAATCTGGGCATCCTGTCTCTGATGGATTCCGCCACATGGTTTGCAGATGCCATTCTCATCATCGTGGCACTGCCGTTAGGGCTGATCTTCGCCCGTATTGTCACTGACAAGACTTTCCGTTATTGCACCTGATGTGCAGCATTTCCATTCTCCCATATAAGGCAAAACGCAGCGAATCTTTTAACGGTTCGCTGCGTTTTGTTTTGCTGTGATGCACTTATAAAGGGAGTTCGTTTACAGGGCGTTTACTCGCCGTAAACGATCTTGGTAGCAGTTTCCACATGGCGTTCCAGCCGGTCGGCAAAGTGTTCCAGCGGCAGAAAAACGCCAAGTTCATCGTAGCGGGTTCCGCCGTCCTTGAGCGTATCCTGTCCATAGTAGACCACGGAACGGGGCAGTGCGTGCTGCAGCTTCATCTGGATATCCCAGACGGTGGAGTAGGCCTCCGCTTCCGTTACCTTTTGCTTCACGGTGTCCGGCAGTTCGTAGATCAGCAGCAGCCCCAAATGCTGGTTGTAGTGGTACTCCACCACATCCATCGAGCCTTCGTCGTAGCCGTGATACTTGCAGTAGCCGCTGGCAAGGTACATTTTTACCTTTTCCTGCTTCTGGAACACTTGGATGAACCGGTCGTATACTTTGCTGCTCACGGCAAATTTGTTGTTCGGCAAAAGAACGCCGGCATCATCCGTCAGGATCACCGGGTTCGGCTGACCATCGGCGTTGAATTTGAACGGGATCAGGGCAGCGTTCCGTAGCAGGTCAAACATACTGTGCTGGCAGATCGCCATCAGAAAGGCAGACAAATCCTTGTTCTCGTAGGCATTGAACAGCGCTGCGGCAAACTGCTGTGCACTCACGGTCGGCGCATCCAGTACGTCTGCCATGTCCAGCGAGTCGTTGAAGGTATCCATCAGGCGGCGGCAGGCTTCTGGATTTTTCAGAATCTCCCCGAACAGTGCCTCTGCCTTTTCTTCTCTTGGAAATATCGTTGCCATCAAAAAGACCCTCTTTCTGTTTATTTCCAGCTACTATTATAGGTTCATACTGCCCCGCTGTGAAATACTGCTTTCATATTGCTGCTATATGCAGAACACTTTTTGCACATTTTCCAACTGCCCGTATAATGGACGCTGCAATCGGAAATTGCAAGAGGGGATTTGAAAGTATTAAAGTTGGTTTTGAACGGAGGCAGTTACCGTGTCTGAAATCAAAAAGGTCGTGCTGGCATATTCCGGCGGTCTGGATACGTCCATCATCATCCCGTGGCTGAAAGAGCACTATAACAACTGCGAAGTCATTGCCGTCTGCGGCAATGTGGGGCAGAAGGGTGAGCTGGAAGGCTTGGAAGAGCGTCTCGACCAGATGCTGCCTTGAGGAAAGATCATTTAGGAAAACTTTGCATGACAAAATGAGGCACCCGATTCTGAGTCGGATGCCTCTTATCTTTCTGTGAACACACTTTCACTGGGCGGTCACTTTCTTGTATGGTGGCCATGAACTCTGCACGATGTCAAGTCCTAGACAACTTTTTTCACATATAAATTTGAAAAAGCTCAAAAAACAAGCCCTACAAGGTTTTCGGTCGGTCTTGTGGTCCAATTTGAGCCTTGTAGGACTTTTTCTCTATTTTACTTCTAATACTTCATCGGATAGCGAATTATCTCAACAAATCGGATAAGCTGCATTTTGCTCTTAAAACAGTCGCGGGCCGTCCAAAAGCTTTTGCTTCGGACAGCCAGCGGTTTTGGTTCTTATGATGCAGGATTCAAACGAGAGCCTGCAAGTGACTCATTTTTTCTTTGCCATGCAACGCTTTTTGAAGAACGAAATGCCGTAGCAGAGGTTCGGCAGGTAAAACAGCTTATTTCCAGAAAAATCAGTCAACGGCAGAGGCTGCGCAAAGTTTTGCCGCAGCAATTCGGCAAATTCTTTGACGCTGACAGTCGAGTACTTGTATTCCATCCGATTGAGTTCAAACAAATGCTTATCTGAAAGCATTTTGGCAAACTGTGCCCCATCCATTCTGTCCACCTCGCAGTTGATACTTATTGATACTATATAGTATCAATATACCGATTCTTTATAAAAAAGTCAACCGAAACAGGCCGAACCAACTTTTTCCATACTCTCCGTCAAAATTCCCGTGGTTCCGTCACGGATCACATCTCCATCGGCTTATTCCCCACTTCGTCCAGATACGCATTCAAAAATTCCGCTGCAAGGCTGTTGGGACGGATGTTTTCTCTGGCTTCCTGTGGGGTGAACCACTTGCAGCGGTCCACTTCGTGGTTGATATGCAGCGCCTTTGCGGTTCTGACGAAAGCCGTGAAGTTGCACATCAGCGTGTTAGACGGCTCAAAAAACTTGGTACGGTTGAACCGGAGGTGCTCTACTTCCAACCCGGTTTCTTCCCGGACTTCCCGCACCACGGCGTGTTCTTCTGCCTCACCGCGGTTCACATATCCAGCCACCAGAATATAAGAGGGCTTGCCGTACCGCATTCAAAGCAATGCTTCTGAATCATTTTTACACTCCGAACACTGCTTTCGTCAGCCGGACACCTGCTGCCGTCTTCATCGTATGTTCCATAAAGGTTCGGATTGCCTGTCGGCCGTACCCACTTTCGGACGCATTGACGATATAATCTGCCTCAATCAGAATCTGATAGTCAATGCCGTCGATCTGCGCCGGACTATGGTGGTGCCCTACCAGATAGGCCACACGGTCGATCTGTTCTGCTGTCATGCCGGTATCCGCCAAGAACTCCCGCACCAGCGGGGCACCCTCCTGCTCCTGATATTTACCATTGGTGTTGCCGTACTTTTTGCGGCAGAGCGGGCAGGCGATATCGTGGGTAATGGCCGCCACCTCCAGAATAAACTGCGTGTCTGCGTCCAGCCCCTCCAGCTCACCAATGGTTTTGGCATCTGTTATTCTCCTATGGAGGTACCGCTATCGTCTTTAAGACCACAAATCGCAACTATACCATTATTTTTATAACTCACAACGAGAATGGTATCATTTCCTATTTTCCAACATGCTGTGCCGTTTTCACTGGTATCAGGCTTCCCCCATACCTCTCTAAGCTGGTCAATATGATACCCCGGCAAAAGGCTATTAACATCGGCTTCACTCATTTCTGCGATTGCCGCCAGAGTGGGAAGATTGTCGTTGCTTTTGTGATTGTAGTATCCATAAAACCACGCCGATACACATATCGCAAGAACCAAGATGATTACAGCTATAACAGATAGCTTCTTTTTCATACAATCACACTCCTCGTCAAGTTCCGATTCACAAAATCCCCGTCAGCGCCACTGCAACCAGAACTGTGCATCCAGATCAATAAGTTCACCCAGCAGCGCACCCAACGCCAGCGATAGAATCATGACCATAGAGCCACCGATGCTCAAAGTTCCGTCTGGCCTAACCGTCAGTATCTTGGAGAGCGTTCCCGCCGCTCCCAGAAAGACCACGGAAAAGCCCGTGGCTTTGATGATTGTATCCTGATAGCGCTCTTTCAGAAAGCGTTTGAACAGAATACCCAGCACACCGCCTATCACAATGGCCAGCGCATTGATGATCATTCCCAATCCCCGCATTTTCGTTTTTCCTTTGCTTACTGATTCCTGTATTTGTTTAAGACTTCATCCGGGATATGACAGTAGCTGCAATCTTCCGGGTACCGCTCCAGATGGTGCTGATGCTCCTCTGCACTCCGGACGTAATTCGTCAGCGGCAGCACTTCCACAACGATTTTATCCCGGTCCTTCCGGCTGTCAATAAAGGCTCTTGCTTCTTCCAGATGTCCGGGATTTGTGCTGTAAAGCCCCGTGCGATACTTTTTTCCAACATCAACGCCCTGTTTGTTCAGGCTGTACGGGTCGATGATTTCAAACAGATGCTCCATAAGCTCTGTAACACTGGTACATTTCTCATCAAAGACCACTTTAACGCACTCTGCGTATCCATCATACGGGCCGTCCAGCGTGTTTGTTGTTCCGTTGGCTCTCCCGGCTTCGGTCGTCCGTACACCGGGCACCGTGTCAAAAAAATGCTGGACGCCCCAAAGGCACCCGCCTGCAATGTATACCGTTTCCATACTCTTGACTTTCCTTCTTTTACTGGTACAGTTTGCATCCATGCTCTGTACTCCTTACGCTTTCCTTGCTAGCTGCAAATCGATCCATCATACCAACTCACAAAAAGTGCTTCCGCACCATTGCAGAGTAATTATCATACGGATAAAAACAGTTTCTGCAATTCATCGGCCGTGAAATCTTTTGTTTGTTTATACTCGATTTCCATGATGCACCCCTTTATAACTTCCACAAATGCGAATTTTTTACTTCTTCATCTTAGGCGCAATAAACAGCACGACTGTCACAAGAACATACAAACCATACAGTAACCAAGTAATGGTATTGTTCCAAGGAAAACTCATTTCTGGATGGTTCACCGCAAACATTATAAATGCAACAGCTATAATCAGCATTACCAAACCGACGATTCTTGATGTGCTCTTTTTCATGTAAATCACCTCTCCAAATTCCGATTTATCAAATAAGAATTTCCGTCAATTTTTCTCTTGATGTGGCTCGCTTCTAAGAGTAGGAACGAACTGTTCTGTTGCCGGAGACGGACCTTTCGGGTCGGTCTCCGGCAGTATTTTTGTTATCGCCTATTAAAAAACAGCCGGAACGACTTTCTGCTGCGCTACATCGATGATGCCGTATGTATTCAGTCTGAGTTTGGGAATGACCGGAAGGCTGACGAAGGCGAGGGTCATAAAGATGCCGATATCTTCCGCTACATCATGTGCCTTGAGGGCATCGTTCAGCGCCTGCATTTTCGCCGCAACGCTCTCTGCGCTTTCGGTGCTCATCAATCCGGCCACCGGAAGCGCAAGTTCTGCCACGACCTGTCCATCTGCCACAAACGCAAGTCCGCCTTTGTTTTTCCGCACAGTGTTGCCGGCCAGCATCATATCGGTATCGTTGTCCCCTGCCACGATCAGGTTATGGGAATCATGTGCGATGCTCGATGCAACGGCTCCGCATTTCAGGCTGAAGTTTCCTAAAAAGCCAATGCCCACATGGCCGGAGTGATGATGCCGCTCAAAAACGGCCAGTTTTACGATGTTGTGTTCCGGGTCCACACCGGGAGCTTTGCCCGGATGCCGTTGGAACGGGATGATTTTTTCCTCCGTAAGCAGCTCGCCCCGGTTCAGGCAGATGACACGCTCCTGCTCCCCGCTTTCCCGAAGTTCCAAATCCTCCAGTGTGATCTCATCCAAATCGAACGAGTTCATGACGCGTGCAAAGCGCGCATGGTCGATTTCAAGCGACGCGGGTTTCTGCACCCTTCCGTGTTCTGCCACCAGCGTGCCATTCTTGTAAACCTGTTCGACCGTAAAGGATTCAAAATCCGATACTACAATGAGGTCGGCAGCATACCCCGGTGCCACGGCACCGTGCTGCTTGAATCCAAAATACTGTGCCGGGACCAGCGTTGCCATTTTGACGGCCACTGCTGGGTCTGCGCCCAGCCGGATCGCTTTACGGATGTTGGAATCGATGTGTCCGCTGTCCAGCAGGTCACCGGGGTGCTTATCATCCGTCACCAGCATACAGCGGCTGCAATAAGGCTCCCGGAACAGCGGCATCAGGGCCTCCATATTTTTGGCAGCCGTTCCTTCCCGGATCATGATGTATTGTCCGCGCCGGAGTTTTTCCATGGCTTCCTCGATGTTGGAGCACTCGTGATCGGACTGAACGCCTGCCGCAATATAAGCATTCAGGTCCTTATCGCTCAAGAGCGGTGCATGGCCATCCACGATCTTTCCTGCTTCGGTGCAGTCACGGATCTTCTGCAGGATCTTCGGGTCACAGCGCACCGTTCCGTAGGCATTCATCAGCTCCGCAAGCCCCAGCACACGGGGATCGCCGTAGTAAGGCCGGAGCTGTTCTGCGTTCAGCACCGCGCCGGATTCATCCAGATCCGTGGCCGGAACACAGGAGGGCAGCATGAAATAAACCGAAAGGGTCAGATTTTTTGTCGTTTCCAGCATGAAATCCAAGCCTTCCAGCCCCGCAACGTTCGAGATCTCGTGTGGGTCTGTGACCACCGCAGTGGTACCGTGGGGCAGCACTGCTTGCTCGAAAGCCGGACCACAGAGCATGGAGCTTTCGATGTGGATATGCCCATCGATCAGACCGGGACAGACATATTTGCCGTGCAGATCAACTTCTTTCCGGCCATGATACGTTCCCACGCCCACGATCGAATTTCCGCTGATGGCAATGTCAGCGGTGTCGATCTCATCGGTAAACACATTGACAATTCTGGCATTTTTCAAAACCAGATCGGCCAAAGCATCTCCTCTGCCTGCCGAGATCCGGCGTTTCAGCTCATCAGACTGCATAGAAACATCTCCTCTCTCTGAAGTTCGATTTTCTCACCTGTGGATTGGTTCTGTCCTTATTCTACCACGCCTTGCCGCTGCGGAAAAGATGTCGGGAAACAAAAATGCCCCCGGAGGGCTTGTTACAGCTCTCCGGGGCCACCTTATGTGCGTTGTGCCTTGGCGCAGACCGTCAGCACTCCACTGCCACCTTGATCACGCCGTCCCGTTTCTTTTCAAACAGCTCGTAGCCCTCTGCGATCCGGCGCAGGGGGTAGGTGTGGGTGATGAGCGGTTCGGTATCGATCTTGCCTTCTGCGATGAGACGCAGCGTTTCTTCACAATCGCAGCCGTCCACGCCGCCGGTCTTAAAGGTGAGGTTTTTGCCGTACATTTCCGGCAGCGGCAGGGTCTGTGCCTTATCGTACAGCGCCACCACCGTCACAACGGCGTTGGGCCGTGCACACTCCCATGCCAGCCGGAAGGTGGAGTCTGCCCCTGCCACCTCCAGCACCACATCGGCCCCGTCGTGGTCGCTGTGGGCACGCACAAAGGCGGCGCAGTCCTCCGGCTGCACCGTGAGCACCTGCGGGTAGTGCCGACGGATGAACTGCAGGCGGCTTGCGTCCTTTTCACAGACGATGATGCGCTTGGGGCTGTGCAGCATGACGCACAGCAGCGTGCAGATGCCGGTCGGCCCTGCACCGAGGATCAGCACGGTATCCTCGGGGGTGATTTCCGAGATGCGTGCCGCCCAAAAGCCGGTGGCCAGCACATCGCCCACCAGCAGCGCCTGCCGATCGGTAACGCCGTCCGGGATCTTGTTCAGTCCCTGATCCGCAAAGGGCACCCGGACATACTCGGCCTGCCCGCCGTCGATGCGGCAGCCCAGCGCCCAGCCGCCGTTTTGATCGGTGCAGTTGTTCACAAAGCCTTTTTTGCAGAAAAAGCACTCTCCGCAGAAGGTCTCCACGTTCACCGTCACCCGGTCGCCGGGTTTCACATTGGTCACCGCACTGCCCACTTCTTCCACGATGCCCACCATCTCGTGCCCTACGGTGATGCCGGGCACCGCCCGGGGCACGCTGCCATGCTTAATGTGCAGGTCGCTGGAGCAGATGCTGGCAAGGGTCACCTTTACAATGGCGTCCCGCTCGTGCTGCAGCACCGGCTTTGGTTTTTCCATCAGGGCAAACGTCCCCTTTGAAACATAGGTATAGGTCAGCATGCTTTTTTCCTCCATGCGCTTTGATCTTTCCGAACGGAGTATCCTGCAAAAGTCAGCCGCTCTCCCGGCTCACAGGATATACTCCATCTGCCGTTCCTTTGTTTTCATACCCATTTTTTCGTAGAAGTGCTCTGCCGAGGTGTTTCCTGCCCAGACGTTCAGCGTCACCTCATAGCAGCCTTGCTCTTTTGCCTGCTGCTTTACATATTCAAACAGGCTTTCTCCGATGTGCTGTCCCCGTGCCTGCTGGTCAACGCACAGATCGTCGATGAAAAGTGACTTAAAGGGCACCATATTCGTAGAAAATGGCTGTTCCTGCATTTGACAGAAAGCGTAGCCCACACACACATCATCCTCGTTCACGGCAACGTAGATGGGTCTGTCCTCCTGCTTCAAAAGCTCTGCCAGCTCGCGGGCGGTGTATTTGGTGGTGCCGGAAATAAAAACATCGGGACGGATCTCTGCGTGGATCTGCAATACCTGCCCCAACAGCGCAAGAAGTCTGGGAATATCTTTTTCCTTTGCCTTACGGATTCTCATTTTACGTTTCCTCAAATCTTTCTCCGGGCCGCTCGTTTTCCTGCGGCGGCTCCGAATTCCATCGTGAAGTACCTCCATAAATTCTGAGTTGCTGTTCTCAGTATACCATGTTTTTCCCTTGCGGAAAAGATAGCAAAACAAAAATGCCCCCGGAGGGCTTGTTGCGGCTCTCCGGGGGCATCTTATGTGCGTTGTGCCTTGGCGCACACGACCGGCGTTTTACTCGATTGCAATCAGATTCGGGTTCTCAGGCAAAGCCTTCGTCTGCTGAGGAGCAGGCAGCTCGATGTGCAGGACGCCATCCTCGAACTTTGCGTGGATGTCTTCCTTCTTCATATCGCCCACGTAGAAACTGCGCGCGCAGGTGCCGGAGAAGGATTCGCGCCGCAGATAGCGGCCCTTCTTATCCTTTTCATCGTTGCTGTGGCTGCGCACTGCCTGAATGGTCAGGTAGCCGTCGTTCAGATCCATCTGAACGTCTTCCTTCTTGCAGCCCGGCAGGTCAACAGCTACTTCGTAGCCATTGTCCGTCTGTTTGACATCGGTCTTCATCATGTTTGCACCACGCTTACCAAAGGTATCACGAGCCTCACGGTTCATCATACGTTCCAGTGCAGCGTCATTCCAGAACGGATCGAAGAAATCATCGAACAGGTTTTCATGGAAAACAGTCGGCATAAGCATAAATCATTCCTCCAATCCCGGCGTTTGGGTCGGGGCAAAAAATCTGAAGCGTCCATTCAGAAGGGCTTTCCGGGGAGCCTAGCGGCTCTCCTTTTGCCCTTCCTCCTGAGCACGCCACTGTTATAGCACCGTTCATTAGCAATGTCAATAGAAGAGCGCTAAAATTCATGAAAGAATAATACTTTTATAAAATCCTATGCAATCTTTTCAAAATTCAGTCGTATCATCGTGTTTTTATTATTTCTGCCGGTACATTGGCGTAGACAGATATTTCATGCCGTTGTCCGGGACGATGACCACGATGTTCTTTCCCTGATTCTCCGGTCTGCGGCCCACCTGCACCGCTGCGTGCAAAGCCGCTGCTGCCGATGTGCCCAGAAACAGTCCTTCCGCCCGCAGCACCTCATGGGCCGTTTCGTAGGCTTCCTCGGTGCGGACATTGATGCACGCTACGGGGCGTTCCTCTGCCGTCCGTAGCGATGCCCGGAAATTTTGATCGATGGCTTTCAATATCTTTTTTACTTCATTCTCTGAATCACCGCACCCAGCCATCGGCACAGGGTATCGCCTGCCTGATTTGCGATCTCCAGCACGCGGGCGTGGCTATGCTTGACCGTCTGGATGCCGGTGGCCATGTTGGTGATGCAGCTGACGGCCAGCACCTTCATGCCCATGTAGTTGCAGACCATGGTTTCCGGCACGGTGCTCATGCCCACGGCATCGGCTCCCATCCCCGCAAAGGCGCGAATTTCAGCCGCCGTTTCATAGCAAGGGCCCATAAAGCCCATGTAAACGCCCTCCTTGTAGGCAATGCCCAGTTCATCGGCGGTCTGCTTGGCAAGGTTCCGCAGTTCCAGACTGTAAGGTTCGGTCATGTCCGGGAAGCGGGGGCCGAAGCGCTCATCGTTGGGGCCAATGAGGGGGTTCGTGCCCATCATGTTGATGAAGTCGGTAATGAGCATCAGGGTGCCCGGCGCAAACTCCCGGTTGATGCCGCCGCAGGCGTTGGTCAACACCACCTTTTCCACGTCCAACAGCTTGAACACATAGAACGGGTAGCAGACTTCCTTCATGGAGTAGCCCTCATAGAAATGGAAGCGGCCTTCCATGGCGTAGACTTCCGTGTCCCCCAGCTTGCCAGCCAACAATGCGCCTTTGTGTCCTGCCACCGTGGATACCGGGAAGTTGGGGATATCCTTGTAGGACAGTTCTTCCGTGTCCGTAAAGTCCGCGGTCAGCTTGCCAAGGCCGGAGCCCAGCACCACCGCGATCTTCGGGCGCTTTTTCGTGTGCGTCTTGATGTATTCCGCACTTTCCAGTGCCTTTTCATAAAGATGTTCCATACCGTTCTCTCCTTTTCCCAAAAAATTCGATATACTCTCTGGGTTCAGTATATCGGATTTTTCAGGCCGATGCAAGACGCCCTCCATCGAGTCTTATTAAAAACCAAGGAGCAGATACTTCACATCACGAGTGTGTTGTATCTGCTCCTTGGTTCTCCGAATGTCTTATCTCTGGCCGATGTTCCACCGAAACAGCTCATATCCTTCCCGGATATCCTCCGGCAGACGTTTCAAAGTCTCGTCCCGCAGTTCCTGCGGCATCCCGTAAAAAGCTTCGGCAATGCCGCCGGTGATGCAGGCAAGGGTGTCGCTGTCGCCGCCCAGAGAGACCGCATTGCGAAGTGCATCCCTTTATATCAAGTTTCGCCTTTGAAATCAGAGAGAATCATAGTATTGATGTATTTTCTCGGCCATCAGTTCCCGACGCCTTTGTAGAAAATCCTGATAGTCGCCAATCTCCATGCTTTCAAATCCGTCTGGAATACAATTCTGTTTAAGATTTTCAGCCAGCCTATCTTGTTCTATGATTCCACCATAAACAGGCTTTTTCGTATTGCATTGCCCTATCACTTCAGTCATATAGTGGGCTGGCGAACTATCTTTAATTTTAATGTTGATTTCCTGTTGAATAAAAGCATAATTCGCAATTTGATTGTATTGTGCTTGCACAATTCCATTTTTTATCAAGTAATTTTTCGGGAACAAATGGTGAATATCGCCTCTGTTTTCCAACATGGACTCAATATCAATTTCCATCGACAAAAAGCCTTTATCGTGTGCCTTGACCTGTGCCACAAGGAACATATTAAAATATGGACTGCTCGCAACCGATGTGTTCAGCCGTTGAACAAGATTTACCTTCCAGTACGCCTCAGATAATTCGCCCGCCTCTGTGATATTCAGGTACTGCATCGGATCATCATAAGCAAAGAATCTCTTAATGTCGTAATCAAATGCAGACTCTGGCGAGCCAGAAGAATATCTTCCCGTCAAAATAGACAAAGCCAGCCACTTGCGTACAATCTTTTCAATTTGATTACTATCCACTTTTCGTTCACGAAGTGCAAGAAAAAGCGCATAGCCAAAGTTCAAAACATTTTGTGAACGAATCAGCGATTTTTTCACAATTCCCGCTGAGCGCACAATCATCAAATACCGTTCGTAATTTGTCTGATTCACCGCTTGCAGAACTGCCTCATGTAATTGATTGAACGACCTTTCTTCTATTTCGATCTTAAATTCACGCGTTTCAAAATCTCGACCTGAAAGCAAGCTAACCAAATCTGCTAGCTTTCCTCGCTTGAATTTATATGTAAATGCAACACGAAGAATATCCGTATAACATGTGCGATAAATCAGTGCATTCTTTGCAGCTGCCCACTTTATAGCTTCGAATTCCGGTCTCGCCGCAAATTCAGCATCATTTTTCTTGATTTCTTTCAAATCCTCCGGAGACTCCAATAAATGACAGAAGTAATCAATCGTTTTTCGGGTCACATTTCCATTATATATTTCATTCGAAGAAATCTTAGACATTGCAAAATCTGCTTGCGACAGAACCACACCCTTAGAATTGATTCGAATAAAAATTTCCGTTACACTGTCAATATCCAAATCTTCTGCCAGCGTAATAACACCAATGCTATTATTTTGTATTGCTCTCAACCGATTGATTGTGTCATTGATTTCCTGTGCTTTGTCCATAATTCCGTTTTTCTGGCAATATTCCATCACAAAAGAAAAAGAACCAAAGGACACATCCAGCACTTTTGCAATATCCGGAATCCATTTACTGCTTTTTTGGTTTGCGGAATTTGCCACTTCAAATATTTCGTCAATGGGGTTAAATGCAATACAGACCCGTTTCCATTTATAGTGGCTGTCTAAAACCTCCTGTCCCACAATTGCAGCCGCCATAGCAGTAATACGCTGTTGCCCGTCGATCAGAACTTTTTTCCCTATTGCAACTGTTCCGTCTTTCAACTTTACACTTGGATTTTGCCATACGATAATATATCCGACCGGAAAGCCCTTATAGAGCGAATCCATCAAATCACGCACTTGCGTTGCGTCCCATACAAATGGACGTTGCATTTCCGGAATCGCAATATTACCGGATTTTATATCCGCCAAAAGCACATCCACCGTATAATTATTCACGCTATATCGTGCCATAGTCAAATTCCTTTCTGTTGTATCATCCTGGAATTCTATCTAAAGTTGTTTTCATACAAAGCGTTATTAAATTTTGTTTAATCTTATCACATCCGATGGGGCGGTGCAAGGGGTGCTCTTGTTTCCTGTCCGCGCAGCTATTATAATAATAGGTACCGAAAGAAGGTGAGCTTCCTGCACGACATCTGGAATCCATGGCACGGCTGCGTCAAGTGCAGCGAGGGCTGCCAGAACTGTTACATGTATTTTCTCGACCGGATGCGGGACCAGAACGGAGCCGAGATCTACAAAACGAAAAGCGGCTTTTCCTACCCGCTCCAGAAAGACCGCACCGGACACTACAAAATCCAGAGTGGTGAGCAGATCCGGGTCTGCATGACCTCGGATTTCTTCTTGGAAGAAGCCGACCCGTGGCGGGTTGAGGCGTGGGACATCATGCGCCAGCGCAGCGATGTGGTGTTTTTTCTGCTCACCAAACGGCCGCAGCGGGTACGGGAGTGCCTGCCGCCGGACTGGGGCAGCGGTTGGGACAACATCTTTTTCAACGTCACCTGTGAAAATCAGCGCCGCGCCGATGAGCGCATTCCCATTCTGTTTGACCTGCCCTTCAAGCACAAGGGCATTATGTGCGCGCCCTTCATCGGGCCAGTAAGCATCCGGCAGTACCTTACCGCCGGGCAAATCGAGCAGGTCATCTGCGGCGGCGAAAACTACGATGGTGCCCGCCCCTGCAATTTTGATTGGGTCAAGTCTCTCCGGCAGGAATGCGTGGATGCCAATGTGACCTTCTGCTTTATCGAGACCGGCACCGTGTTCATCAAGGACGGCAAGCGTTACCACCTGCCCAGCAAGCAGCTGCAAAGCCGGATGGCCTATAAGTCCGGTATGAACTTTCAGGGAAGTCCCATCCGTTTTGACCTCGTGGACGACTGGGGCTACCCCATCCCGCAGGAAGATCTCTATGTGCCCCATTTCCGCGCAAACTGCGAGACCTGCGGCAGCAAGTTGATCTGCAACGGCTGCAGCGATTGCGGAAAATGCTTATAAAATAAAGGAATTCTATCAATACAAATGGAACTTATGGCTGATCTGGTGTGCAATTTCATCCGGCAGCGGGCGGAAACCGATGCAGGTCAGGGTCATGCCTTCTCCGTTTTCATCAAATTCTTCCGGTTCCAGCTCGGTGTGGCAGGCATCCCGGATAAGGAAGAAGTCTTTGTTTTCCACCAGTCCCAATTCCTCGGCAATTGTCTTTGCTTTCAGCAGTTGATTGCGGTTCTTTGCCCCGCAGATAGTTTTGGTAAAAGAGCCATCGAACCATTCTTCATAGGTTGCTTTCTCCAACATGATTTCTGCGCGATAGCCGGTAATTTCTCCGTCTTTCTCGATGGGTTCCACGCCCTGTCCCATGCCGATGGGGTCGGTGAGGAACGCCAGCGAAGCATGGCAGCACTGCGCCGCCAGCTTACCGGGAGACATCTGCAGATCTTTTCGTGCAATGATGAGTTGACGCATTTTCTCTCCTTCTTACGACAGCTTGATCTTCAAATCTGCCAGCAGATTCACCGCTTCCGGCAGGGAAAATTTCGCATCCTTCAGGCGGCTGCCCAGAATGTCCACCTTATAGCCTGTAGCATCCCGGAAATCCGCCTTGCGCAGATCACACTGGTAGAACTCCGTTTCGTGAAGTTCTACACCCTTGAAATTCGCCAGCTGCATCTCGCATTTGGCAAACATGGAGCCGACAATTTCGTTGCCGTCTGAAAAGTCGAAGCGGTTGAAGTTCATTTCGGTGAAGGTGTTATATTTCAGACTGCACTCTTTCAGCGTGTGAATGGGGTCTGGGAAGGCACCGTTGGACATCAGCGGTGCCCACTCGATTTCCTGCAAACGGCAGTCCTCAAAATCCAGCGACTGCACCGAGGAATGGGTACTGCGCAGACCTGTGATCTCACACCGCACGAATTTGCACTCGTTCAGCGTGGTATGATCCAGTTCGCATTTGGTAAAGGAGCAATCCACAAACACGCAGTCGGTAAAGTCGCAATCCTCAAAAGCCTCCTCGGTGAACGACAGGTCAGCAAACCGTTCACCCTCACAATAACGCTCTGTCATAAAATTCTCCTGTCAGCGCAGTTCTTCCAGCAAAGCTGTGCAGCCCTCCAGCACGTCCTGCCAAGTGGCCTCAAAGTCCCCGGTATACCACGGGTCGGCCACATCGCCGGGGCTGCGGGTATGGTCCATCAGCAGAGACACTTTATGCTCCGGGTCGCTGCCCACAAAACGCGCCATGTTGCGCAGGTTGTTGTGATCCATGGCAATCAGATAATCGTAGGTTTCGTAATCCCGCCGGGTCATCTGCCGGGCGGTTTTACCCTCGCAGGAGATGTCGTGCTCGGCCAGCTTCCGCCGGGCGGGCGGATAGACCGGGTTGCCGATCTCCTCGGTGCTGGTGGCGGCGGATGCGATTTCAAATTTATCAGAAAGCCCAGCTTTGTCCACCAGATCTTTCATCACAAACTCGGCCATTGGGCTGCGGCAAATGTTGCCGTGGCAGATGAAAAGCACTTTCGTCATGTCAAAATATTTTCTTATATCGTATTATTTTGAATTTTGCACACATGCGTGCAAAATTCAGTTCTGCTTCAAGAACTCCCGCAGCACATCCTCTGGGCGGGGTGTATGGTTCGGATACTTTTCCCGCAGCGGTGCGGCGGCACCATCCATAATGTAGGGCACACCCACAATGTCCAGCATCGACACATCGTTATAATTGTCGCCAAAAGCCATCACATCGGCAAGGGCGATGTCCAGAGTCTTGCAGATGCTGCGCACACCGATGCCCTTGTTGGCAAAGGTGGTGTCGATCCAGTACGGCCCTGCCACAGCGCAGTTCGCCTCTTTCCATCGTGGGACAAACCGTTCTGTGTAAGATTCTACGCCTTCGTGCAGATACACCGATACTTTTGTGATCTCCTCCGGCACCTCGGAAGGGTCATGGATGATTTGATAATTGTTCCCGATGAACTGAATACGCTTGAGCATTCCCAGACCCCGCTCCATCAGGTATGCAGTATTCTGGCCGGAAAGCATCACTTCGCCCTGCCCGTCGCTGCGGGTCCACAGGTCGTTGGCGATTTCTTCGGCCAATGCACGCGGCATCGGATTCTTGGCGATGCACTGTTCGTCCTTATAGATCACGCCGCCGTTTTCGCAAAGAAACACACAGCAGTCCGCCGCCGGTGCAAAGAGCTTGCGCAGGCTGGTATACTGCCGGCCGGATGCCGGGCAGAACAAAATACCGCGCCGATGCAGCTCCCGTATCTGCTCAAAGATCTCGTCTTCCAGTTCCTTTTTCCCGTATTGCAGCAGCGTACCGTCAATATCGCTGCAAATCAGTTTGATTGACATTTTCCGTCCTCATTTTTCAAGATAATTTTAGGCAATTCCCCGGCATCCAGAACACGGATGCCTTCGATCATCAGCATCTTGGCAAAAACGCCCTGTCCGGGAATCTTTGTCCCGGAAAACGTTCCATCGTAAATTTCCTTCACGCCGCAGCTGGGGCTGCGGGATTGCAGGATGGCAAGCTCCACCCCATTTTCTTTTGCGATGGCAAGGGCCTTGGCTGCGCCCGCTCGGAACTCCCGGTCCACATTGATGCCCTCTTTGTTCGTGACAACGCCCTGCACGATTTCCGCCGGGCACCGCGGTGTGGGCAGGCCGCCCAAAACCTCCGGGCAGACCGGAACCACCTGATGCCCCCGCGCAAAATCACAGACCGCCTGATTGTAATTGTTTCCGCCGCTGTATTTGCAGTTTTCGCCCAGCAGGCAGGCGCTGACCAGAATCTTCATTGTTGCGCGCTCCGTTTTTCAGATACTGAATCTTTTACCTATTCTACCACGCTTTTGGGCATTGAAAAAGAGGATTTTGCTTTTTCCGCAAATCGCGGATACATCCGCCGAATTCTTTTGCATCAAATCGCATTGTTCAATCCTTTCCATAGTGTGCCTACTCATTTTATCCATCCCATTTATACACAGTTCCGAACCAAAAGAACCGCATAAAGTTCTCATCAAAAAACAGGGAGTGACATCAAATCACTCCCCGTTTGCATTGATTGTATCAGAGTTTCGTCATCCAAAGGCCATGCAGGTTGCAGTATGCGTAAACGGCCACCGGCTTTTCACTTCCCAGTTCAAACACCGCGTTGGGAGCCCGCCCCGGATTCAGATAGCGGATCTGCCCGCCGTTCTCAGTCTCCACAAAAATCCACTGAATATAGTGAACATCCGCCATGGGGTGCTCCACCGCGCCCACTGTGACCGTGAGACGACTGCCGGAAAGCTCTGCCACCGGCAGATGCTTCTCGCCGCTGGCTTCCACCGTATTGGGAACCAGCTCTTTCATTTTCTCCCCGCAGCAGAACAGCGGAACGCCTGCGTTATGGATGGTAGTGACGAGGTTGCCACAGTGATTGCAGATGTAAAACTTTGCCTTCATATCGAAATCCTCCATTGGAATGTTGTCGGTGTGTTTCTTGTATCTATATGATAACATTTCCTATTTATGATTTCTGTAACTGAATCACGCAAAGCGTTTTTCTGCCGTCTTCACCCTTCCCTCTGCTCCACGATTTCCAGACTATCCCGCCCTACATGGCAGAGCAAAAACAGCTCGTGCAGGTGCTTCACACCCCGCTCGGTGGGTGCATCCGGGAAATATGGGTGCCTGACTGTCCATGTTGACCCAGCCAAGTTTCTGCTTGCGGACCGCCACAAGGTCGTATTTTGTCTTGCGTTTCGGGTTGTCCGAC
>ENA-OXWT01000201-OXWT01000201.1-human-gut-metagenome-genome-assembly--contig:-NODE-201-length-25791-cov-5.458424_pt1 | contig 25791 bp, 22 predicted proteins | sample MGYA00244689_ERZ652722 | MGnify/ENA primary metagenome ERZ652722 (study PRJEB26926, sample SAMN06164640) | human gut metagenome | biome: ENVO:00009003; feature: ENVO:2100002; material: ENVO:00002003...
GAAGAATGCAGCCAATGTGGTGGGAGTGAAAACGAAAACCACGTGGAAACAAGCTTTTAAAAGAGACTGGCAATTGTATCTGCTGTTACTGCTTCCACTGATTATGGTATTTGTATTCAGTTACGGAGCATACCCGGGATTGCGGATGGCCTTTATGGATTATAAACCGGCGAAGGGATATGCAGGCAGCGAATGGGTGGGCATGAAGACATTCGTTAAGATATTCAAGGATGCCGATTTCATGAGAGCACTTCGCAACTCCATAGTGTTTAACCTGGCGGATCTGATCATCGGTTTCCCGATGCCGATCATTCTGGCACTGATCCTGAATGAATTAAGATATCCAAGATTCAAGAAAGTGTCCCAGACGATCCTGTATCTGCCGCACTTCCTTTCCTGGGCCATCATCGGAAGCGTAGCCATGACAATGTTCCGTCCGAACTCCGGTCTGGTGAACATTCTGCTGACCAACCTGGGAGTGATCTCCGAAGGAATTCCTTTCCTGAATGAGAAATGGCACTGGGCAATTACATATCTGCTGATCGGTGTATGGCAGACGATGGGATGGGGCACGATCCTCTACCTGGCAGCGATCACCGGTATCAACGGAGAATTGTACGAAGCAGCCATGATCGATGGAGCGAACCGTTGGAAGAGAATGTGGCATATCACACTTCCCGGTATCAAGAGCACAGTAGTAACACTGCTGATCCTGAACCTCGGACGTGTCATGGGAAGTAACTTAGAGCGTCTGACCGCGTTAGAAAATTCACAGGTCAAGGACTTCCAGTATCAGCTGGCTGTCTACATTTACAACAAAGGTATTGGAGCCGGAAAATTCAGTGCGGCGACCGCAGTTGGTCTGTTCCAGTCATTGATCGGATTGATCCTGGTTCTGTTATCTGATAAATTCGCAAAGAAGCTTGGCGAAGACGGATTACTGTAGGAGGTGAGAGAGATGAAGAAAAAAGAAGTTAATATTAATGAAGAATCTACCTCCGCAGGCGGAGCACATGCGGTCAACAAATTCCGCATCAGTGATTTCGTCATGATGGCAGTGATCGTCATCCTCTGCGCCAGCTGTGTATTACCGTTCTTACATGTAGCAGTAAAATCCATATCCGGTAATACCGCAGTAATGTCCAAGAGCGTTTACTTCTGGCCCAAAGACATCACCTTCGATGCTTACAAGAAGGTATTTGCAGATAACTCCATGACCTACTCCATGATCTTCTCGGTGATCGTTACCGTGATCTTCACCGCTCTGGGAATGCTGGTATGTACTTGTGCCGCTTATCCTCTTTCCAAGAAGAGACTGAAGGGCAAAAAGTTACTGACTTTCCTGCTGATGGTACCGATGTACTTCAGTGCCGGCATCATTCCCAGCTACCTGTTATATCAGAAGCTGCATGTGCTGGATACCATGTGGGTGTTGATCTTACCTCTGATCTATTCCCCGTACAACATGCTGATCATGAAGAACTACTTCCAGAGTACGATTCCCGACAGCTTAGAGGAATCCGCTTTCCTGGATGGCGCAAGTAACTTCCAGATCCTGAGCAAGATCGTATTACCGCTGTCCAAACCGATCCTGGCAACGTTGTCTCTGTTCTACGCCGTAGGCCGTTGGAACTCTTACGCAGACAACATGTACTACACCAAGAGTGCTAACCTGAAGCTGATCCAGTACAAGCTATATCAGCTGGTGGCATCCGCAGCAGAAGCACAGACTTCCTCCCTGGCAGATACCGGCAGTGCGATCCAGTCCACTCCCGAAGTATTACAGGCAGCAAGTATCATGTTTGTAACAATTCCTATCATTATTATTTATCCTTTCCTGCAGAAGTACTTCGTACAGGGTACCATGATCGGAGCAGTTAAGGGCTAAAAGTTAAAAGGAACAAAACAACCAAGTTAGTTTTCCCCAAAACCGGGGGTACACATAAAACTATGTATAATTTTTAAGGAGGATTGATTTATGAAGAAGAATACTCTTCACAAGGTAATGGCAACAGCACTTGTTGGTGCTATGGCAATGAGCACTCTGACCGGATGCGGCAGCAGTGCGGACAACACAACCGCAGATGCCGGAACAAAGGAATCTGTAGCAGAGAGTTCTGCAGCAAGCACAGATGCAGGAGCATCCACAGCAGTAGCAGGTATTGACGGATGGGAGGCTTTCGCAGACAATGTTACTCTGCAGATCCCCGTATACGATCGTGGTTCTTCCGGAAACGGATGCTCTGATGTAGAGAACAACTACTGGACCAACTGGGTACAGGAGAACTTCGGTGATAAGTACAACATCACGGTAGAATATGTAGGAATTACCCGTAGCGACGTTATGACTGATTACGCTATGCTGGCAGCAAGCCAGAGCCTTCCTACCATCTGTATGGAATATGACTATGATAAGCTGGCAAGCTGGCAGGCAGACGGCTATCTGCAGACCTACGATGTAGAAGAGTTCAAGCAGATCGCTCCTACTTACTGGGAGACCATGGTAGAGCACGGCAACGATGCTTACACCAAGCTGGATGATGAAGATTATCTGGTACTCGGTTACAGACCTTACGGTAACACCACTTATACCTGGTGCACTTTCTATCGTCAGGACTGGCTGGAAGAAGCTGGCTTCTCTGAGTATCCCGTTGGCGACAACACCAAGCTGTTAGAGCTGTATGCAAAACTGGTTGAGAACGGCCATCAGTATCCTTTAAGCGGTAAGAAAGTAAGCGGCGCAGGTATTGACCAGAACTATGGTTACAGAGATTATCCTCAGGATGAGACCACATGGGCAACCACCGGTGACTACCAGATCCCCGCTCTGTCCACCGAGGCTCAGAAGAGATTCTTAAAATGGGAGAACGAGCTGTACAACGATGGTTACTACAATCCTGAGTACTATCTGAGAGATGCTTCCGAGGCAGAGGCAGACTTCATCAACGGTGAAGCATTTACCTGGACCGGATATATATCCTCCAGCATGAACGTACTGAACTCCTTCTATGATGCTAACCCCGATGCCAAGCTGGCAGTAGCAGTGACTCCTTCCACCTGGACACAGGATGAGACCTGGGGATCTTCCGCTTCTTACAGACCCGGAACCAACTTCGGTATGATGATTGGCTTCGCTAACGATGCTACCGAGGATGAAGTAAAGGCAGCTATGATGTACCTTGAGTGGCTGAACCAGCCCGAGAATCTGTTCACTATGCAGTGGGGTATCGAAGGCGTGAACTTCAATTATGATGATAACGGCGATCCCGTAGCAGTAGCAGATCAGACCGGTCTGGCTGAGCAGCAGGGACACAACAACAACGTAGACTACTGGTGTGCAGTAACCGCAGTTAAGACCCTCGGATCTATCGAGAAAGATATCCAGGCAGTTACCCCTCAGGGTATTCCTCAGGACTTCTATGATCAGATCCTGGCTAACTACAACGGACAGGTTGCTATCTATGAAGCAGGCAAGGCTAACTCCGACTGTCTGTTTGCAACCGCTATCGATGCTGTTACCGAGTACAACCAGACGCTGTATGATCTGTATACTGAGTACCGTGACAAGCTGACCATGTGCCCTAAGGACCAGTTCGATTCTCTGTATGAAGAACTGAGCCAGAAGTACCTGGATGCTGGTTATCAGGAAGTTATCGATGAGAGACAGGCTGCTCTGGATGCAGGTAACACCACCAGACTTCAGTAAGTAAAAAGTTTTATTACAGGAAGTACATACAGCCCCCAGGCATGAATGGCTTGGGGGCTATATTAAAAATGCAACTATTCAGAGCCATGTAAATATTATTCAATGGGCGTCGAATGCTTGCATTCGTAAGAACATTTGATAATATTTATAGGGCGAAGTTACTTTATGTCCTTTTCCGACCGACTGTTTTACAATAAAAACAACTGTGGGAAAAGAATATAAAGAGCCAAAAGGCAGAAATGGAGGAGCTATGTTAAAACTGGAATATGATAAGAAAGAAATAGAGGGAGTCATTGACAAGATCGTCAAAAAGACTATGAATATGGATCTCACCTGGGACTGGCCCTGTGGTGTGGCATATTACGGAATCAGCGATGCCTATGAGAAGACAGGCAAGAAGGAATATCTGGATCTGTTAAAGGATCGTATCGACGAACTGATCGATCTGGGACTGCCCAAGGTATGGACAGTAAACGCCTGTGCCATGGGACATTGCCTGATCACCTTATACCAGGCCACCGGAGAGCAGCAGTATCATGACATTCTTATGAGCAAGATCGCTTATTTAAGAAAAGATGCCCTGCGTTTCGGAGATCATGTATTGCAGCACACCGTATCTGCCAACAACGATTTCCCGGAGCAGTGCTGGTGTGACACTTTGTTCATGGCAGCGTTCCTGATGCTGCGTGTGGGCGTGATGGAACACGATGAAGAACTGATCGATGATGCCTTGAACCAGTACTACTGGCATATCAAATATTTACAGAATCCAAGCAGTGGACTCTGGTATCACGGCTATGACAATATTGCCGGAGATCATATGTCCGGCATCTATTGGGGAAGAGCCAATGCCTGGGCAGCATTTACCATGTCGCAGGTAGGCGGTATTCTGCCTCGGTGCTATCTGTATCCGAAGTATATCGATGTGGCCGGCTCCTTAAATGAGCAGTTGGCAGCCCTGAAGGTATACCAGACGGAGAATGGATTGTGGAGAACCGTAGTGGATGATCCGGAATCTTATGAAGAGATTTCCGCATCTGCAGGAATTGCCGCAGCAATGCTGACCAGAGGCAATCCTTTACACAGCAAATATATCAACAAGGCCATCAAGGGCCTGCTTGCCAATGTCAGCGAGGATGGTAAGGTGATGAATGTCTCCGGCGGAACTGCCGTCATGAGAGACAAGGAAGGATACAGAGGCATTCCCAAGGCGTATATTCAGGGATGGGGACAGGGACTGGCACTTTCCTTCTTTGCAACCTTGTTAATTTCCGATGATATTGAGAAGGATGGTGCGTTATAGATGTTTCGCAGGAATTTCCTGTTCGGAAAGGATGGAGGAACAGCCAATCTGATCGATGTGGGCAGCGAAGACCTCTATCAGCCGGGCAAAGGTTACGGTTTTGTAACAGAAAAAAACAGAAGAGAGCAGAAGTTGCTGCAGATCCGGGAACTGAATTCCTCTTTTGATACGATGTACTGGTATCAAAACGAACAGCTGTCCTTCCTGAAGGAAGATGAGAACGGCTGCTATCTGGATTCTGCGGAAGAAGTGGCATCGTTGGAGAGGCAGTCGGGAGAACCGATGTCTGGCTCACCCAGGAGGATTCCGCTGATCTTCAAGGTAGATGTACCCAGACAGGGGAACTACAGGATCACCCTGACCATCCGCTCAGAAGAGGAAATGGGAGAGATACTGATCTTCACCGGAAGAAGACGGCTGGCTTTTCATGGCACAGTGGGAGCCGGTGAGTTTGTCTATACCATGACGGTAAATGTCTGTGATATAGTACCGTCGGGACAGCCCCATATTTTTGCGGATAAGACCGTAGATATTGCAGTATTGGCAGACAGACCACGGATCAGTGGACTCATGATCGAAGAGATGAATTGTCCGACCATTTACCTGGCAGGAGATTCCACGGTGACGGATCAGCCTGGAGATTATCCTTATTATCCCGGTACCTGTTACTGTGGCTGGGGTCAGATGCTTCCGGCTTATCTGGACGCGAGACTTTCGGTGTCAAATCATTCCCATTCGGGACTGACCACCGATACTTTCCGCAAGGAAGGACATTATGCGGTGATCGACCAGTACAGTAAACGCGGCGATTATGTGTTTTACCAGTTTGGCCACAATGACCAGAAGCTTCCGGAATTGCAGGCCAGAGGCGGCTATCAGGCAAACCTCCAACGCTATATTAAGGAAAATCAGGCAAAGGGAGTATACCCGGTACTGGTGACACCCATTGCAAGAAATACCTGGAGACTGCGGGATCAGACTTATCTGGATCTGCTGGAGGAATTCGCGGATGTATGTCTGGAACTGGGAGCACAGTACGGAATTCCGGTGCTGGATCTTCATGCCCACAGCAAGAAATATGTGTTGGAAAAGGGCTTACAGGATGCCAAACCCATCTTTTTCCCTGGGGACTATACCCATACCAATGACTTCGGTGCTTATAAGATGGCAGGATATGTGGCACAGGAGATCCGGGAGAAATGCAAAGGTCATTCTGAAAGAGCCTACGCTTATCTGGCAGAGTGCGTGACGGATGGTTTCGGCGCATGGGAGCCTGTGGGACAAATCAATGTTCCTAAGAAACCGGAGATCTACAAGGACATTCCGGATCCTGCAGGAGATCAGGTGCTGTTGTCTGAGGCAGAGCAGCTGGAACGTGTGGTCAGACTGTGTCTGAAAGAGGAATTGCTGTAACAGGACAGATATTGTACTGGAAAATAGAAGTGAAGAAATGACAGGAATGAAAAATAAGCAGGAATATGAGGAGGAACTCAGAATGGGAAAAGGTGGTTTTACCTTACCGGGAGAATCAGGATATGAAGAACTGACTCTGAAAATGGCGGAAAAATGGGGAGCAGATGTGATCCGTGACAGTGATGGAACCGTGCTTTCCGACGAAATCACCCATGCCGGTTACGGAATCTATTCTACCATTTGTATTATCAGAGATCACAATGCCTGGGCAAAGGAGAATCAGGACAAATTACAGCAGACCTTCCTGTGCACACCGCCCCAGGCAGCAGAGAGTGACACCCTGACCATCGGACTGATGGACAGCTTTTTTGCGGAGCAGTTCCGGATCAATGATAGCGCAGAGAGTCTGGAATATTGGGAGGTTTATGACAGAACCACCAATGTGAAGATCGACAATGCGGACTGGAGCTATGACAAAGAGAAGGGAAGCGTGTCCCTGAGCGGCATCATCCCTTTTCATAAGTATACAGTAAGCTTCTTAGCCTATCGTATCTGGGAAGAAATCTCTATGTACAATCATACTACGAACCACTGGGACAAGGAGCATCTGATGCAGATCGATCCCAGATATCCTGAGACTCAGGAGTATCTGCTGGGCTGGATGAAGCACTGGTGTGAGACCCATCCGGATACCACGGTGGTGCGCTTTACCTCCATGTTCTACAATTTCGTATGGATCTGGGGCAGCAGTGAGAGGAACCGGAATCTGTTCTCTGACTGGGGTTCCTATGATTTCACTGTGAGCGTTCCTGCTTTACAGGAGTTCGAGAAACAATACGGATATCGCATGACAGCGGAAGATTTTATCAATAAGGGACAGCTGCATGTGACTCATATGCCTGGCAATGCGAAAAAGGCGGATTGGATGGCATTTATCAATGATTTCGTTATTTCCTTCGGCAGGAAGCTGATCGATATGGTGCATTCTTACGGCAAAAAGGCTTATGTCTTCTATGACGACAGCTGGGTAGGCGTGGAGCCTTATAATGGCAGATTTCAGGAGTTTGGTTTTGACGGACTGATCAAATGTGTATTCTCCGGTTATGAAGCCAGACTGTGTGCGGGCGTGGATGTGCCTACACATGAACTGCGTCTGCACCCCTATCTGTTCCCGGTGGGGCTGGGCGGTGCTCCGACTTTCATGGAGGGCGGCAATCCCACACTGGATGCGAAAAAATACTGGAACAGCGTAAGACGTGCCCTGCTGCGTGCGAAGATCGACCGGATCGGTCTCGGCGGATACCTTCATCTGGTGGAGGGTTTCCCGGATTTCTGTGATTATATTGAAAAAGTGACAGATGAGTTCCGTCTGATCCGCAGCTTCCACGATGCGGGAGAACCTTACCGCATCAAGACCCGTGTGGCAGTGCTGCATTATTGGGGAAGCTTACGTTCCTGGACCTTGTCCGGACACTTTCATGAGACTTATATGCATGACCTGATCCACATCAACGAAGCTTTGTCCGGACTTCCTGTGGATGTGAAATTTATTTCCTTTGAGGATGTAAAAAATGGTATACTGAAGGATGTAGATGTCGTAATCAATGCAGGTAGAGCCGGAAGCGCCTGGAGCGGCGGGGATGCCTGGAAGGATGAGGAGCTTGTTACTGCACTTACAAAGTGGGTACACGAGGGAGGCTGCTTTATCGGTGTGAACGAGCCTTCCGCTGTGGAAGGATATGATACGTATTTCCGTATGGCACATGTGCTGGGAATTGACGAGGACACCGGCGCAAGAGTCTGTCACGGCAGATGGACCTTTGAGACAGCGGATCCTGAGCATCTGATCCCAGAGGGCGCAGATGTGGAAGCGAAGGAGAACCGGTATCTGACGGATGGAAAAGCACAGGTACTTCTGGCAGACGGCGGGAAGCCACTGATCACACTGAATCATTTCGGCAAGGGACTGGGAATCTATCTGTCTTCCTTCCAGGTGAACCTGTGGAATACCAGAATGCTGTACCAGCTGATCCGTTATGCCGGTGGAGAAGGCACCTCCGGCAGCTATATGACGGATAACCTGTATACGGAATGTGCTTATTACCCGGAGAGTAAAAAACTGGTAGTCATCAACAACAGTGACACCGAGCAGACCACCACTATCCCCACGGAAGCGGGCGCATGTACGGTAACCATTGCACCTTACGACACTACCTTTGTAGAAATCAGATAACCAACGATAACGATCAGGGCGGAAATCCTGTGTTCGTTTTCTGAGGGAGCAGAACGCAAAGGAGGCAGAGAATGCATAACGAAAAAGAAAGACCTACGGAATATTTCCCGGACGGAACTCCCATAGATGACTGGTTTTATGATATAGGGATGCCGGAGCTTGAGGAACTGGGCAGACCCTATGTCCTCACAGAGTACGGGATCTGGGACGACGGAAAAGTTTATACCAAAGAGATCCAGAAGGTGATCGACCTGGCGGCAGAAGAGGGCGGTGGTGTCCTGGTGGTGCCGCCGGGAACCTATCTGACGGGAGCACTTTATTTCAAACAGGGAGTGAATCTCTATGTTTCCGCCGGTGCGACGTTAAAGGGCAGCGATGATATCTCGGATTATGATCTGGCCGAGACCCGGATTGAGGGAGAGACCTGCCTGTATTTTACGGCACTGATCAATGCGGACGGTCTGAATGGATTTACCATGTGCGGACCGGGCACTATTGACGGTAACGGACTTAAGACCTGGAAAGCCTGCTGGCTGCGCTGGAAATGGAGTAACGGCACCAACAAGGATGGTCAGAGACCCCGGCTGGTCTATCTGTCCAACTGCAGAAATGTGCGGATCGCCGGTCTGAATTTACAGAATTCCCATTTCTGGACCACACATATTTATAAATGTGACCATGTAAAATACTTGAACTGCCATATTTATTCCCCGGCAGGTCCTGTTGCGGCACCCAGTACGGATGCCATTGATATCGATGTGTGTACGGATGTGTTGGTGAAAGGCTGTTATATGGAAGTCAATGACGACTCTGTGGTGCTGAAGGGCGGTAAGGGCCCCTGGGCGGACAGCCAGCCGGAGAACGGCTCCAATGAGCGGATTCTGGTGGAGGATTGTGTCTATGGCTTCTGCCATGGGTGTCTCACCTGCGGTTCGGAATCAGTACATAACCGCAATATCATCATGCGCAGGATTCAGATCAAGGGGGCAGCGAGACTGTTGTGGCTGAAAATGCGGCCGGACACCCCGCAGCACTATGAATATATCACGGTGGAGCAGATCGAAGGCCGGGTAAAGGAGTTCCTCAAGATTTATCCCTGGACCCAGTATTATGATCTGAAGGATCGGAAGGACCAACCGCTGTCTTATGCGGAGCATATCACGATGAAGGACTGTGACTGCATTTGTGATACCTTTTTTGATGTGATGCCGGATGAGAGCCAGTATCTGCTTTCCGATTTTACCCTGCAGGATCTGCGGATCAGGGCAAGAGTGGATAACTTTTCGGAAGACAAGTTAAGAAGTGTAGTATATGAGAAGGTACAGGTGGAAGAAAGTACGGAGCCTGCGGAGAGCTGGCATGAAGTGAAGGGCTTCCAATAATGAACGCTCTGCAGGAATCGCACTGCGACGGAACGGCGTGATGCCGCAACAGTGGTAGGAAACGGATGCCTGCCACAGAAAGGATCAATATGGCAAAGGTTTATATTAACGAAAAGAACAAAAAGGGACATATCAATCCGGAACTTTACGGCAATTTCTCTGAGCATCTGGGAAGATGTATTTATGAGGGACTGTATGTAGGAGAGGATTCCGAGATCCCCAATACCAAAGGCATGCGTAATGATGTGGTGGCAGCCCTGAAGGAGATGAAGCTTCCGGTACTGCGCTGGCCCGGTGGGTGCTTCGCGGACGAATACCACTGGAAAGACGGTATCGGACCGAAGGAGAACCGCAAGAAAATGATCAACACTCATTGGGGTGGTGTGACCGAGGACAACAGCTTCGGTACCCATGAGTTCTTCGAACTGTGTGAACAGATCGGTTGTAAGACCTACATCAATGGCAATGTGGGAAGCGGTACCGTACAGGAGATGTCCGAGTGGGTAGAGTACATGACTTTCGACGGGGTATCTCCTATGGCAGACCTGCGTAGAAAAAACGGCAGAGAGAAAGCATGGAAGGTGGATTACTTCGGTGTCGGTAACGAAAACTGGGGATGTGGCGGCAATATGACCCCATCCTACTATGGCAATCTGTACCGCAGATACCAGACCTATGTGAGAAATTATGATCAGAAGCACCCAATTTTCAAAGTCTGTTGCGGCCCCAATGCGGGAGATACTTATTGGACGGAAAATGTGCTGAAGACCTGTTTTGAAAATGCACCGGAATGGATGCATGGCTTTATGGACGGACTTTCCCTGCATTACTATACACTGCCGGAGGATGACTGGTCTCACAAGGGAAGTGCACTGGACTTCGACGATGCAGCATGGTATAAGACGCTGGCAAAGGCTTTTAAGCTGGATGAACTGATTCATAAGCATTCTACGATCATGGACAAATATGATCCTGAGAAGAAGATCGGACTGATCTGCGATGAGTGGGGCACCTGGTATGATGTGGAGCCCGGCACGAATCCCGGATTTTTATACCAGCAGAGTACCATGCGTGATGCTCTGGTGGCCGGACTGTCTTTAAATATTTTCAACAAGCACTGTGACCGTGTGAAGATGGCAAACATCGCACAGCTTATCAACGTACTGCAGGCAGTGATCCTGACCGAGGGACCGAAGATGCTGCGTACCCCGACTTACCATGTATTCCATATGTACAAATACCATCAGGATGCGGATCTGGTGGAAAGCTATATCGATGGTGTGGAACAGATCGGTGAAGATGAAAAGTTCAAGGTTCCCAATTTACAGGAATCCGCTTCCGTGGATAAGGACGGTGTTGTGACCATCACCCTGAACAACCTGTCCATTGATAAGGCAGAAGAGGTGGAGATCGCTTTCGCAGAGTGTGATCCAAAGCACGTGACCGCTGCGATACTAACCAATGATATGCATGCTTACAACACCTTTGAGGATCCCGATAAGGTACACGAAGAAGTATTTACGGAGTATAAGATCGCAGATGGCAGGATCACCTTTACCATGCCGGCATGCAGTGTCGTTATGTTCCGGATAAAATAAGCGATAAGAACAGTTATGGAAGAAGAACAAATAAGAGAAACAATAAAATATCCCTGTCGGAAATGTCTGTTGCGGGAAATGGACAAGAATGCCTATATGGAGAATCTGTATGCCTACATAGACAGGATCGAAGGGGATAGTAAAGCAGATAAGGCGGTCTATGAAGACCGCCTTGCTGTATGTAAGGAATGCAAATATCTGAATGAGGGCCTGTGCGGTGCCTGTGGCTGCTTTGTGGAACTGCGGGCTGTAATCGCCGTCAACCGGTGTCCTTATGAGAAGTGGTAACTTCTAAGATCAAAGGGTTACCTTCTCAGGAACATATTTTTTCAGGGCTGCAGCCACGGCCCCCACACCGGAGCTTAATTCTGCAAAATACTGTTTTACCAGAGTATCCATGCCGATGGCGTGGAGGTTCACACCGAATATTTTCTCATTGGCAAGTAATGCGTCCAGCTTTGACAGATCCTTGGGAGAGAAACTAAGTTCGTAGTCTGCAACGTACTGACGGGCTTCCTCTAACAGGGGGTCGGAGCTGGGCGTAAATTCTCTGCCCTCATCATCGATTCCCATGAGATACCGGAGCCATCCGGCATAGACCAGAGGAATCAGCTTCAGGTCTTCCGTATGCAGGTCTGGAGAAGCTTCGTAAGCTTTGATGGTCTCGCCGAAGCGGATGGAAAGCTTCTGGGAGGTATCGGTAGCGATTCTCTGGGGAGAATCCGGCAGGAAGGGATTGGGGATCCTCACATTCACCACTTCGTCAATGAATTTCTTCGGATCCAGGATGCCGGGATTTACCACTACGGGAAGTCCTTCTTTGTAACCGATGACTTCCACCATATTTTTCAATAACGGGTTCTTCATCTCTTCGGAGATCAGGGTATATCCCAGAAGGCAGCCATAGATGGCCAGTGCGGTGTGCAGAGGATTCAGGCAGGTACATACCTTCATTTTCTCCACTTTGTCTACGGTCGCTCTGTCGGTGAAGATGATGCCGCCTTTGTCCAGTGCGGGTTTACCGTTCGGAAAAGCATCTTCAATGACCAGGTATTCGCATTCTTCCGCATTGACAAAGGGAGCGATATAGGTGTTTTTGGAAGTAACTACGGCATCCAGACCGCCGATATGATCCTCGGCCAGCATAGCTTCTACTTTGGCATCAGGTCTGGGGGTGATCTTGTCGATCATGCTCCAGGGGAAGGTGACTTTCGTCTGGTCATTGACGTAGCCTAAGAAGCCGGCTTCCACCAGTCCGTTGTCGGTCCATGCCTTGGCGAACGCATTGACAGCGGCATATAATTTGTCACCGTTATGGGAGCAGTTGTCCATGCTGACCATGGCAATGGGGAGCGCTCCGTGAGTGTATCTGGTATAAAGCAGGGAGACTACCTTGCCCAGGTAGCTTTCGGGGGCTTCGGGACCTTTTTCGAAGTCAGCGGCTACTGCGGGGAAGAATTCTCCTTTGGCATTGGCGGTAGCATAGCCTTTTTCAGTGATGGTAAAGCTGGCCATCTGGAGAGAAGGATTTTTAAAAATCTCCCGGAGACGTGCGTATTCTGCTTCGTTTTTACTGTCCAGGATCAGAGACTCCATGATGCTGCCTACGATGGTCTTTTCCACGGTGTTGTCGGCCTTTAAGGTGGCGAGAATGCTTAAATTGTCGTGGGGACGGTAGCTTTTTTCAATGATCTCGTAGTCATAGCCTTCCGCTGCGATGAGACCGGTATCCAGAACGCCGCTGTTTAACAGATTCTGTGCTACGTTGGCCTGAAAGGCACGGAAGATATTGCCGGCACCGAAGTGGATCCAGTGGGGATGTTCCACGGTGTTTTTATGAACGGTATCGTAATCGAATTCCGGCAGATGATAACCGGCAGCGAGAAATGCGTCCCGGTCGTCATGAAGACTTTTTAAGGTAAGTTCCATAATGGTTTCCTCCAAACTGATTTATGAGTTTTCAGGTGCGATGGTTATTTCTGCTTATGGGACTTCTCGATAGCTTCCCACAGACCGTTTAAATAGGTGGCGCCTAAAGCTCTGTCGTACAGTCCGTATCCGGGCATGGCCACTTCATCCCAGATCATACGTCCGTGATCGGGACGGATGGGACCGTCAAAACCAATATCATAAAGAGCCAGCATGATCTCGTACATATCGAAGGTTCCATCGCTGGACAGATGTGCAGCCTCCTCGAAATCAGTAGGAGAGTTGAACTTCAGGTTTCTGACATGGGCGAAATGAATGCGGCCTTTCAGGGAGCGGATCATATCCGGCAGATCATTTTCCAGGTTGGTGCCGTAGGAACCGGAACAGAAGGTAACGCCATTGTGAGGGTTATCCACCATCTTCATCATACGCAGGATATTCTGCTTGTTGATGATGATACGGGGCAGTCCGAAGACACTCCACGCAGGATCGTCAGGGTGGATCGCCATGTTAATGTTATATTTATCACAGGTGGGCATGATACGCTCCAGAAAATATTTCAGGTTGGCAAAAAGCTTTTCATCATCCACATCTTTGTACATTTCGAACAGTTCTTTGACATGAGCCATACGCTCAGGCTCCCAGCCGGGCATTACAGTGCCGTTCATATCGCCGGCAATGGATTCGAACATTTTGGCCGGATCAATAGCGTCTACAGCAGCCTGATTGTAAGCAAGGACTGTAGAACCGTCGGGACGCATTCTGGCAAGCTCGGTGCGTGTCCAGTCAAAGACCGGCATGAAATTGTAGCATACCATATGGATGCCTGCCTGGCCGAGCCGTTCCAGGGTAGTGATATAATTCTCTATATATTGTTCACGGTCGGGAGAACCGATCTTGATGGCATCGTGAATGTTGACACTCTCGATACCGGCCAGTTGTAAGCCGGCAGCTTCAATCTCAGTCTTTAGGGCCAGGATGTCATCCATTTCCCAGACTTCTCCGGGAGCGGTGCCGTAGAGAGTGGAGATGACTCCGGTGACACCGGGAATCTGACGGATCTGTTTTAAGGTAACCGTGTCGTACTTGCTGCCATACCAGCGTAATGTCATTTGCATAATAGAAATCCTCCTTGTAGGGAATGCTTTGGTTTCGTTTTTTGCTGTCTTAAGCATAGCAGAATGGCAAATGCATTAAAACTGCATGAATTGCTTGAAATAGTGCAAAAATTGCTATATAGTAAGACAGAGGATATAAACCATGGAAAATAAAAACTGAACAAAATGATACAGGAGAGAAAATGGATGGTCGTGAACAGAAAAAGCAGCCTGCGCTGCCGGGATGCGGCGGATGAACGGCAATATATGTTGAGCGGTGACTATGAGGTCTATGAGAAGGTAGGGGAGCCTGTCGGAGCGGTGTCGTTCCATTATCATGATTTTTATGAGCTGATCTATATTATAGAGGGGGAATTTTCTTCCCTGATCGAGGACCGGGCGGTGCGGATGCGGAAGGGAGATTTCCTGCTGATCGATAAAAATGTCATGCACAAATATCATCCCACGGAGAAGAAAATGGATTCGTCCCGCCGGATCATTTTGTGGATCAGTGATCAGATGCTGCGGGAGCTGGCGGCGGGAGAGCCGTTTCTTGCAGAATGCTTCTGGGGAGCGGGGCCGAAACTGTATCATTTCCCCATTTATTATGAGGAAATTTTGCGTGGATTTCTGCTAAAGCTTGCTATGTCGGAGATATTAGAGGGGGATGATGTCCAGAACTGCGGAATCCGTAAGGTCATGGACAGAGGCAATTTGAGCCTGTTTTTTGGGTATCTGAATGTGTTGTGTAAACGGGAGGAATATTTGTCTTCCACACAGGAGATCGTGGATCATCCTCTGGTGGAGCAGGTGACAGGGTATATCGAAGCCCATATCGGTGAGGAGATCACCGTAGAGGATGTGGCGGAGACTGTGCATATGAGTAAGTTCTATTTTCTGCGGAAATTTAAAGAAATCACCGGAATGACGGTGCATAATTTTATTGTGAACAAGCGGATCATTGCTGCCTGTCAGATCATGGCGGAGGGGAAGAACATTACTGAGAGCTGGCAGCAGACCGGCTTTGCGGATTACTCCTCTTTCCTGCGGAATTTCCGGAAAATCTATGGCATTTCCCCAAAAGAGTACCGGGAAAATAACCGCAGCTTGATTATTTCCCAGTAAAGAGGTCGATTGCCGGGGCACCGACAGCATGAAACAGAATGTGGAAAAATAGGATTTTAATTATGCTAAGTAAGCTCATTTAATGCAAAAAAAATCATAATATGTTATACTGTATCTGTTATGCGCTGAGCACTGAATGAAGAGAACAAATGATAGAAGAACATAGGGATGTTATGATGGAAAATTATCAGGAAAAGTATAAAAAAGAATTACACCAGCAGGAGATCAACTCAAATATACACACACTAAAAGGTTTTTTCTGGATTTTTGTGACTATTCTGCTCCTCTGGCTGTTGACATTAGTGAGAATCTTTATTGTGGATTCCAGAATCTTTACCATGGCAGCAGGGGTGTCGGCGGTGATGGGAATTCCTGTTTTATACATTTATAAAAAGGTGGATCTGTCAAAGCATTGGGTAAAGTATGTGTTTTTGACACTGATCTGTATGATATCGGCAGTCATTGCGGCATTTTTGTCATTCCATGCGGTGCTTATCTATGTGTTGCCGTTGCTTTTGGCGGTACAGTACAGGGAGCGGATGACACTGTGGATCACCTATGTTGTCAATGACGTGACAATGGCTGTCAGTATGGTGACGGGATTCTATCACGGAATCTGTGATTTGAATATGCTCTTAGGAAGCAATCATTCCAGAGACTGGTATATGGAGCAGTGGATGGCGGGGACGCTGCATTTTGGCATTGAGCCGGATCCGGTGTTCGTGATATTGTTCTACGGAGCGCTGCCCCGGGCGGTGATACTTCTGATATTCACCATTATTTTGCGGTATATCAGCATTACCAGCCACGAGGATGCACAGAGGATCGCTGATCTGACATATCGTAAGGAGACCGATCTGGGCACCCATGTATATAACAAGAACAAATATGAGGAAATGATCAATGATTACTATCCGCAGGTGGACAGACTGGCAGCTATTTTCTGGGATGTGAATAATCTGAAATGTGTCAATGACAAATATGGCCATGCCGCCGGAGATGTGTTGATCCAGACGTTGTCTTCCGTATTATATGAATTATCCACGGACAGACGTAAGGTCTATCGCATAGGCGGAGATGAATTTGTCATGCTGATCGAGAATCCGGTGGAAGCGGAGATCCAGTCCATGATCGAATCTGTCAGTGCTGCATTGCAGGAGAAAAACAGTCAGGGCGAGATGCCGGTCTCCAGTGCTGTGGGCTGGGCAGAAGGCTGTGGTGTGGATGTCCGTAAGATCATCAATGAAGCGGATACAAAGATGTATGAGAATAAGACGCGTGGAAAGGAATGCAGAAAATAGGATGGCAAACTGGGTAAGTGCAGGCTGCGGTGTCATTGCAAATGAGCTGGCGCAGGCTATGGAAAAAAGAGGACAGAAACTGTATGGTGTCGTGAACCGGACGCCGGAGAAGGCAGTGGCCTTTGCGGAAAAATACGGTGTGCAGAAGGTGTTTACGAGCTTTCAGGATGTATGTGCGGATCCTGCGGTGGATATCATTTATATTTCCACACCCCATAACACTCACATTCACTTTCTGCGGAAAGCGCTGGCAGCCGGCAAGCATGTGCTGTGCGAAAAATCCATTACGCTGAATTCCGAAGAACTGGAAGAGGCAGTGCAGCTGGCGAAGGAGCATGGTGTGGTGTTGGCGGAAGCTATGACTATCTATCATATGCCGATTTATAAAGAACTGAAAAAACGCATGGATGCCGGAAAATTCGGAGAATTGCGTGTGATACAGATGAATTTCGGAAGTTATAAGGAATACGATATGAAGAACCGGTTCTTCAACCGGAATCTGGCCGGAGGAGCATTGCTGGACATCGGTGTGTATGCCCTTTCCTTTGTCAGAATGTTCTTAAATTCCTGCCCGGATCAGATTACTTCGCAGGTGAAGCTTGCACCTACCGGTGTGGACGAGCAGGCGGGAATACTTCTGATGAACCGGGAGCAGGAGATGGCAACGGTCACATTGTCCCTGCATGCCAAGCAGCCCAAACGGGGCATGATCTCTTTTGACAAGGCTTACGTGGAAATGTATGAGTATCCCAGAGGGCAGAAAGCAGTGATCACGTACACGGAAGACGGACACACCGAGGAAATTGTGGCGGGAGCTACGGCAGACGCACTGGGATACGAGGTGGAGGATATGGAACAGGCCATCGCCGGACATCCGGAATTAATGAAGCTTGAGCTTACCGAGGATGTTATGAAAATGATGACCCGGATCCGAAAAGACTGGGGACTGACTTATCCAGAGGAAGAGCATGCCACGGAAAAAATCTGAGGAGCAGCCCTGATGCAGTTCCTGACAGGCTCCATGATCTCTGTGGTGATCTGTGTGGCAGCCTTTGTATGGATGAAAAAACACCCGGGAAATGCTGACTTCCGGGTGCTTTATCTTATCTCGCTAAACTTAGAAGAATTTTTTGCAGCGCATAAGAGTCACCATCCATAACTGTAAAGCGGGCTTTTTTTGGTGGCTCATCTGCGGAACCGGAAGAGGTGGCGGTGTGCAGGTAACAGCAGTCGATCCCCGCAGCTATAGCACCTGCCAGGTCTCTGGTACGCTCGTTGCCGGTCATCAGACAGGTGGTGAAATCTAATCCGTAGCGGTCAAACAGGATCCGGAAAAAGGCGGGATCCGGCTTGCAGCAGCCCTCGTCAGAGGAGATAAGGATACCGTCGAACAGATCCCAGAGTCCCAGCGAGCGCAGCTCGTATTCGGTGAAGATCCGCTGGGCATTGGACAGGAGGTAGATCCCACAGCCTTTTGCATGGAGCTGCTGCAGTGTGCCGATCGTGGCGGGATAGCATTGTAAAATATTGAGGGATTCGATCCGGAAGAACTGACCGGTAGCGGTCAGAAGAGCCTCTGTGGGTTGGATCCCTTTTTCGACATAAAGAGTTCGAAAAATATCTGCGGCGCAGATCTCCGGACAGGTGTAAGATGAGGGAACCTTGCTGGCAGCCGTTTCCAGCTGGCGATATCTGTTCCTCAGTTCCCTCCCCGTATAGGAAGCACCCTGGAAGGAATAGAACAGCGCAAGCCTTTTCCAGAGGGAAGTTTTATTTTCATTAGTGTGGATGTCTACTAAGGTGCCGTAGAGATCAAAGATAAAATTATGATACATGGAAGACCTAATTTCTTGTGGTGAAAAACCTTATTCCAGGGAAAATCAGGACGGCTCTTTTCTCAAGCGGAGGCAGAGCCGATAGATATAGTATAGCATTTCTTGCATTTTTCAACAATTAAAAATATAATGACACTAGGGGCAAAAGGTCTAAGCCCACACGAGCTTGCTCATAAGTGGGTGAAAGACCTTTTGACTCCGACGGAACTATTCAGAACCATGAAATTATGAAGCTTTTGAACCGCTGGATAAAGAAAACAGGAGCGACCGGCGGTATGCAGGGAGAGTACCGATGATACGAAATACTGGTCCGGGGAAGAGACTTCTGGCAGCAGGGATTGTACTTATACTAGGCATGACCGGCTGTGGAACAGACAATGAATTATCTCTGACAGGGACGGAAGAGACAGGAATAGAAGTAATGGCCACGGTGGATTTCACAGAAGAGGCTGCCACCGGGGAGAATGCACCGGATGTCACGGATGGGGATGCCGCCACCGGGGATGCAGAGCAGACTACGGCGGATCGCATGGTCGGCCGGACGAAGGTGAAAGGCATTTACGTCACCGGCCCGAAGGCTGGCAGTGCCGGAATGGAAGATCTGATCCGCCTGGTGGATGAGACGGAACTGAATGCCATGGTCATCGACGTGAAAAACGACGAGGGAAATTTGACGTTCCGGCTGACTAATGAGGAGATTCCACAGGACATTCCCATGCTGGACCGGATATCCGAAATGCAGGCCGGAATACGTTACATCCGGGACATTCAGACAATGATGCAGGAATTGAAAGATCATAATATATATACCATTGCGCGGATCGTATGCTTTAAGGATCCCATTCTGGCGGCGGCACAGCCGGAACTGGCACTGACGAAGCCGGACGGTAAGCCGGTGACAGATGCCAATGGACTGGCCTGGGTAAATCCCTACAGGCAGGAGGTCTGGGAATATCTGACAGAGCTTGCGGAGATGGCGGCAGATCTGGGTTTTGATGAGATCCAGTATGATTATGTGCGATTCCCGGTAGGTTCGGATGCCGATGCGGCGGATTACGGTGTAGATATGGAAGCTTATCCGAAGCGGCAGGCCATACAGGATTTCCTCTCTTATGCGGGAGACAGACTTCATGAAAAGGGCTGTGTGGTCACGGCAGATGTTTTTGGCACTATCATCGGAAGCGAGACAGACGTACAGACCGTAGGGCAGGATTACACGGCGCTGGGACAGACAGTGGATGCCATCAGCCCTATGGTATATCCCTCTCATTATGCTAACGGTGTGTTCGGTCTGAAGGTGCCGGATGCCCATCCTTACGAAACGGTATCGGCCGCCATGCAGGGATCTGCAGAAGAATTGCAGGAGATTCCGGAAGCGGAGAGGGCTGTAGTACGGCCATGGCTGCAGGCATTTACCGCAACCTGGGTTCCGGGACATATTTCCTACAACGGAACACAGATCCGGGAACAGATCCAGGCAGTCTACGATGCGGGATATGAAGAATGGATCCTGTGGAATGCAACGAACCGCTATTCTCCGGATGGATTACTTGCCGCAGGAGAAGAGAAGCAATAGCGGCAGAAGCTGGCTTTATAACAAATCCGGGCAGGAGCACAGGCCAGGAGCCCGGTCTGATAGGAGCATAAGATGAAAGTAGTCAATAAGATCATGATAGGAATTGCAGTGTTGTGTCTGCTGTTGTGTGGCGGAATCCTGGTATTCGCATTGAACCCCGATATGACCAGTTCTCTGGCGCAGAAACTGTATGGCAATACAGTGGATATGCCCCCTGGGACCGAAGAGACCGGGGAAGGACAGACTTCCGGGAATGGAAATATCAGTGTGACGCTTCCTAATGGTATGCCGGGGGAAATGAACGGCTACGTGGCGCCGTCCATGGATCAGATGCAGATTCCGGAGGATGTCAGCGGCAGGACAGGATTTACTCCCGTGCAGCCGGAAGAACAGCAGATTCCGGATCAGGAAGCACAGAATCTGAAGGAAACATTAGGTTCCGGAGAAACGGGAGAGGGGCTGTCATTTTCCGCAGAGGAGTATCCGTATTATCAGATGTTGTCGGAGAATCAGCAGTCCGTATACCGACAGATTTATGCCAACGCACAGAACCTGACGGAAAAGTTTGCACCGGAGAAGACCGTGTCTGCCAGTGATGTAAAGATAGCGTTTGAGGCGGTGATCGGTGATCATCCGGAAATGTTCTGGCTGGAGACGGGTTATTCCAGCAAATATCTGGCCAACGGGCAATGCGTGGAGATCGATTTAAAATATAACAGTACGGCAGATGATCTGGAGAGCGCAAAGCAAAGATTTGATGCGGCGGCACAGAATCTGATTACCGGGGCAGCGTCCCTTGACAGCAATTATGAAAAAGAGAAATATGTGCATGATGCACTGGCATCGGCAGTGACCTATGATCTGACAGCGGATATGAACCAGAGTGCTTACAGTGCACTGGTGAATGGGAAGAGCGTGTGTGCCGGTTATGCCAGAGCTTATCAGTATCTGTTACAGCAGCTGGGAATTCCCTGTTATTACTGCACCGGTTATTCCGGTGGGGATCATGTCTGGAATATCGTAAAGCTGGAGGATGGTTATTACAATGTGGATGTGACCTGGGATGACGCAGCGGCCATCCGATATGACTATTTTAACAAGACGGATGCAGATTTTGCCTCCACCCATGTAAGACAGAATCTGTCGGTGTATCTGCCGGCCTGCAACGGTACCGCTTACAGACAGGAAAATACCACAGGGGCAGCGGGTACCGGTCAGCCGTCTGAAGCAGGCGGAGCCACACCGGATCCGGACGCAGGCACCACGCCCTCCGGCGGTCAGACAGACGGGAGCGTTACAGATCCCGGACAGCAGGGAGACGGTACGCAGGAACCGGAGCAGCCTGGCAGCTCTCTCAGTGATTATATCAATCCGGATCCTCAGGAGCCGTTGCGTTATCCCTCCGGCAATACCGCAGGCTCTGCAGGCAATACCACAGCTGCCGCTACGCCGGAGCCCAGAGCCGATGCGCTGACGGATTTAAGTTCCTATTATGAAGACTGCAGGAAGCAGCTGACCGGCCTGGGAAGTGGTGACCAGCATTTTGACAATGTTGTGCCTAAGAGCCTGTGGAGTACCATTGAGCAATCCTATCATACCGGAGCCTACGAGCAGGGATATGTAGTGGATGTACTGAAGAATCTCGGTATGGACTATTTTGCGATCCAGCTGCAACTGGTGGATATCGGAGACGGATATTACAGAGTGTATCATAACGTTGTGACCTATTAGGAAACAGATAAGAAACACTGGTATCGAAAGGTATCAGTGTTTTTAAATCGTAGAAATAAAAATAAGAATCATTACTAATATTGTTGACAGATAATTCCAACTGTGTTATCATCAGGATAAAGATAATAAGAAATGTTAAGCAAATAAAATATGGTAGAGAAGAGATACTAAAAAGGAAGCGAAACAGGCTGAAGGAGAAAAGGAGAGAATATAATGAATAACAAGGCAATGCACAAATTAAGTTATGGATTATATGTTGTAACAACACGAGATGCGGAGAAAGCAAACGGCTGTATCGTCAATACGGTGATCCAGGCTGCATCCACTCCGAATCAGATCTGTGTCTGCGTCAACAAGGCAAATTATACCCATGATATGGTGTTAAAGACCGGCGTGTTCAACGTATCGGTGCTTAGTAAGACAGCACTATTCCCTCTATATCAGCGCTTTGGTTTCCAATCCGGCCGGGAAGTGGACAAATTCGCAGACTACACAGCGTATAAAAATGCAGAGAATGGTGTGCCCTATATTACGGAAGGCACCAATGCTTATCTGGCAGTAAAAGTCAGCCAGACTGTGGATCTGGGATCGCACACCATGTTTATTGGTGAAGTGACAGAGATGGAAGTGTTAAGCGAGGAGCCATCGGCAAACTATGAGTACTATCAAGAAGAGGTAAAGCCGAAGCCGGAGGAAGTGGGAAAAACCGCAGACGGCCAGACGGTATGGCGCTGCACCATCTGCGGTTACGAATACGTGGGCGAGGAACTGCCGGAAGATTTTATCTGTCCGCTGTGCAAACACCCAGCTTCCGATTTTGAAAAGGTGATCAAAAATTAATCCAGTGGTTTTAATAAGGTGAAATGACTGCGCTGTGTCCGGAGGATGCCAAGCTTTGTGAGCTTGCCCAGCTCTGCGGACATGGCGCTTCTTTCTACCCCGAGATAATCCGCCAGCTCCTGACGGTTGAAAGGGATGGTAAAATCGTTGCTCCTTTTCAATTTTGCCTGATCGGTAAGATAGGCCATCAGTTTTTCCCGGGTGGTCTTACGGGAGGTATATTTGATCTTCTGATTCAGATACATATTTTTCTGCGCTACGATTCCTAGGAGATTGCGTATCAGGGTATGATGGAAAGTGCAGCTGTTGTCGCAGGTGTTTAACAGTGTTTTCCCATTTAGGAACATCACTGTACAGTCCTCTGCTGCCACAATATCCACGGGAAGATATGGAATTCCTGCACAGGCAAAAGCCTCCCCAAACAGGGAATTCGGGGGGATAGAAGCGGTGATATTGCGGTTGCCGTAATAATCGTCCTGTAGGATGTGAACGGAGCCGGATTCGATAATGCCGATGAAATCCGCAGGATCACCGGCATGCTTGATGTATTCTTCCTTTTGATAGGATTTCGTATATGCATTCAGACGCTTCAGCATAACAGGGATATCTTCGGGTAAAATATTTTGAAAAAGAGTGTTAGTCATAATGAATTCTCCTTTTGTTGGAAAATCAACATACTTGATGGGATGATTCTAGTATAATCACCTCAGAAAGTCAAGGAGAGCTCTGGCGGGAGCATGCCGGGCAGGCACAATAACGATGTGTTTAAGAAAGGATGGACAACGATGTATAAAAATATCGACAAGCAGACCAAATTAACTCTGAAGGAGCTGGTGGAATACCAGGAGGGCCAGGTAGTCAGCAAGACTCTGGTACAGAACGATTATGTGAGCATGACAATCTTTTCCTTTGACAAGGGCGAGGAGATATCTACCCATGCAGCAGGCGGAGATGCCATGGTGACCGTTCTGGAAGGCAAGGGCAGATTTACCGTAGGCGACGAGGTATTCTATGTGGAAGAGGGCGAGACACTGATCATGCCCAAGGATATTCCTCACGCAGTATACGGTGAAGAGAGATTCAAGATGCAGCTGACCGTGTCTTTCTAAATTATAAGTCGTGCTGTATATACCGCTTGTGTGGAACTAATATTCATGCAGGCGGTATTTTTTTGCCCTTTGTGTTCAGAATTTTACCGCTGGAGCTGGGCGAGAACATGATGGTGCCCATAGGTTGGACTGGTTCACTATCGGTTCTTTTTATGAGGCCATTGGTCATAAGCTGGAAGGAGAAGCGCTGCTTACGATTAATCGCAGGACGCTGGAGAAGATGATTTTGTATGCGAAGGAAATAATGATTTTGTTGGAAAAACAACATAACAACCAGCTTAAGTCTGCTATAGTATTCGAAGAGACAAAGAGAACAGCAAAATTAAGGAGGCAACATGATTCGAAAAATCATTCATATTGATGAAGAAAAATGCAATGGCTGCGGTATTTGTGCCACAGCATGTCATGAAGGTGCCATAGATATTATTGATGGCAAGGCAAAATTGGTCAGGGAGCATTTCTGCGACGGCTTCGGTGACTGTCTGCCGGGGTGTCCCACGGGAGCCATCACCTTCGAAGAGCGGGAGGCACCGGCCTATGATGAGGCGGCAGTAAAGCAGGCACAGCAGCTGAAACAACAGGAAAAGATGCAACGGGAAGGTATGCAGATTCCCCATGGAGGATGCCCAGGAAGCAGAATGCGTCAGATGAACCGGACGGAGAACGCAGAAATTGTGGCAGAGAGTAGTGCGACAATGAAATCCCAGTTGTGTAACTGGCCGGTCCAGATCAAACTGGCACCTTTGCAGGCACCGTATTTTGACGGGGCAAAACTGCTCATCGCGGCAGACTGTACCGCATATGCTTATGCAAATTTTCATAAGGAGTTCATTCGCGGCAAAGTGACGCTGATCGGCTGTCCGAAGCTGGATGCAGTGAATTACAGCGAGAAGCTGACGGAGATTCTGCGGAACAACGACATTCAGTCCGTGACCATCGTGCGCATGGAAGTGCCCTGCTGCGGAGGACTGGAAATGGCGGCAAAGAAGGCTATACAGGACAGCGGAAAGTTCCTGCCCTGGCAGGTAGTGACCATCTCCATTGACGGAGAGATTTTGGAATAAACAGGATTGTCTGTACGGAAAGCAGGCATCTGAAAAATGGAGGTTTGTAGGAAAATGCAGGGAGACAGAATCATCAGCGCCCTGATCGGGCTGGTGGGAGCCATGTCTAATAATGGCAAAACAGAGCGGACGGACAGTGTGGTCCGGGAAGCATTTCTGCGGTTGACAGATGGCGATAGCGAAGAAGAGACAGTCCAGAAGATTCATGCGGAGAAATTCGCCATTGCACCGGACTGCGCTAACTGTCTCAACCCCTGTGGCAATACTTCAGATTACGATATGGCGCAATTTTACGCAGCAGATGCGAAGATCATCGCGGCAAAGCGGGATCTGATTGAGGCTATTTGTAAAAAAATGAGTTCATCGGAGATCATTCCGGAAACAGTGTATCAGGGAATTGCTTATCTGGGATATGATCTGGAGCCGGAGGCTTATGCGCAGATACAGCAGAAGATTATGTGCTATGATTTGATTCAATAAATAGAGAGTTAGTAAAGAAATGCTATCAAATCCCCGTAGCCCTTGGCAGGGTATAAGAAACGCGGCACG
>ENA-OXWT01000220-OXWT01000220.1-human-gut-metagenome-genome-assembly--contig:-NODE-220-length-24663-cov-12.242360_pt1 | contig 24663 bp, 25 predicted proteins | sample MGYA00244689_ERZ652722 | MGnify/ENA primary metagenome ERZ652722 (study PRJEB26926, sample SAMN06164640) | human gut metagenome | biome: ENVO:00009003; feature: ENVO:2100002; material: ENVO:00002003...
AACCAATATCAGTAAACATACCAAACAGAGTCAACCATTTTCAGGAACAGACAGGGATGAATGAATAAGGTAAAAAAATGGGGGTGGGACGGGTGTTATTACGGATTATTGCGGAAAAAGTGCTAAATTTGTGCCGACGTTTCGGGCCTGAAAATTAGGCGTATATGCCAATTGTTTGATTGTCAGGCTGTAACCATATTGCCAATGACCACATTCCAGCAGATTCAGCATATGCTTGCCCCCGACCTCGAGCGCCTCAACACGCGCATCGCGGAGGCTTTGCGTTCGCCGAATGTGCTGATGAATCAGGTAATCGCCAACTATCTCGAAAAGAAGGGTAAGCAGATCCGGCCCATCATGGTGCTTCTCAGCGCGCGTCTGCTCGGCGAAGTGAACGACAAGGTGCTTGACGGGGCCGTGGCCGTGGAATTGCTTCATAATGCCTCGCTCATCCACGACGATGTGGTCGACGATACGAAAATCCGACGGGGAGCCGCCACCATCAACGGCATGTGGGATAATCATCTGGCCGTGCTTGTGGGCGATTTCTTCCTTTCCAACGCTTTGCTTGAGGGGGTTGCCACAGGCGATATCCGTATGGTCGAGTCGATTGCGACGCTTGGCCGTCTGCTCTCCATCGGCGAGCTCGACGAGATTTACAACGCGCGCTACAATGCTCTCGACGAGAAGACCTACTTCGAGATAATTTTCCGCAAGACGGCATCTCTTTTCGTATCCTGTGTGGAAGTAGGTGCCTATGGCGCCGGCAGCACAGCGACCCAGCTCGAGGCCTTGCGTGAGTTCGCGCGCCTGCTCGGTCTATGCTTCCAGATAAAGGACGATATTTTCGATTATTTTTCCGACGAGAAAATAGGCAAACCCACCGGCAACGATATACGCGAGGGAAAAATTACGCTCCCTCTGATTTACGCTCTCTCGAAAGCCGACCATCCGCGCCACGCCGAGATGCTGGAGCTGGCCCGTGCCGACGTCCATACAGCCGACCAGGTGGGTAGCCTGATTGCTTTCGCTATCGCGGAGGGGGGCATCGACTATGCCTACGCTACGATGAACGGCCTGCGTGCCCGCGCCGTAGAAATTCTGGAGAATGAATTTCCCGCTTCGGCCGAGCGCGATGCTCTTGTGGCCCTCTTCGACTTCATCATCAATCGCGAGAACTGAGTTCCTGATCCCCAAAAAGCTACGTAAAAAAGTTCTGTCCGGATTACCCCTCAGCTGTTCATGGCGGCAAGGAGTGCGGCGCTGTACTGACGTCCGACGGGGAGTGTCCGGCCGTTGTTGAGGATTACCTCCTGACGGCTGAAACTCTTGATTTTCGATTTCGATACGACAAATGAGCGGTGGAGTCTGATGAAAGTGTCGGCCGGAAGGAGCGACAGCACGTTTTTCAGAAGAATCCGCGATACCACGCATTCCCCCGATGTGCGGAAAATCCTGGAATATCCCTCCACAGCCTCTATATAGAGGATGTCGTCGATTGGAATGTTTACGTTGTTATAGTCCTGCTTGAGTGTGATGCATTGAGATGCTGTGGGGAGCTGCTGGCGCCCTATCCGTCGCATCGCCTTTGATACGGCCGTCTGGAATCTGGCGAATGAGAAGGGCTTGTGTAGATAGTCGACGGCGTCGAGGTCGTAGCCGTCGAGAGCGTATTTAAGGTATGCAGTAGTAAAGATGAAGCAGGTATCGGGAGGCAGCTGGGCAGCAATGGATATGCCGTTTATCCCGTCCATCTCTATGTCGAGAAACACTATGTCGGGGCGCTCGCGCCTGATGTCGTCCAGCCCTTTGGCCGGGTCGGAGAATTTCTTCAGCTCGATGTTGCCGATGCGCCGGCAGAATGTCTCTATTATGTCGAGTGCGAGGGGCTCGTCGTCGATGGCCACGCATTTAATCACGTCGTTCATTGGAGTTGAGGTTGATTTGCAGATTTACCCGGAATGTTCCGTCGGTTTCCGTAATGCCGAGAGTATACCGCCCGGGGAAGAGTCCTTCGAGCCTGTTGCGGCAGTTGTTGAGCCCCACGGGCATGTTTTCCCGGAATTCGTCGGGATGCTTCATTATGCGGTTTTCGGTCTCGAAGGCAAGATGTCCGTCGGCCAGTCGCAGCCGGAGCAGAATGGTGCAGTCGTGGTTGGCAGAGGCTCCATATTTGAACGCATTCTCCACAAATGTAAGAAATATCATCGGTGGAATCGGGGCGGAATCGTCGTCGACGTCGTATTCGCGGCATACGGCAGTATGGTCGTTGAGCCTGATCAGCTGCAGGTCGATGTAGTTGTTGATGTAGTCGATTTCATCCCGGATTGTCACCCAGTCGTTGTCGGCCGTCACGTAGGTGTATTTCATCAGTTCGGTGAACTTGATGAAGGCGTCTTCGGCCTTTTGGGACGTACCGACTACGAGGCTGTAGAGGGAGTTGAGGGTATTGAAGAGGAAATGGGGATTGATCTGAGCCTTGTAGAGCGCCAGCTCGGCCTTGTCGCGCTGGTTTTCCACGATGCTTTGCAGCAGCATGCGGTGGTAGAGTTCCTTGATGAAGGCTATGATAAGCGAGTATGCCAGAATGATGAAGAACATGAACCATACGGCTATGGCCATATTGTAGTTTCTGACCCTTGTCTGATATTCGCTCATGGAGGGAATCACGAAATTCATTTCCGGAAGAGGGTACAGCGTCAGAAGATATGTGAGCAGCAGGAGTGCGGCGAATATGATGGCCAGCCGTAGGTACGACCGCGACAGAATCAGCTGTGGCAGGCGCAACAGGCGTGTGGCGAAATAACAGCCGTAGAGATATGCCGTCACCAGACAGGTGAAGGCCGGCGAGACCTTCCACCAGTAGTGTGCCGGTCCTAAAAAAATCAGCGACGGCATTATTATCAATCCGAAAAAGAGGTCGAAAATAAGGTCCGTCTTGTATTCGAGAGATTTCATATTGCAAAATTACAACATCTGAGCCTTACGGCCAACTGCGTTTGTTTACACTTTTATGCCGTCTGTTTACATCCGGTTTCAAACCTTGGGAGATATTATGAAATTTGTATCGAAATCAAACGATACGAACGATTCGATTCACATTCATCATGACAACCAGACCTATCATCATTTCAATGGCCGTGGCCGCGATGCTTGCATCCTGCGGCGGCGAAAGGCAACCCGAGCAGCAGTCGCTCGAGGAAATCTCCAAGCAGGAACTTGCCACGGCGCTCCAGGAGCGCGACGAGCTGCTTGCCCTGGTAAAGGAGGTTTCGACTAGTCTGCAGCAGATCAAGCAGCTTGAGAATATAATGACCGTAGCGGCCGCCCACCCGGTGGAGAACGCCGGGCAGAAGGCACAGATCCTTTCCGACATAGCCAGCCTAAAGAAGAAAGTCCAGCAACGTAAGGAGCAGCTTCAGCAGCTGGAGGCGCGGCTCCGCGATTCCACCATCAACAACAAGGAGCTCACCGAGACCATCGAAGCCCTGCGCATTCAGATTGATTCGCAGATTGAGGAAATCGACGGCCTGAGGCAGCAGCTCATCGCGGCCAACGAGAAAATCGACCTGCTCAACGGCGAGGTCGACTCGCTCAACACCACCATCACTGCCGTTTCCGGTGAGCTCGACGTCGCTCAGGATGCTTCGCTGCGCCTTGCCAACGAACTCAACACATGCTACTACGTAATAGCCACAAAGTCCGACCTGAAGAAGCATAATATCATCGAATCCGGTTTCCTGCGCAAGACAAAGCTGATGAAGGGCGATTTCGACAAGGGGTATTTCGTAATCAGCGACAAGCGTGTGCTCGACACGCTCGCTATCGGCACGCCTAAAGCACGGATTCTCACCACTCATCCTGAAGCATCGTATGAACTCATTCAGGAGAAGGGCTCGGCGGTAATCCGTATCAAGGACCCCGACAGATTCTGGAGCCTTACCAACTATCTGGTTATCCAGAAGGACTGAAACGTCAGAGCGCTACTTAATAGATTCCAATGCGAAGATTGATTATTATTCTGTGTCTGCTTGCGGCAGGCTGGAATAGCGCCTATGCGCAGGCGGAGGTGGCCGGCGTTGTGGTCGACGGGTCGGGCGATCCGCTCGCCGGCGCGTCGGTCGGCATCGAGGGGGATGTCAGCAAATCCGTGATGACCGATGCCGACGGACATTTCTCCATTGCCGGCGCTCCGACCGGCGCGGAAACTACTATCCGCGTGGCATGTGTAGGCTACCGGCCTCTCTCCGTCCGTGTGGATGCCGGACGCAAAGACTACCGGCTGGTGATGCAGCCCGACGATTCAATGCTCGACGAGGTAGTGGTGGTCGGCTACGCCACTCAGAAAAAGGTGAATCTCACGGGCGCCGTTTCGTCGGTCAGCGCACGGGCGCTCGCCGACCGTCCGATCACGAATGCCACAGACGCTCTCGCGGGCCTGGCGGCCGGACTGACGGTGGTGAATTCCGGCGGCAACACTCCCGGCTACGAATCGCAGAGCATCACTGTGCGCGGCCTCGGCACTCTCAACGACGCTGCTCCGCTGGTGGTGGTCGACGGTATGACCGGCATTGCCCTGAGCGACATAAATCCCCGGGACATCGAGAGCATTTCGGTGCTCAAGGATGCGGCCTCGGCGGCAATCTACGGCTCGCGCGCAGCCAACGGTGTAATTCTCGTGACTACGCGTCGGGGATATGAACGGGCTCCGAGAATAACCTACAGCGGCAACGTATCGTTCGAGACCGTGGCCAAACGTCTCAACCTCGTCACCGACTACGCCGATTTCATGGAACTCCAGAACGCCGGCCTGATTGCCAACGGTCAGGCTCCGCGTTTCTCGCAGGGGAAAATCGACGAATGGCGCAACGATGCCGGACAGAATCCGACGATATATCCCAACACCGACTGGCAGGATCATATCTACCGCAACCCATCGGTAGTGCAGAACCACAACATATCGGTGGCGGGCGGCTCGCGCACGGTGCTATATAATATTTCGCTGGGCTACGTCAACAACCCCGGCATGATATACTATACCGACTACAAACGTTATCAGCTCCGCTCCAATATGGATGTTAACGTAAAGCCATGGCTTAGTGTCGGCATGAATATCTTCGGCTATCTCGACCGCAACAATCCGTCGTCGGAAAACGCTGCCGCCGGTGGCGACGTGATTTTCGGGTCTGGCGCGTTCAATACCGTTCCCGGCATGACACTTTACGACCCCGCCACCGGCCTTTACGGCGGCATTCAGAATCCCGAGGAGGAGAACGTCAGCAATTTCAATCCCTACCGTCGCCAGTGGTTCTACAAGACCGAATACCCGACAAAGACAAAGCGCGGAGTGGTGAATCTCCATGCCTCCGTAACGCCGTTGAAGGGACTGACACTGAAGGGCTCATTCTCTTATAATTATTGGGAACGCAATGTGGAGCAGCATCTCACCGACCGCGACCTGTACCGGTTCACGTTCGACGGCCCTGTGCTTATCCGCGAAGGTGTGGTGCGCACCTACATCCGCCGCTACAATTACAAGAACCTCTACCGCTCGTCGGAGCTGACGGCCGACTACAGATTCCGCATCGGCCGCCTCGATGCCACCATATTTGCCGGTATGAGCCAGGAATACAATAAATACGACCATGATTATTATCGAAAATACGACCTGGTCGATCCTTCGCTCGGAGCTATCGACGCCGGCCTGACTAACGGCGAAATCACCGGCAACTACAGCGAATGGGCCATGCGCTCGTATTTCGGCCGCATCAACCTCAATTGGGACGACCGATACCTGCTTGAGGCGAACCTTCGCGCCGACGGCTCATCCAAATTCGCCCCGGGCCACCGGTGGGGATATTTTCCTTCCGTTTCCGCCGGGTGGCGTATATCGCAGGAAAAATTCATGGAGGGGACCGCGTCGTGGCTCAATCAGCTTAAACTGAGGATTTCCTATGGTTCGCTCGGCAACAACGCCACCACAAGCTACTATATGTATCAGTCGCTTTTCGCAACGGCCAATTACGTGTTGGGCGGAAATGTGGCGGGCGGTCTGGCGCAGACGGTTCTCGCCAATCCCAACCTGACGTGGGAGAAGACATACATGACCAATATCGGACTTGACTTTGCTTTTCTCAACAACAGGCTGAGCGGCTCGGTGGATATATACAACAAAGACACAAGAGGGATTCTGATTTCGCTGCCCGCACCTCTGGAGCACGGCACAAGCACGGTGCCCGACCAGAATGCAGGAGAAGTCAACAACAAGGGATTTGAACTCGACCTGCACTGGGCCGACCGTATCGGGAAGGTGTCGTATGATATCGGTTGCAATCTGGGATTCGTGAACAATAAGGTGACTAAATTCCAGGGCGACGTGTCGTCTATAAACGGCGTCTATAAGACGCAGGAAGGGAGGCCTATAAATCAACTGTATGTCATTACGGTCGACAGAATCGTGCGGGATCAGACGGATCTGGACTATGTCCAGTCGCTGGTCGACAGGAATCCTGATTATTTCGCGACCTACCAGCGGCCTGAGCTCGGCGATTTCCTGTATCGCGACGCCAACGGCGACGGCAAACTCGATACGGACGACCGCGTGGAGATCGGGCACGGCACTTTACCGCGGCTCACGTATGGTATCAGTCTCGGTCTGAGCTGGAACAACTTCGATTTCAGCGCGCTGTTTCAGGGCGTGGGCAACCATCAGGTTTATTACAACAATCAGGCTTTCAGGTTCGTCACCGTCATGGGGCAGTCGCTCATAAAGGATATCACCGACAATGCGTGGACTCCGGATAATCCATATGATTCCACGTATCCGATTCTGCGCAACAACGCCAACGGGAAGAACAATATCGCCAGCGACGCCTTCGTCCACAATGCCGCCTACTTCCGTTGCAAGAACATACAGCTTGGCTATACCATTCCGCAACATATCACAAGGAAATTTTTTGTGGAGAATCTGAAGGTCTACGCGAGCATCGACAATCTGTTCACTCTGACGGATTTTCCGGGTCTCGATCCGGAGGTGGGGGCCAATGTTGGCTATCCGGCCGTGCGGCAGTATTCCGTAGGACTGAACATATCATTCTGACATTATGAAAATTACCAAAATAACATATACGTTATCTCTTCTGCTTCTGGGAGTTTCGGCGCTTGCCGGATGCGAGAGTCTCGACTACGCGCCCGGCGACCAGATGTCAGACCGGACTTTCTGGCAGACCGAAGAGCATGCCCGTCAGGCCGCTGTAGGGATGTACGCAGCGATGAGAGCCGACTGGTGTTTCGGTCTTGATTTTACGTTCGACATGTGCAGCGATCTGGCCGACGGCACCACTCCCTGGGCCGATATTTCGCGCGGCAATTCATTCGCTTCCAATAGCTCAGGGGTGCAGAACCACTGGCAATATCTCTATGAGCTCGTGCATAGGGCCAATACCGTAATCCGCAATGTGGCCGGTATGCCGATAAGCGGGGAGACCATCGACCGTGTGACCGGCGAGGCGAAATTTCTGCGCGCCATGGCATATTTCCGCATGCTCAACTGCTGGGGAGGCGTGCCTTACTACGACGAGACCTGCGACATCAACGAGCAGTTCGCCAATCTGGATTCTCCAAGAAGTTCTGCCGACGAAATCCGCGGGCATATCCTCGACGACCTGACGGATGCGATTGCCAAACTGCCCGTGCGGTGGGACGACGCCAATCTGGGGCGTGCCACCAAGGGCGCGGCCTACGCACTGCGTGGCAAGGTGAATCTTTACAACAGGCAGTGGGATAAGGCTGTGGCGGATTTCGAGGAGATCGTCTACAACCGCAGCAACAACTACGGATATTCGCTCCAACCCGACTACAACGAGCTCTTCCGGCTCTACAACGGCGCCCATAGTCCGGAGATGATATTCTCGATTCAGTCGGTCGACGGCAACACACCGGGCTATGCGCTCAATATAGTGGGATACTTCGGCAACAAATCGACCATGCGGCTTATTGCCAGCAACTGCATCGTGCCGTCCACACGCCTTGTGGATATGTACGAGAACCTCGACGGCTCGCCTTTCGACTGGGACGCCCTGTTGCCCGGTTTTAAGGACGGCGGTCCGCAGGTGCGCCGCAAATATATGTGTGTGGCGATAAATCAGGGCAGTACGGAGGTTACGAGTACTCTGGAATGCGATACGACAAAAATCATGGATGCTTACCGTCTCCGCGATCCGCGTCTGTGTCTCAACGTGATAACGCCATATTCGCATTATCTCGGCACTGATGCAGGCTCGAATCCCATGGACAAGCAGTTTGTACTTGCCGACCCTTCGAAAGGCGGGGCTCCGATGGAGGCCATGGCGTTTATCCGCAATTCCGAAGGCTGGAATTCATATTTCTGGCGCAAATGGATTCCCACAGGCAATCTCGACGGCTACTGGGGTGAGTACAGCCGCACTCCCTATGAATTTCCGCTGATACGTCTGGGCGACGTTATTCTGATGCTTGCCGAGGCCTACAACGAGGCGGGTGCGACCGATAGGGCCGTGACCGAGGTAAATAAAATCCGTGCCCGAGTCGGGATGCCGGGTCTCGACAGCGGACCCGCATGGCTGGCCGTGGCCGGCCGCGACGATATGGCGGAACGCATACGCCGCGAGCGCGCCTTCGAACTGGCAGGCGAGGGTCATCGCTACTGGGACCTCCGCCGCTGGGGGCTGCTTAGGGAGTCGGTGGCCGATGCACGCGATATTTTCGGCGACATGATGTATACGCGCAGTTATCAGCCGCGCCATGAGCTGTGGCCGATTCCGCTGGTTGAGATGGAGCGGAACCGGAACCTTACGCAGAACAAGGGATGGTAGGGCCGATTCTGAGGTAGCGCTTACCGGTTGTGGCGCCTGCCGAGCAGGTAGGTGGCGCCGATGGCGATTAGCGTAAGCGCCTCGCTCAGAGGGATTGCTGCCCATATGCCATAGACAGGCCATATCGACGGCATTATCAGAAACAGGGGCACAAGCAGGATTATGCCGCGCATCAGCGTGAACAGCATGGCTTTTGCAGTCCGCTCGATGCTCTGGTAATAACCGATAAACGAGATGTTGAGGGCGAAGAATACGGCGCAGGCGGCGTAGACCGGCAGTCCGTGGGATGCAAGGCGACCGGCCTCGCATGTCGGGTCGATGAACATCGCCACGATGCCTTTGGCTCCGAGGGCGATGCCTCCGAATGCCAGGATGCCGCAGCCCAATGCAACCTTTACGCTCAGGGAGAAAGCACTGCGCACACGCGCTGCATCTCCGGCGCCGTAGTTGTAGCTGATTATAGGCTGGGCCGACTGAGCCACGGCGTTGCTCATCATGAACATCAGCGGAAACAGATAGCAGGCGATGCTGAAGGCTGCCACGCCGGCATCGCCGTAATGGCTCATGAAAACATAGTTGCCTGTGAGCATCATCACCGACATGGCAATTTCGGTTACGAATGCCGACGAACCGATTTTCACCTGCCGCCATATGTTTTTTGCGAAATTGCGTGTGCTCCAGCAGAACTTTATCACATAGGAGAACCGAAGGAAATATGCAAGCACCATCAGTCCGCCGATGGCCACACTGGCCGAGGTGGCCATAGCGGCTCCTTTCACGCCCATGCCGCAGGGAAACACGAGGTAATAATCAAGTCCTATGTTGATTACGGCGGGGATTATATTGCACATCATGGCATATTTGGGCGAACCGTCGAGTCGAATCACCATCATGCCGATGCATTCGAACATCAGAAACACGAAGCCCGGCAAAAGCCACAGCAGATAATCCATCGCGCCGGGCAGAAGCGCGTCGGAGCTGCCCAGTGCGCGTGCCGTCTCCTCGCTCCATATCAGCAGAGCGGCCACGAGCGCCACAATCAGGGCCGTGGAGAGTGCCGACGCCTGCGTCATGTTGACGCTCGCCTTGCGCCTCTCGCCCTGGGCTATGGCGATTCCCGCTACCACCGACGTGCCGATGCCGAACATCAGCCCCGTGCCGGTTACCACCATATAGAGCGGCGCGATAATGTTGACGGCAGCGATGCCGTCGGGACCTACCCCTTGTCCGACGAAAATGCCGTCGACAATCGTAATCAGAGCGTTGAAAATCAACCCGAGAAGAGTCGGGAAAAACATTTTTGAGAACAGGCGGCCGATGCGGCCGCCACCATAGTCGAGACCTGCTTTAACTTCCTGTGTCATATCTTTTTATTTCTTGTTATGGAGATAATCCGTTTATTCTGGCCGGAGATAAAAAAAGCAGCCTGAACAAGACGCTCCGGAGCTTTCGAATCTCCGACATCTTATCCAGCCTGAATAGTTGAGCTACTACCGGCCCTCCGATGAACGCTGCAAAGGTACGACTTTTAAGTAACCGGTCGAAATTATTTTGATATTTCCGGGAGGAAAATTTTCAGGAGAGTCCGTTCTTGATGGGTTATTCGTACCTGGAGCGTAGTAGTTTCGCGCATTTATCGTAAATTTGGTTCGCAAATCAACCTAAGCATGGAAACCGTCCATACCCCATTTGCCCGGCCGATGTATATTATGACCAAAGCGGCCGGCTCGATGTGCAACCTCGCATGCAAGTACTGTTACTACCTCGAGAAAAACAATCTTTACAGGGAGCAGCAGTCCGACCGCCGGTTTATCATGACCGACGATACGCTTGAGCGGTTCATCAGCATGTACATCCAGTCGCAGACCACTCCTCAGGTGCTTTTCTGCTGGCACGGGGGCGAGTCGCTGATGCGTCCGCTGTCGTTCTACAAGCGGGTAGTCGAGCTTCAGAAAAAATATGCCGCCGGACGCATCATCGACAACACCATCCAGACCAACGGCACACTGCTCGACGACGAGTGGTGCCGCTTTTTCCGTGATAACAACTGGCTGGTGGGCGTATCGGTCGACGGCCCTCAGGAGTTTCACGACGAGTACCGGCGCAACAAAATGGGCGCGCCGTCGTTCCGCAAGGTAATGCAGGGCATCAATCTTCTGAAAAAGCATGGAGTGGAATGGAACGCTCTGGCCGTGGTCAACGATTTCAACGCCGACTATCCGCTTGATTTTTACCGTTTCTTCAAGGAGATTGAATGCCGTTATATCCAGTTTACACCCATTGTGGAGCGCATACTTCCGCGCAAGGACGGCCGCTATCTCGCCTCGCCGATGGATGCGCAGGATATTCCGCTGGCCGATTTCTCGGTATTGCCCGCGCAGTGGGGCGACTTCCTCTGCGCGGTTTTCGACGAATGGGTGCGCAACGACGTGGGCGAATATTTCGTGCAGATTTTCGACGCCACGCTCGCCAACTGGATCGGCGAGCAGCCGGGCGTATGTTCGATGGCCCGCACATGCGGCCATGCCGGCGTAATGGAGTACAACGGCGATGTATACTCCTGCGACCATTTCGTGTTTCCTGAGTATAAACTCGGCAACATTCGCACCCACACGCTGGTGGAGATGATGTTTTCCGAGCGTCAGCAGCGTTTCGGAGCCGATAAGCGCGACCGCCTCCCCGGCCAGTGCCGCCAGTGCCGCTATCTGTTTGCCTGCAACGGCGAGTGTCCGAAAAACCGCTTTGCCACCACCGCCGACGGCGAGCCGGGGCTAAACTATCTCTGCGAGGGCTACCGTAAATACTTCGACCACGTCGCTCCCTATATGGATTTTATGGCCAACGAGTTGAAGCATCAGCGTCCGCCCGCCAATGTGATGAATTTCCGCCCCGCCTGATTTCTTTACCTTACCATACTTTAACGCCCTCCGACTGCAACGGAATCGAAGCCGAAAAAAACACATGAACCGTAAGAATAGAGAAAAAGCCGTGGCGGCAAAGATGATAACAATCTACTGCCGCCGCCACCATCGCCCAGACATACGATATTCCGGCTGCAATAGAGATTCGCATGCTCAAGACGCTGCCACCCCGTCCGTGTCTCGGAACGGCTACGCCCAGCTTTGCCAGGAATGTACCGAACTGCTTGGTTACGTCTGCCGCCGCATCGACGCCTGTCCGCTGGGCCCGCAAAAATCAAGTTGCCGCAAATGCGCGATCCACTGCTATCAGCCGCGTTATCGCCGGCAAATACGCGAGGTAATGCGCTACGCTGGCCCGCGCATGCTCTACCTCGCCCCGCTCACCGCCCTCCGCCATCTCCTCTCCGAGCTGCGATTCTCGTTTTAATATAGCGATGTAGTAATGCCTTCAATGAGTGGTGTAATCTGCCTTTACCTCGCATTTAGTCGGAATAATTTGCGTGGCGCGTCTACGATACTGATAGATGGTATCTCCCACAGTCTCACAGATGGAATCAATGGCAAACCGGTTTTGACTGCCGGTATATTCGGTCAAAATCTTTTTCGTTAGATCGGAATGAAATTCCGGATATTTCCTAATGTGGGTGGTGGCTGTGGGATAGCACTTGAAGAAAATTCTTGAATTGGTGAAAACTCCGTCGCGTACGCTCGCTTCAAGACATTTTTTTCGGGTGTCGACTCTCGTTGCATTGTCAATAATGGAAAATGGTAGCGTTGAGTGTAGCGGGTGCAGTTGATTGTCTGCAAGCCGATATACTTTATACCGATTTCCCTGTTGCCCTTGATCAAAGCAGTTTATCAGCAGTTCCTTTTTCCCATCAAAATCAATGTCGAAAAACTGGAATGGAGTATAATATCCCAATGGCGAACGGTCCGGATGTTTGTCCTTGTAAATGTCGTTGAGGGTAGGGGAAATATAGTCAAGTATATAGACGTCACCATTGTGCCATTCGTGACTGTTCGCACCGCAGTCTGTTATATTTGAGGTATAGAAATCTGAGAAACTATCGTCGTTGAATATAAACTCCGATTCTTCCTTTTTAAAGCACATTATTATCTTTCCCGATTCACTCGTGGCTGACGAGGGGTTGAAAAGAGAGTATACTTCATACCCGTCGATCGGCTCGGCATATCTGAAGTAAACATTGATGCCAGGATCCACGTTCTCCAGGTGAGTCTGGAGTGATTTAACCCATGCCATGTCCGATTGTGTATTCTGTCGTTTCAACGACAATATGGGTTGATTGTAACCATTGACAATGGTATCGCTAATGAGAACACGGATTGTTGTGTTGTTACCGAAAGAACCGCCGGGATTGGTTTCATCAGAATGCTGACTGAATGAAAATGATGCAGGATGCGCGCTTTCTGTTGAATTGGGTCTGGAAGGACGTCCGTTGCAGCTGCAAACTAATGAGGCGGCAACAAAGAATAGATATAGGGACTTTTTCATCGTGCTTGAATGTCAGCAGTGTTAGGTTTACTTAGTCCGAAATGATTTTGACAAGATGGACAAATATAGCAAAATTTACCCTCATGTTGGCCCCCTAATGGCTGATAATAGAATTGTATTCTTCTCATATTACAAATTGGACAAGAGTCAAATTCAAAAGTGACCAAGTCAGGGTTTCGGAGCATGCTGTAGGCGATGTCATCCCATGGGGAGATATCCATTGGTTCAAATGGATTGTGACCGATTTTGTCCCATTCCGCCGTAAGAATTTTCTTTGCGATTACCCTTACTTTTTGGACCTTTTTTATATACTCAATGGCGTCGTCCATAAATTGATGCTCTTGTGTCATGGACTTGATTCTTGAAATTTAGCAATAATTTCTTCTGCATTCTTTTTAGTGATGCCTATGGTGGGGTCTATTTGTATTAAAGAGGCGATATCGTATTGTGAACAAATATTTTCATCATCCAAAATTACGTATTTTTTTCACTAATGGGTGTTTTTCTAACCATGAAGCAATTTCTATGGCTTTATCATAGTGAGGAGGAATGTCTGGTGTGATATCATAAATCTGGCCTGGCAGCTCCCTTTTTTGCCATAAAGATTGCATCCAGGTAAGTGGTCTTCCAAGTTCCCAAGTAGAATGAATGACAATTTTCGCGTTGGTAATCTCAATAATTATAGATAAATTTCTTATGGCATCTTCATCAAAACAGATACCATATCCATCCTCTAATGGTAAGTTTTGTGAAAGCATATGCTTTTCCCATCTGTCGATATTTAATACGCCATCTATATAAAAGAGAATTTTATCGAGTGTGTTCATATTCGGTATATCATAGTTTTTATGAACGGTACTTCTCTGTTATCTGAGATAATAATTCCCAAGTTTATTCTATCTGTCTATGATTGAGGTACATTTTTCAGATTCACCCTATAAAGATAAAAATCTTCAGAAAAAGTACCATTAGCCGGAAACTTGTATATAAAGGATTTCTCTAATTATTGAAGCCACATAGAGGTTAGCAAACAGAAGAATTATCAATGCTATAAATCGTTCTAATTTTGAATATTTAAGTTGGCGTAATATAAAGAATAATCCTATCATTAACCCAATCATAAAGATAATTCCTACTATCGTAGATTCCGATTCAGTCATAGTCGGTGGCTCATCACAAGCACAAGAATAGTAATTGTGTTTGTGTGTTGAGGGGTGCAGTATTAAACCAACCAAGCCCCCTAAAATTAGATAGCCAAAAGCCGTTGCTGTCATTGAGCCAAATGTTAGCCCAACAGTAATTGTGGATTTGACTAAAATATTTTGGATTGACTTATTCACTCCAATAATCATCTGTTATTTCATTAATCGCTTGTCTGGGAAAACTCTCAATTATACATTTTCTTTGCGATTGATTATAATAAGGGAAATATATGATTTCATCATCTGCCCTATTAGTATATTTTATCCATTTTGAATGTACCTTTGAAAAGATACTTGTATCGTATGCTAATTCATATCGGCTCAATACTCCGATACAGTCATAAGAAAGTCTTATGTACTGCTTAGTAAGGACTTCACGAATCCATTTCGCAGGGTGTTCGTGCGCATTAATAATCTCGAAAGTGCCAACTTCGCCAAAGTATGGCCTTCCGCACATTCCTATAATCAACGAGTTGTAAGGCTCTGTTATTGGCGCAAAGGCATAGCTTTTTTCTCCATAGGATTGATTTTCATTCCACTGAAAATATTCCAATGGCTGTAACGGGATAATCGGTTGAACTGATTTCGCTTTTAATATCAAGGCGTAATCATATAGATTCTGCTTCCCGTTATTTACGACTTGTGCAATAGATATAAGTTGAGCTAATGCACATTCAAAGGCTTCTTTCCTTGTTATTGTTTCCATATCTTTAGAAAAAAACTGTGCCGATAGATGAAATATAGACTTGATGTGTGCAAGCCATTCTGATTTGTTCGGGTACCCCGTAAGTGCCAATCTTTGAAGCGTAAGAAGTGCTGTCATGCCAAAGCTGACCGTCCCAGAATCCGCACACCACAATTTGATTAGGGTCTGTTCCCGATATACCAACCCTTAGTTTGATAGAGTAGAATTGTCCTTGATAAAGAAAAACGTACCATTTGCACGTTTTGAGGTGCAATACTCTGATAGAACTGATCAGGGTCTATTGTCTGATATTGTGTAACACCGTTATTTTGTTGTGTATTGGCGTTGTGGTATGTGGTAAATAAGTCGTTGTAATTTTGACAGTAGGCTACTGTTCCAAGCATTAGCATAATTGATGAAATGATTATATTTTTCATATTCAAGCGATTTAGAATGTAAAAGCTATTCCCATATTCTCAAAGACAACCATATAAAGTTCGGGATTCTCCTTATATGGCTTAATCCTTATAAGTGCGGGGTATGATTGTTTTTTGTTCCTTCATAATTTGGTGTAGGAGTTGAATCGCCATACCAGCAATAGATGCGATGGCAATCACTGCAATAATAATTTTTTTCATGCGGTCTGTTCTTTGCTAATAGCTATTGTGTTTGATTTAGAATGAAGACACGATACGAAATCTTTCACTCCAAAGTATGCTGCCAGCGAGCCATACAGAAAATACATTCCGGCAACGGCCCCAGCTTCGAGTGTCGTTTGAGAAAGCATTATTAAGACACCGAGAATGATGTAGAGCAATCCAAGTAACGACGCAATGGCCGAGATAACCACCGAAAAAACTTTGAATGCTTTGAAGTATTTTGGTTTCGGAGGGAACATATCTTGGTATGAAACACAATTACGCGCATCGTAATACGAAGCATAATCAAGCTTGTAAGTCTCATCGGCAATCTCCATACATTGTTCAGATGCCGGATTGGATTTGAGTATCGCCTTTGCCCTGATAAGTGAGATGCTTCGAGATATTGCTCCGTATGTAAAAAATCCGAAGATTACCAAAGCAATCCAATCATTCACTCCGGCTTTGAATATGGCGAGTGCGATAACTACTGTCGTGACGGTGAAATATATTGCGGTTACGGTTTCAATGTTGGAATCTCGTACAAGACGCTTCTTAAAAGATGATACAATGCCGGAATACACGTCCTCAAGGATTGGTGCAACCTGCGAGGCACGTTCATAGGTCTGAGTGTCAGGCATCATACGATTGAGCAACCATGAAAGACCCCAAACGATGGCAAGTGCCACAATGAAAGCGTTATTGTCGATAAAGCCATTATTAAATAGCCCTAGAATTGGGTATATCAAAATCCAAAGGACAAAGTAGAAGCTCGTTTTCATTGTTATTCCTGATTGTTTATTGTGAAACCTACGGGACGGCGATTCTTTTGAGACTCCATTTGGTTGGCGTTGATTTGTTGAAAACTGCTGCACACTTGCTCTTTTGCATCGAAAAATGAATCTAGAATGGCTTTGACAAAGGGGACATTGTCAGGACAAGCGGGATGAAGCATGATGTCACATCGGCTATAAAAGCCTATGATGCCTTCATCGTTTGGAGCAGTCAACACAACTGTCGGACCAGCATTGAAGTTGGCCGCGTTGACGGCCTCTCGGATTTTAGGTATATCCGGATCGTCTGCTTTAACACTGGCCCACATCGGATCCCACACACGGGCATACATACCACCGAACTGCATGTGGAAGATTTCGCCCTGATAATATACGGAAAGAGTGCCGTCTTCATTCTTTGTCGGCTGACAACCGAGATTACACAGCGTTCTGAACATAAGTTCAAGCGTATCGGGCTGATTTTGTTCCTGTTTCATCGAATCAATAGTGTCTTGTTGTGTTTGTTCATCTGAATCATTGGCGGACTCATACATTGAGTTCACAATATCATCATACTGTTGGTTGAGTTCTTCTTTAGAGTTGTCTTTCTTATTCAAACGATTTGCAAGAAATCCAAGGAATAAGATCACTGAGATAATCGGGATAATTGTTTCCATAAGATGAGGCAGATGTTACTACTCTTTTATATCTTCCATTAGCTGATATAGATATAGGTGGATAAGCAGATTCCCATTCACCCAAATAGTCTTTTATATATGAGCTGACACCCTCAATCGGGATTTGTGCATACGCTTCGATTGAAAGAATGGTCAGAAAAAAAGAGAATTGCAGGTTTTCTCATTTGGCACCTTAAAGTTCTAATCATTATCCAAAGAGTTTGTCTTTTATAATTCTGTTTACTAAGTTCCACTTGTAGTTATATGCCCAGTCAGAATCTATGTGCATGTCAAACTCCAATTCATCTATGAATTTCCATAAAAGCTGTCTGACCATAGCCCTTTGTGCGTTTCCCTTTATAGATTTATATATGGCAGTAAGGCAATATGCCGTGTCAAACAATCGACACATACCACTGTACTTGTTTGTTGCAGTTCTTATTTCAACACCACCTACCGATAATTCAGAAAATGTTTTCTCTCTAAATCTGACATAGGGAATATTCTTATCATCGCTTACTTTGCCTGTAAGTTCTTGTTCTGTGCTGCGAATATGGAAATATATCAACGCTCTTGCATCAACAGGTAAAGTTCCCAAATTCATTAACGGTAATCCATTCATTTTTATGTAACGTGTTCCTCAATCCTCGGCGAAACGGTTACGATTGAACATGAAAAAGGTGTGAGGATTGTATTTTGTCTTATCCTAAAGTCAGGTCTTCGCATTACCTATTCCACGGATAAAACAATAGCCCCACACCGATTTTGCTATATAATCTGCCTTCTCGGCAGGGAATAAGCAAACGATGCAGGTGCTATTGCCAACCTTATCTCCGTGGAAATTCAAATTTGCGAAGTTTGACTTTAGAAGATAAAATTTCAATAACACCTTTGTAATATGTGCTGATTCACAATCGCCAACTCTTTGGGGCTGTAAATCAAGTGCAAAGTTACGAAAAAATGTTATTGTTGGGGCTATCCATGATAATGTTTTTCAGCATAGAAAAGAATCAGGACATCTGAAGCAATGTGTTCAGATGCCCTGACAGGCAGGGATTAGCCTATTATGGTTATGATAAATAGAATAAGAATATCAGCCGCGTTATCGCCGGCAAATACGCGAGGTAATGTGCTACGCTGGCCCGCGCATGCTCTACCTCGCCCCGCTCACCGCCCTCCGCCATCTCCTCTCCGAGCTGCGCCCGCATTAATTTTCATGAATTTCCACTGTGAGCGGGTGATGCAGAAGTGGTGCTCCGTTCGAATGTCGCCGAGAGGGGATACAGCTGGTGGCGCCGTATGGTGGTATGCGAAACCGCATTTCTCCAATACCCGTTGCGATCGGGTGTTCCCATGGTATACAGCACCATATACGGTTTTCAGGTTCAGATGGTTGAAGGCTCTATCCAACAAGGCGTTGACCGCCTCTGGCATCATACCCTTTCCCCAGTACGTCTTTGCAACCCAGTAGCCGATTTCAGCTTCGTCAATGTGTGTGGCGGCTTCCGGCTCGCCATCAGCCATAACCAGGCCGCAACAGCCTATCGGTTCGCCAGTTGCCTTCAGCACTATGGCAAATATTTCAAGAGAAGCAAATACGGTGCGAATCACCTCCCGGCTATAGTCCGCCGAAGCATGCGGTGTCCATCCGGCCACGGGTCCCACCTCCGGGTCGGAGGCATAGCGAAACAGTGCTTCCGCATCCTCCTCACGCCAATGCCTTAGTATCAGTCTCTCAGTCTCAATCATATAGTTTGTAGGATGTGTTCCCTTATTCATTTGAGTTTGCCAGAATATATACTCCGCAATCTGTCTTGAGAAATCTGCGGTCTCGGCGATGTACTTCGTCGAGTACCATCCGGTATTCATAAGATAAGGGGGTGGTGAGATAGAAAACAAGCGGTTCATTCTTTTGAGAATATGAATCAAGCAACCGTTCAAGATTTCCAACAGCCTTCCAAAATCCATCGGGCTGCCGGATGTCAGTGCTTAAATCGAACATCCTGATTTCCTTGTTGGCGCCACTACGCTGATTTTCAAGTTGTATTCGTGTATAATCGTTCCAATGAGGGGCCATAATCACGTTGATTTCGAGAGGCAGTATTTCAGACTTTAACGTCCGGGCGTTTTCTGAAATCATAGTCTTGACCTTATGTATGACATAAGGATAATAAAGATATCCTCCGATAGAATACAGTTCGTCGCCGGTGGCTATCAGGCTGCCAGGTCCGAAGCGGAGAGAGAACTCCAGAGGATGCTCGTGAGTTGTAATGTTGAATTTCAGGATTTCCTTTTTGGGCATGAGCGGATCAATTTCCATTCCGAATTTACCGTAATAAGGATTTTTGAATATATAAATCCCAATGAGGCAACATGCCGTAATCAGCGCCGTGTATCCCCATTTTATTACATGGTTGGAATTGCAGTATAATAAACGCAGTGCGAAGGCGTTGATTATTGCGACGTATGGCAAAAGGAGTGTATAATGTTTGGAGGCGTTGCCAAAGCGAAAATTGATTGCATGAATTATTATGCAGGCGGTGGCTACAATTAATGTAATAGCCATTTGACGATGTTTCACCATGCCGGCAAGACCAATGGGAATAAGAAATGGCGTTATTAACCCGTAGAATCCAATAAGAGCAGAGAAATGCGCGCCTTCGGAGATCCGTCCGGTCCATAGGGCAAATTCCTTCAAGGTTGTGGTGATGGAAGCTCCGAGCGCACCATAAACCGCAAGAACCGTAATAATTACAGTAACGGCCAAAATGCATGTATGCATCATGCATTTGCCAATCGACCTGTTGTTCATATATAGCAGAAGCGGTACAACTGGATATATTACACAAACATCGAGTCGGATAAGAGGAGCTATGCAGAGGGCAATCGTGGAAGCGAATTTCCTCTCCTCGGCCAGCAGTAAAAAACCGGTAAGAGCCAATAGTGCCGCCGGAGCCATGGAGTTTGGGTACATGGCCAGTTCATACGACTCGGGAATCAGCAGGATGGCAACCAGTAGCAGCGATTTATTCAATCCGGTGAGTTTGTGGCAGAAAAGTACGCTTATATATATATCAGCAGGAGAGCACAACCGGCCGACACCGCAGTGTAGACCGGCTCGCAGTCAAAATCGAAAATGCATCTGCAGGCTGTGAGAAATATGTATGTAAGCGGCTGCATCCAGAATCCATACCCTTCCCATCCCAATGTCTGCCAGCCGTTGTCAGCAGTGAATTCACATCCATAGCATATGCTCATGGCATCTCCTTCGTAAGATACAAGCGGGAAAATCCCGGGCAGTATCCATACTACTGTCAGGCAAAACATCAGATTATAAAAGCTCGTATCATTTCTCCCAATCCATTGGGTAATATTTCTGAAATCTATACCTTGCACTGGATTTATCAATAAATCGGATACATCCGTTATGTTATGCTATAGCATATCACCGTTCACATATGTTAATATGCAAAGTTAGCGGTATGCCCGGATATTTACAAGAAATAAGATATGAGCGGATTAAAACAATTGATGGGGTCTAATAACAGTTTAGTCTCAGCTCTCAGCTATCTTCGCCATTACGTTTATATTTCCATCCGGACTATTCTTTGCAGAGCAAAACGTCCAAAGGTCAATAACTGACAGCGTCCTCGCCATCCGGACAAAAGAAAGGCGATGTATCAAAATTCAAAGTTATGATGCATCGCCGTAATAAAAGTTTAAGGGTAGGGTGGAGGCGCTAAGGGGCTACGAGCATGGAGGCGGCAGTGTTGTCGGCAGCTTTGTCGCCCTTTGTCTGACGAATGATTTCAATGGCGAAGGGGAGGGTGGTGCCCGGCCCTTCGGAGGTTATGAGGTTTTCGGCAGAGACGACCTTCTCGGCAACGTATTCTCCGCCGTTGCTGTTGATTTGGTCGCCTAACCCCGGATAGCAGGTGGCGCGTTTGCCGTTGAGGATACCTAAAGGCGCTAGAACCACGGCCGGACCTGCGCATATCGAGGCTATGCGTCCACCTTTGGCATAATGCTCCTTGAGCAAGGTTGATACGGCCTGCGAGGCGTGGAGATTAGGAGCACCGGGCACTCCGCCGGGCACTATTAGCCAGTCGGCGTCGGTGATGTCGATGTCGGAAATAAGGGAGTCGGCCACTATAGTCTGACCGGTTGCGCCCTTAATCTGCAGGGTTGTGTCGACAGCAACAGCCACCACGGGGATGTCGGCCCTCCGCAGGGCGTCGATTGTGGCCATGGCCTCTATCTCCTCCACTCCGGGAGCGAGAAAAATGTAGGATTGTTTAGCTTTCATAGTCATAAAGGAGATTGACAATAGCGCCAGAGCGCCGATACGTAGTTTGGAGAGCATGAGCCTGACAGTAGAAATCATTTAATAAGTAACTGTTCAAAATTATTTTAGATTTTTATCGGTTCGACTTAACCGATTGAAGAATAAACTTTTAGCGAATTATTTGAGAAATAGAGGTAACGATTTAGCAACTGTGCGAAATTCAGCGTTTTGCGTTGCTATACTGTCAAATAACTCTTTCATTTGCAAATATAATATCTTTTTCCGAAAGTACGAACTATCGGTGGCAATTTTATAAAATCGGCTTGCGAAAAAAGAAAATCATTCATCCCATTCATGAGGTTATGTTATGTAACAAATAGAAAAGGTGGTCAATGACCACCTTTTCTATTTATTACGTATACCAACTATAGGAACTGTCTTTTCCATACCCGATTTAGCGGAATATTTGAATATCCCTATTTGTTTAGCACATTTACCTGAAGGTATCTTAATAACTTGGTCGTCATAGTAAGACAGTCCATCCTCATTCAAAAATAACACAGTTAATCCTGTTGGTATCAAGTATCCTTGTTTTACTTCGTTAGCTAAGGCTTCACCTGAATCCAAAACTTGAAATACCTTAAAAGAATTTTCACTTATACATTCTCCCTCTTTTTCAAATAATGTAATTCCTTTATAAGTAGAATTTCCACCAGCTATAAGCATGGAAACAACAACCACTAGAATAGCTCCAGTGACAACACCACCAATGAATATACATACTTTTTTCATAGCTGTCCTTGTCTAAATATCATCCAAATCATTTTGGATTTTGGCTTCAACATTTTGAGAATCACGATAGCGAATCATTACCATACCTTCATAAACTCCAGAAGACTTTTCAATTGAAAGTTGTATATCTCCTCCTGTCACTTCCCATGCACTACCATATACAACCGTTCCCTGATGCACTTCCGCCATTAAAGCGGTATTGGAATCTAAATGGGCAGGGTTGTTTTCTTTTGAAATTGTCGGCTTGCCATATTTACGAGTATATAAATCCTTATAATAGTCGTAAGTATTAACAAGGGTATTCCACTCCCCACTTGGGTCAAATAAAACGACAACTGCAAAAACATTTTTTCCATCGTCTGTAGCAGTTACCCCTACCGTTGCTTGACGACCTGTAAAGTCCCCTGAAAACAAAGTTATATTGTTTTCACGACCAATTGAAGTAAATCCTTTAGATTTGAGCTTTTGACAAAATTCTGTCATACTTCCCTCAATGGGAATACCCTTAAACGAAAGGTGCTCTTGTGCCATAATGTCAATGACTGCAAAGAGTACTGTTAAGGTGATTAAAATTTTCTTCATACTTATCATATTTAATTGGTTATATAGTAGTTAATAAATTAAAGTCTTCAATAGATATTTTACCTATTGAAACAAGCCATTCAAGATAAGAAATATCATCTTTAATATCGCCAAATTTTTGTCCCTTATATTTCCCAAAATCAATAATCCTTTCTGAAATAGATATATCCAAAGTTTTTTCGACATTTGGATACAATCGTTTAAGCTCTTTAAAGTCAATTTTGAAAAGCCTATCTGTCGTTTCTAACCAATAAAGATATTGATAATCCATTTTATAAATATCCCCCAAAGATTTCCCTTTATATTTCCCAAACATAAGTATCTCATCCGCTTTGTGAATAGGAAATATTTCATCAAGAGATACGCCAGGAACATCAATTAAAACCCACTCTCCACATCCGGCACAAGGGATTTCTTCATCTTTGATATTTGGATAACACTCTTTCCTATAAGTGTCATCAGGTTTACCATTCATAAAGCATTTACCATAAGCTTTTCCATATTTACCACGTGGCTTTACTGTTTCAACTAAAAAGGTTCTATCTCGATTAGGGTCAATACGCCTCTCTTCACTTGATGAGCGTGCTAAACCCAACTCACACCGTTTAACTAAAAATGGTGTTCGCTTACCTATATTGTAATAAATATTAAAAATATTATCGTGTGGGTACATATCTTATTCTCATTGTGGTGGACACTCAATTATCTTTAAATAATTTGTCAAGTTCTTTTCTTATTGCGCCTAACGCTATATTTTGGTCATGGCTTACAGTCATTCCTATTCCACTACTTTTTACTACTGCTATACGTTGATTGTTATTGTAGTCGTAAAATGTTACTGTAATATATGTATGTCCTCCATCCCATTTTTCAGAAGTAACATGGATATTAGGCGTAAGAATGCTATCAGAACACTCCAATACCTTTGAGATATTAGAGGTAGATAACACTTTTAGATTTGTTTCTGCAATTTGATTTTGAACTGCCATTATAATATCATCTAATTCTCTATCACCTGATGATTCACTACCAAAAATAACATACTTGTACTTGCTTACATCTGCATTGCTTGATAGTACAATCCTGCTTGATGCACAAGATGTCATTAATGTTATAATAATAGCGATAGGTATAATTTGTTTGATTAATTTCATATTTTTCTTTATTCCTATGGCTCATTAAGTTCCAATAAAGCCGTTAATTACACAGAAGCGTGGAACTGCAATGCCACGTCTTTGTTGAAGGTCGTAGGAAAACCCTAATGAGCAGATGTAGTAATAGCAGCCCACGCTATAGCGTGAGAACCACTATGCCATCCTTGCTCATTTTGAAAATTTCCTACGTTTTCAACAACAAGATAAGCATAACGCTTCTTTCTTTTCTAATATGTCTTGGACGGAGTTTCCCCAATCCAAACACAAAAGTAATGAAAAGTTGTGATAATCACTTATGTTGCAACAGATTTATTTGCTCGCTGTTTAAAATCGGAATTCTACAGTTTCATTCCTCTGCTTTTCCTTTGCGGTTGTATAGGTCGGCGTATGTTCTGCTTTAACTTCTCGAACTGTTCCTTGAACCACTCGGCAATGGGCTTTCGGTCGATGGCAAGAACTAATCTCGTCCCGTCCGTGGGGTCTTTCACTACTTGAAACCCAGCCTTTTCGGTCGTGAATTTCCGTCCGTGTTCTTCCGAGTAGAGTTCCCCTGCATACTCCAACGGCTTTCCCTTGACGAGCGTTGCGG
>ENA-OXWT01000251-OXWT01000251.1-human-gut-metagenome-genome-assembly--contig:-NODE-251-length-23532-cov-8.300336_pt1 | contig 23532 bp, 21 predicted proteins | sample MGYA00244689_ERZ652722 | MGnify/ENA primary metagenome ERZ652722 (study PRJEB26926, sample SAMN06164640) | human gut metagenome | biome: ENVO:00009003; feature: ENVO:2100002; material: ENVO:00002003...
TCCTTAGCCCTTTTTGGCCTCGGCCTTAGCGGCAAACTTTTCCTCAAAGATGATAAAGCGCTCGTGGGTGGCGCGGCCAACTTCGCCGGCGTCGTCATACATCACGGCGCTGAAGGTCAGCTTGCGGCCGTCCACGGCGGTCAGTTCACTTTCGCAGCGCACCATCATGCCAACGGGTGTGGGGGCGTTGTGGGCCAGTTCCAGCTTGGTGCCAACGGTGCCGCAGCCGGGGTCCAGCTCCGGGGCAACGCTCTGCCAGCAGGTCTTTTCGGCCAGCGCCACCAGCGCGGGCGTCGCGAAGACGTCCAGCGTGCCGCTGCCCATGGTCTTTGCAGTGTTTTCGTTCGTCACGAGCTGGCTCTGCTCGCCCTTGATGCCAACAGTCAACATAAAAATACTTCCTTTCTTCAATTGCCACATCGGCAAATACTTTCCAGTACCTTGATAGGATACCACACTTTCCGCGCCGATGCACCTGTTTTGGAGGGATTTCTGCAATTTTCCTCTTCCGCTTTTGCCCAAAACGCGCTATGATAGGGCCGAAAGGCGGTGTCCTCTATGAGCGACTTCTGGAAATCCTATGATATCACCGCGCTGGAATACGGCGAAGGCTACCAATGCTATCCTCTTTACGGCAAGATCCATCGAATTGAGCTGGCCCTTTCGCTGCTCTTTATCGTAGGGGTCGCGCTCTGGTACAAGCGCAGCGGGGCGAAGCTGCGCCGGAAGATCTTGGTCGGTGTCACAGGTCTGCTTTTACTGGATGAAGCTGCTCTGCTGCTGGGCATGGCCTTGACTGGCCAGTGGAACTGGAGCTATCTGCCGCTCCATCTGTGCAGCATCAACGTCTTTGTCTGCCTTTACAACACCCTCTTCGACCAGAATTGGTGCAAAGAGGAGCTGTATGCCCTCTGCATCCCCGGCGCGGCGCTGGCGCTGCTCTGCCCAAGCTGGCTCGATGTGCCCTCGTGGTGGACGCTCATCAATCTGCACTCCATCTCCATCCACGCCCTGCTGGTACTCTACCCGGTTCTCCTCGTCGTGGGCGGCTACCGCCCCAGCGTCCGCCGGGTGCCGCAGGTGCTGGCCTTTCTCTTCGGCTCCGCCCTGCCCATCTACTTTCTGAACAAACCCTTGTGCACGAACTTCTACTTCCTTAATAACCCCTACGGCAACGTCATCACCACGGCTTTCACCAACCTGCTGGGTGAAAAATACTATATTCTCGGCTTCCTGCCCGCCATTGCGGCGGCGCTGGCGCTGATGTATCTGCCGTGGGTGGTGGCCGCCCGCCGGAAGTGACTTATCCAGATTTTGAACACGCGTGTTCCAAATCTCTCCCCGCTTTGAGACACGGCGTTTTTGTTCTCCAAAAACGCACCCCTTTTGCAGATTAAAAATGCAGTTTTCTTGCGTATTGCGGTAAAATTCAAGATTTTTGATTGTGGGGCAAAAATCTTTGCAAAAGCCCTTGACAGGGGCTAATCTGCGTGATACTATGAACACATGAACAGACATTCATATAAATCCACAGCGAAGGGAGATGCCGAGATGGCCGAAGCAAAAGATGCCCTGCCCGCAGCGCAGCCGCAAGCGGTCGCACTGCCGGACGACGAGGTGCTGTACGAGCTGGCCGACCTGTTCCGGGTGTTCGGCGACTCCACCCGCATCAAGATCCTGTATGCCCTGCACGACAATGAACTCTGTGTGCAGGACATCGCGAACGCGGTGCAGTTGAGCCAGTCCGCGGTGAGCCACCAGCTCCGGGTCCTCAAGGATACCAAGCTCGTGCGGTTCCGCCGGGACGGAAAAACCGTTTACTACGCACTGGACGATGACCATGTGCGCAGCATCCTCTCTTTGGGGATGGAACATATTGAGGAATCGTTGAAAGGCAGGTACTACTTATGAAGAAGAACTACAAGATCGAAGTCGATTGCGCAAACTGCGCTCAGAAAATGGAAGATGCCGCCAACACCGTTGCCGGTGTGGCAAGCGCTACCGTCAGCTTTATGACCCAGAAGATGAAGGTCGAGTTCGCTGAGGGTGCGGACCCCCACGATACCATGGTCAACGTTCTGGCCGCCTGCAAGAAGGTCGAGGACGACTGCGAGATCTTTGATATCTGAAAATAAAAACCGGATGGAAACGGCTCCCCTGCGGGGGAGCCGTTTCCATCCCAGAGCATTTCTCTTGTGGAAAGAAAGTGCAGTTTTCAACAGTTTCCACCGGGTTTTCAACACGTTTTGCGGAAAATCTCAAAAATAAACGCGAAAAAGTCAGATTTCTCCGGGAAAACCTCGTGGAAAACACGGGGGAAAACGTGGAAAAGTTCTTTTCTGGGGAAAACCTGTTGAAACCGCTCCCACCCCTACCCGACAAAAGGAGAATCCCTATGACCAAAAAACAGAAAAAGGTGCTGTATCAGATCATCGCATCGGTCGTCCTGATCGTGATCCTGCGGCTCCTGCCCGCTTTCCCCACGCCGGTGGAGCTGGTGCTCTACCTGATCCCCTACCTCGTAGTCGGCTGGGACGTCCTGCGCAAGGCACTTCTCGGCATCAAAAACCGCCAGCCCTTTGACGAATGCTTCCTGATGGCCGTAGCCACCGTGGGCGCCTTCGCGCTGGGCGATTACGTTGAGGGCTGCGCCGTTATCCTCTTCTACCAGATCGGCGAGCTGTTCCAGAGCGTCGCCGTGGGCAAGAGCCGCCAGAGCATTTCCAGCCTGATGGACATCCGCCCCGACTACGCCAACATCGAGGACGAGGACGGCAAGCTGGAGCAGGTGGACCCCGATGATGTGGAAGTCGGCACCGTGATCGTGGTCCAGCCCGGCGAGCGCGTCCCCATCGACGGCGTCATCGTGGAGGGCACTTCGGCCCTGAACACCGCTGCCCTCACCGGCGAGAGCCTTCCCCGCGACGTCCAGAGCGGCGATGAGGTCATCAGCGGCTGCGTCAACATGACCGGTCTGCTGAAGGTCCGCACCACCAAGGAGTTCGGCGAATCCACCGTCTCCAAGATCCTCGACCTCGTGGAAAACTCCAGCATGAAAAAGGCTCGTGCCGAGAACTTCATCACCCGCTTTGCCCGCGTCTACACCCCCGCCGTCTGCTACAGCGCACTGGCGCTGGCCTTCCTCCCGCCGGTGGTCCTGCTGCTGATGGGCCAGCCCGCCCGCTTCGGCGACTGGATCTACCGCGCCCTGACCTTCCTCGTCATCTCCTGCCCCTGCGCGCTGGTCATCTCCATCCCGCTGAGCTTCTTCGGCGGCATCGGCGGCGCTTCCGCCTGCGGCATCCTCGTCAAGGGTTCCACCTATCTGGAAGAGCTGGCCCGCACCGGTGTCGTGGTCTTTGATAAGACCGGCACCCTGACGCAGGGCACCTTCAAAGTAGTGGGCGTCCACCCCGAAAACGGCGTGACCGAAGCCGAGCTGGTGGAAGCCGCCGCACTGGCCGAGAGCTGGTCCAAGCACCCCATCTCCCTGAGCATCAAGAACGCTTACGGCAAGGAGATCGACGCCAACCGCGTCACCGATGTGCAGGAGCTGGGCGGCCACGGCGTGACCGCGAAGGTGGACGGCAAGACCGTCGCCGCCGGCAACGCCCGCCTGATGGCAAAGCTGAACCTCTCCGCCCCCGAAGTCACCGAGCCGGGCACCATCGTCCATGTTGCCATTGAGGGCGAGTACGCCGGTTACCTCCTCATCGCCGACGTGGTCAAGCCCCACAGCGCACAGGCCATCAAGGGCCTGAAGGCGGCGGGCGTCCGCAAGACGGTCATGCTGACCGGCGACGCCGAGCCGGTGGCCAAGGCCGTTGCTTCCCACCTCGGTCTGGACGAGTACCACGCCGGTCTGCTGCCCGGCGACAAGGTGGATCAGATCGAAAAGCTCCTCGCCGCCAAGGGTCCGAAGGAAAACCTCGCCTTCGTGGGCGACGGCATCAACGATGCACCCGTTCTGTCCCGTGCCGACATCGGCATCGCAATGGGTGCCCTCGGCTCGGACGCCGCCATCGAGGCCGCCGACATCGTTCTGATGGACGACGACCCGGCCAAGATCGCCCTCGCCATGAGCATCGCCCGCCGCACCCTCCGCATCGTATACGAGAACATCGTCTTTGCGCTGGCCATCAAGTTCGCGTGCCTCGTCCTCGGCGCACTGGGTCTGGCAAGCATGTGGACCGCCATCTTCGCCGATGTCGGCGTCATGGTGCTGGCCGTCCTCAACGCCACCCGCGCCCTCTACACCAAGGACCTCGCCCGCAAGAACGAGCGATGACCCCGTAACCATTCAAACGCCCTAGGACTTCCCCGCTTCGGCGGCTGTCCTAGGGCGTTTTTGCGGCAAAGAATCTTTTTTCGGAAAAATCTTGCAATGTCCGCAGATTCTGCTATACTACTAAACTAGGGGGTTAGTGTATATGAAAGATTCCGAGATCGCATCGCAGCCCACCGGCACCGTGCTCCGGGCGCTGAAAGCAGCCGCCCCCCAGACGGTGCCGGTGTTTGCCGGGTATCTCGTGCTGGGCATAGGGTACGGCATTTACGTGCAGTCGCTGGGGCTGCCGGTCTGGATGCCCATGCTGATGGGCACCGTCGTCTACGGCGGCTCGCTGGAGTTCGTGCTGGCAAGCCTTTTGCTGGGGGCTTTTTCGCCGCTGTCGGCCTTCCTGATGGCGCTGATGATCCAAGCGCGGCATCTGTTCTACGGCCTTGCCATGCTGGAGCGGTACAAGGGCTACGGGCTGCGCAGCTTTTATATGATCTACGCCATGAGCGACGAGACCTTCTCCATCACCTGCTCCGCCGAACCGCCGGAAGGGGTGGACCGGGGCTGGTTCATGTTCTTCATCACCCTGCTGGACCAGATCTACTGGGTCGCCAGCGCGGGTGTCGGCGCGGTGGTGGGCTCGGTCCTGCCCTTCAGCACCGAGGGTGTGGACTTCGTGATGACAGCCATGTTCGTCGTCATCTTTCTGAACCAGTGGGAGAAGGAAAAGCAGCACATCAGCGCCCTCATCGGCATTCTGGTGCCGCTGGTCTGCCTTGTGGTGTTCGGCTCCGGCAGCTTCCTTCTGCCCGCTATGGCGTGCATTCTGGTGCTTCTGCTGGCGCTGCGCAAGCCTATTGAGAAGGCTGAAGCCGCCCACGGCAAAACGGAGGTGCACTCATGACCACACTGCAAATGGGCATCACCATGGCGATGTGCACGGCGGCCACCATGCTCACCCGCTTTCTGCCCTTTCTGATCTTCTCGTCCAAGGACCAGCAGCCGCCGGAGGTGGTGCGGTATCTGGGCCGCGTCCTGCCCGCCGCCATCTTCGGGATGCTCATCGTCTACTGCCTGAAGGGCGTGACCCCCTTCGCGGGGAGCCATGGCATCCCGGAGGCCATCGCCATTGCGGCGACCATCGCGCTCCACAAGTGGAAGCACCAGACCCTCGCCTCCATTGCGGGGGGCACGGTCTGCTATGTGCTGCTGGTGCAGCTGGTGTTCTGATACGCAAAGAGGGGCTGTTGCAACAGCCCCTTTTTATGTTGTGATTACAGCACGATGAAAGTGCAGGTGGCTGCGGGCAGGGTCAGTTCCCCAGCCTTGGCCACCACGGGAGCCATCTCCGGCAGAGCGTTGCCCTCGCCCAGCACCAGAGCCTTGCCGTTGCAGAGCATGGTCTCGGCACGGAGAGTCTCGGCGGAGAGCTGATACACCTCGGCGTCCTTCGGCAGGGCAACGGTGGTGGTGTCGGTCCGGCTGTTGTTGATGACGAGATACGCCTTGCCGGGCTTGCCGTCGGCGCGGGAATGAGCGTAGACGTGGGCACCCTCCCGGATGGGTTCGGCGGTGTCGTAAGCAGTGCTGCCCATCAGGCGGTGCCACAGCAGCACGGCAAAGTAATTGGGGCGGGGGTCGAAGCTGCCGTGGCTCAGGAAACCATAATCGCTGGATGCCAGCGTGTTGTGGAAGATGATGCCCTTGGTCACGGTGCAGAATGCCCCCAGCTCGTTGAGGGTACGGAAAACATCCAGATAGGTGGAAGCCCATGTGGTGCCGCCGCCCCCTGCATCTCCGGATTCCGTGACCCAGATCTCACCGCCGGGGCAGTAGATGTCCCGCTTCTCGGTGTGGTACTGGATCATGCTTCGGGCAACGTCCAGATAATCCTCGCTGGTGGCCCGGTCCGGCAGCCAGTAGGAATTGGGCATCATGGCTCTCAGCCGCTCGGCTACGCCGTTGTAATAATGGTAGCTGTACACGTCCAGCTTTTCCTGCATCCCCTTCAGCAGAACTTCCAGCGGCACATTCTTCAAAAAGCTGTTGCTGTCCCCGGCCGACTCGTAAGCGGGGTCGCTGTTGGAGGTGCCCTCCGAAGTGCTGGTACCCACGAAAAGGCAGTCGGGGTAATTTTCCCGCAGCCAGCGGGCAAAGATATCCTGATTTTTGGCATACAGCTCCGGGGTGTAGCCCTTGGGGCAGCCGGACATTTCCAGCAGGTTGGGCTCGTTGACGAACTCCACCGCGTCAATGGGCTTTCCGTACTCTTTGCTCAGGGCAAAGATCTGCTGGGCCTGACTGGGGTTCCACGGCTCGTCCGCGTGGTGCAGGCCCTCACAGTCGGCCACGCTGATCAGCAGCTTTGCGCCCATCGCCTTGCAGAAATCCAGCACTCCCATCCACTGCTGGCGGTTCAGGACAGCGCCGTAGCCCTCCGGCACCTTGCCGCCGGTATGGCCGTCGAAATCGTAGTAGGTCTTGGTGGCCCAGCTGCCGGAGACCCGGACCCACGAGGGGCCGATCTCTTTGGCCAGCGTCCGCAGCTTCTCATCGTAGAGGTCGATGGGGTCATAATACTGCATCAGCCCGCCCTCGGCGAAAATATTGGCGTTGAGGCCGCCTTTCATTTCAAAGGGCGCCGTGCCCGCGATCTGTTCCGGGGTGTAGGCTTTCCAGAAGGTGCCGCCGGTGACTTCCGCCATCTCGACGTTGTAAGATACCAGCCGCTCATTGCCAACGTGCAGCTCACGCAGGGCTTCGGGGTCCAGCTTCACGAATTGTGCCATAGTGATTCTCCTTTTCATTTTTTCTGGATCCAGAATAGCACAGCCCCCGAACCTTCCATGAGGAAGATTTCGTGGAAAAATCGTATTATTTAGTGATAAAATGTATCAAAGTTGATCTGCCGATAGAAACGCTGCTGAAGCTGGTCGAAGCTGTCGCAGTTCTGGGCCAGCAGCCACATCACCTTGGTGACGACGGCTTCAATGGTCATATCGTGGGCTTCGAGGAAGCGGAAGCGGTTCTTGACCCGCTTGCCGACCTCGTAAATGCCCACGTCGCTGCCCTCGTAGGTGACTTGGGTGGTCAAGATCAGAATTTTGTGGGTCTTGTCGTAGTCGCCCAGACCCTCGGCAAAGGCGTCCATCAGCCGCTGGGGGATGCCGCCGACGCCAAAACTTTCCACAATAACGCAGTCGTATTGTTCAAAGATGGCCGGGATGAGTTCCGGGCCGAGGCCGGGCGTCAGCTTGAGCAGGAAGACCTTCGGGTTCAGGGCGCGGCCAAACTCCACCGGGCCGGTGGGCCACGGCGAGGGGACATAGCGCACCAGCCGGTCGCCCTGCACCAGCGCCAGCTCCGGGAAGTTGACCGACGCAAAGGCATCGTAGCTGATGGTCTTGTTCTTCTTGGCGCGGGTGCCCGCGACGACATGGCCGCCGAACACCACCATCACACCCCGGCTGCCTTGGTCGAGGGCGCAGATGACGCTGTCGCGCAGGTTCTTTTTGGCGTCGGTGATCTCGTTGGAGATGGGCTGCTGGGCACCGGTCAGGATGATGGGCTTATCCGCGTTCTGGATGAGGTAGGACAGCGCCGCCGCCGAGTAGGCCAGCGTATCGGTGCCGTGGCAGATGATGAAGCCGTCGTAGAGGGCATAATTTTCCTGCACGGCCTTCGCCATCATCAGCCAGTGCTCCGGGCCGAGGTCGGTGCTGTCGATGCTGCACAGCGCCAGCGTTTCGGGGCAGCACAGCTCGTTGAGCTCCGGCAGATGGGCCAGCAGTTCCTCGCTGGTCAGGACGGGCTTGAGCCCCTGTGCGGTGCGCACGCTGGCGATGGTGCCGCCGGTGGTGATAAAAAGCAGACGCTGCTTGGTCATAAATTTCGATACCTCCACGATCCAATTCAAATCAACTCAGTATAACACACTCCGCCCCGGATGAAAAGTGGGCCGTTTTGGAACTTGGTCACAGATTTTTGCGGGAAAAGGTGTATACTAGAGGAAAAAAGGGGGAGCTATCCATGCCGAACATTGTTATCATCGGTTCCGGCCCGGCGGGGGTGTCGGCGGCGCTGTACGCCGCCCGCGCAGGGGTCAAGACGACCATTCTCACCAAGGGGCCCGGTGCGCTGGACCGTGCCGAGCTTATCCAGAATTACTACGGCTTTGCCGAACCCATCTCCGGGGCCGAACTGGAGCGCCGGGGCATCGAAGGGGCAAAGGCGCTGGGGGTGCAGTTCGTGACCACCGAAGCCGTGGGCCTGACCTACATGGATAAGCTCACCGTAGAGACGCTGGCGGGGGATTTCCCCGCCGACGCCGTCATCCTCGCCACCGGAGCCTCCCGCGCCGCCCCGCACATCCCCGGCCTTGCGGGGCTGGAAGGCCATGGCGTGAGCTACTGCGCCACCTGCGACGCTTTCTTCTACCGTGGCAAAGATGTGGCCGTGCTGGGCAGCGGCGAGTACGCCCTGCACGAGGTGCAGGCTCTGCTGCCCGTGGTAAAGAGCGTCACCCTGCTGACCAACGGCTCCCCGCTGACGGCCTCCTTCCCGCCGGAGGTGACGGTCTGCCCCGAAAAGGTAAACGCCATCCTCGGCGAAGAGCGGGTCAGCGGCGTAGAACTGAGCGGTGGCAAGACCGTGGCGCTTTCCGGCGTTTTCGTGGCGCTGGGCGTTGCGGGCAGCACCGCGCTGGCCCGCAAGCTGGGGGCCGAGGTGGACGGGAACCGCATCCTCGTGGACGAACATATGCAGACCACCCTGCCCGGCCTTTACGCCGCCGGGGACTGCACCGGCGGGCTGCTCCAAGTGGCCAAGGCCGTTTATGAAGGGGCGCTGGCCGGCACGGAAGCCGCCAAGGCCCTGCGGAAAGGATAACATCATGTCGGAAGTGCAACCATCTGCCGTCAACCGGAACTGCCTTGCGTGCGCGTTCCCGTTCTGGGGCCAGCTCACCCCCGCCGAGCAGGAGCAGCTCTGCCGCTTCACCCGGCCCGTGAAATACCGGAAAGGAGAGCGGGTCCACAGCCCGGTGGAAAACTGCGTGGGCATCCTGTTGCTGCGGTCGGGCCAGCTGCGGGCCTACCTGCTCTCCGAGGACGGCCGCGATATCACGCTCTACCGCCTGTTTCAGGGCGAAGTCTGCATTTTGTCAGCCTCCTGCGTCATGGACTCGGTCAACTTTGACCTTTACATCGACGCCGAGGAGGACACCGAGGCCTACTGCATCGGCGCGGGCGTCTTCCGCCAGCTGATGCAGCAGAATGTCTACGTCCGCTGCTACGCCTACCAGATGACCGCCGAACGCTTTTCCGACACCATGTGGACGATGCAGCAGATCCTCTTCATGAGCGCCGACCGGCGGCTGGCCATCTTCCTGACGGACGAGCTGGCCAAGACCGGCGGGGCCGACCTCCACATGACTCACGACCAGATCGCCCGCTATATGGGTTCCGCCCGCGAGGTCGTCAGCCGTCTGTTGAAGTATTTCGCCGGGGAGGGCCTCGTCCGCCTCTACCGCGGCGGGGTGGAGGTGCTGGATAAGGAGCGGCTGAAACAGATCGCCCACGGCGCATAAGAAAAGGAGCGCACCATCAAGGGATGGTGCGCTCCTTTTTCGATCTTTTCTCAGCTCTTGCAGCCGGATTCCTCTTCCACGCCGGTGAAATCGGAAGCCTCGGCGATCTTGGTCACGTCGAACTTGCCGTTCTCGTCCTTAGGGGCAACGGCGGGGCCGGCCTCCACAGGGTTCACGGACACTTCGCCGGCTGCGGGCTTCTCTTCGGCCGCTTCCGGCTCTGCGGCGGCCTCAGCCTTCTCGGCCTTGGCTGCTTCCACGGTAGGTGCAGCTTCCGGGGCTTCGGGCTCCGGGGGCTGCCCATCCTCTTTTGCAAAGGCAGGGGGCCATGCGGCACCCGGCTCCGTGGGGGTGTGCTCCGCTTTCGCCTCGCCCTCGGCGTAGGCTTCGGCGGTCTTGGCGGCCTCTTCGGGGTCCTTTTCCGCGTCTTCGGGGAACTCCACCTCTTCCACGTGGAGCGAGCCCTTATCGTTCAGCACCTTGTCCAGTGCCACGATGGCGACGCTGGTGACGGCGACGGCAGCAGCCGCGCCCAGAACACGAAACAACGTTTTCATGGTGAGATCCTCCTTAGATGTGTGGTGGTCAAGAGAATGTTACGACATCGTTCAGCGGCTTTTCGGCGGGTTCCACCGAGATGGCGGTCAACACCGGGCCCTTGCCGCGGTAGATGTTGTGGAACTTGTAATTGACCTTGGCGGTCACGGTGACCCATGCACGCTGCTCCAGCGCCTTGTAGCCGTCGTAGGAGCAGGGGAAACCGACGAACTGGATGTCCTGCACGCAGCAGGTCATGGCGAAGCGGCCGGGCACGAAGCTGTTCTTGCCCGCACGGTTGGTCTGGCAGACCTGCGCGAGGAACTTGACGGTCTTGCCCGCGTACTTCTGGGGCTCGTCCTGACAATCCATATACCAGATGCCGAAATCGTCATCGCCGATCTCCACCACAGGCTTGTTCAGGTCGAAGGGGAGCGGGTCGGGGATGTCGTCGTAGGCTACGCTGCCGTCGGCGAACTCATAGGCGATATCGCACTTGCGGGATGCCTGACGCACCAGCTTGTGCAGCTCCTGCCGGGCGGCGTCGTTGTTGACGGCCTCGGCGCGGTTGAAGACGATCAGCTCGCTGCGGGCGATCTTGTCCAGCAGCAGGGAGCGCATCGAGTTGTCGCGGGCGTAGGTCAGAGCCGTGGTACCGTCCGCCGTGGCGATGCACTGGTAGACGATCCAGTTTTCGGGCAGGTTGTTCGCCAGATCCTGCAGCAGCCACATGCCGTTGTACTCGATGACCACGCGGCCCGCGTCGGCCTCCTTGGCCAGCTTGGCAAGGTTCTGGGGGTTCAGCTCGGCCTTGTCCTCCAAGTTGTAGAGGGTCACGCCGGGGAAGGCGAACTTCTTCTGGTTATACTCTTCTTCGCCCTCTTCACAGACCAACAGCAGGGTCTTGTCGCCGGAGTCGAAGTTGGGGTCTTCAAACGTTTCCTGAATGAACTTGGTCTTGCCGCTTTCGAGGAAGCCGACAAACAGGTAAACGGGGATCTCATTTGCCATAGTGATCTTTCTCCTCTTTCCGGGATCAGCAGCCGAACAGGCCCGCAATGGCCTTTTCGTCCAGCTTGGAGCCGATGACGACCAGCTTGCCGCCCACATCGGCACCGCGGGAGCGGACCTCCCACTCGCCGGGCACATAGTCGAACTCCAGCCAGCCGTCGGCGCCGCCGTCCACGATGCCCTTGGAACGCAGGATCATGCCGTACTTGCCGGAATCCAGCTCCGTGAGGGCGTGCTCGATATCCGCCTTGGCGATCTTCTTGGCGGTCTCGACGCCCCAGCTCGTGAAGACCTCGTCGGCGTCGTGGCCGTCGTGGTGATGATGGTGGTGATGGCCGCAGCAGCAGTGGCCGTCCTCATCATGATGATGCTCGTGCTCGCCATCCTCATCATCATGGTCGTGGTGGTGATGCTCATGCTCATCATCATCGTCGTCGTGATCGTGATGGTGGTGGCAGCAGCAGTGGTCATCCTCATCCTCGTGGTCGTGATGATGGTGATGCTCGTGTTCTTCTTCCTCGTCCTCGTGGGCGTGCTCCTCGTTGGCCTTGGCAGCCATGGCGATCAGCTCTGCCTTGAAGTCGTCCTTGGTGGACATGGCGTTCAGGATCTGCTCACCGGTCAGGGCATCCCATGCGGTCGTGACGATGGTCGCAGTGGGGTTCTTCTCGCGCAGCATGGCGACAGCGGCAGCGATCTTCTCCTCGCTGGCGGTCTGGGTGCGGCTGAGGATGATGCAGCTTGCGTGGCTGATCTGGTCATCGTAGAACTCACCGAAGTTCTTCATATACATCTTGACCTTGTTCACGTCGGCCACGGTAACGAAGCTGTTCAGCTGAACATCCAGATGCTCTGCCACACCCTCGACGGCACGGGTCACGTCGCTCAGCTTGCCGACGCCCGACGGCTCGATCACGATGCGATCCGGGTGGTACTGCTCCACCACCTGCTGCAGGGCAGCGCGGAAGTCGCCCACCAGCGAGCAGCAGATACAGCCCGCATTCAGCTCGTTGATCTGGATGCCGGACTCCTTCAAAAAGCCGCCGTCGATGCCGATCTCGCCGAACTCGTTCTCGATCAGAACGACCTTCTGGCCCGCAAAGGACTCTTTGATGAGCTTTTTGATGAGGGTCGTCTTACCGGCACCAAGGAAGCCGGAGAAAATATCAATTTTGGTCATAATGCTGTTGCCTCTTTCTTTTTCCAAAGCCCCCGCAAGGGGCCGTCAAGCAATCCGAGCCGCAGAGTGCTGGCTCAAAAATCCTTATATTCCTATTATAACAAGGCTGTCAATGGGAAAACGCCTTTTTTCATGAGAAAATTGTAACTTTTTTGCATCTCCTTCCCCAAATCTGCTATACTGGGCTTATCAAAGTTTTTTCGGGAGGACGCCGCAGTGACTGCACAGATAATGCAAATCGAAAACAAACCTTGCCGTATTTACGGCGAACCCCATGCGGAATACCTGCTGCTCCAAATGACAGGCGAACACGAGCTGCAAAGCATGGAAAGCGAGGTTACCGCTATTGCACAGAGTGCGCACCGCTTTCTGTTTGCGGCCATTCCAGTGGAAAGCTGGAACGATGCACTTTCTCCGTGGGAAGCCCCTGCTGTGTGGGGAAAGCAAGGGTTCGGCGGCAAGGCTGCGGACACGCTAAGCTTTCTGACGGAACAGGTCATTCCCACGCTGAAGCAGCAGTATCCTCTCCCGAAAAACGTCAAAATCATTCTGGGCGGCTATTCGCTGGCGGGATTGTTTGCGTTGTGGGCATCCACCCAGACTGATCTGTTCTACGGTGTCGCCGCCGCCTCGCCCTCTGTTTGGTTTCCGGGTTGGAAGGAGTTTGAACAGCAGCACCCGATACAGGCACAGCGCGTTTATCTGAGCCTTGGCGACAAGGAAGAACACACGAAAAACGCCGTCATGGCTGCGGTGGGCGATAACATCCGTGCCCTGCACAGTCGGCTTGCAGAGCGTGGCGCAGACTGCACCCTTGAATGGAACAGCGGCGGGCACTTTAAGGACGCTGATTTGCGTACCGCAAGAGCCTTTCGGTGGACGATGGAGGAACACACATGACCATTTTGATTGATGCCGACCGCCGCCCTATTCTCATCCACACCATCTTGGCCGCAAAAAAGGCACCAGCCTGAGCTGGTGCCTTTTGTTGGCGGAGATGGTGGGCATTCTCCCGCGGGCTAAGCAACAGCCCACAGGGCTGATTGCTTGCGGTCTGCGGACCGCCGCCCTGTTCTCATCCGCACCATCTTGGCCGCAAAAAAGGCATCAGCCTGAGCCGGTGCCTTTTGTTGGCGGAGATGGTGGGATTCGAACCCACGTGCCCGGTTAAGGACAAAACGATTTCGAGTCGTTCTCGTTACGACCACTTCGATACATCTCCATATTCAAATCATGCTGTGGAGCGCAGTGCAAACATTCACACTGATAATCCTACAGCTTTGTCATTATACCAAAAATCCCGCCTTCCGTCAACTGGTTTTCATTGCAGAAGAGGGGGGCGCACTCAGCACCAACACGCCCGCATTATAGGAATTGGTCACCCGGTTGCGGCAGATCTCCCACACAAATTTCCGCCGGTCGTTGAAATTTTCGCAAAATATTACTATTTTAAAGTGATTTTGTACAAACGTCTGCCGGGTTCACTGTGATATACTAGTTTCACAACGAGGTCTGCGCTGCGGACCCACACACTGAAAATCTGAGAAGGAGTCGTATCAATGAGAGAGATCATTTCTTTGAACGAAAACTGGACCCTGTCCTTCCCCAAGGGCGACCACGCCACCGAGCAGGTCAACCTGCCCCACACTTGGAACGCTGTGGATGGCAACGACGGCAATGGCAGCTACCTGCGCACCACCGGCGTTTACACCCGCACCTTCACCGCACCCAAGCAGCCCCGCGAGGGCGGCCGCACCTACGTGGAAGTTCTGGCTGCTGCCCTGAACTCCACCGTGAAGGTCAACGGTCAGGTCGCTACCACCCACGAGGGCGGCTTCTCCATCTTCCGTGCGGACGTCACCGACCTGTGCCACGAGGGTGAGAACGAGCTGACCATCGAGGTCTCCAACGAGGACACCCCGTCCATGTACCCCTCTTCCGCCGACTTTACCTTCTACGGCGGCCTGTACCGAGGTGTCAACCTGATCAGCGTGCCCAACGCACACTTTGATCTGGACTACTACGGCGGCCCCGGCATGATGGTCACCCCTGTTCCCACCGAGGACGGCGGCGCAAACTTCACCATCAAGAGCTTCGTCACTAACCCCGCTGACGACCTGACCGTCATGTACAGCATCGAGGACTGCTTCGGCCGCGAGGTCGCTTCTGCTGTCCGCGGCTCTGCTGACGCTGAGGTCACCATCTACGTTCCCGATGCCCAGCTGTGGAGCATGGACGAGCCCAACCTGTACACCGTTGTCGCTACCCTGCAGCGCAACAACGAGGAAGTGGACGAGATCGCCGCCAACGTCGGCGTCCGTTCCTTCAAGGTCACTCCCGACGAGGGCTTCTCTATCAACGGCGTACCCACCCCGCTGCGCGGTGTTTCCCGCCATCAGGACCGCGTATTCGAGGGCAACGCTCTGACCGCCGAGGAGCACTATGATGACGCCATGCTCATCAAGGAGCTGGGTGCCAACACCATCCGTCTGGCACACTACCAGCACAGTCAGGACTTTTACGACGCTTGCGATGAGATCGGTTTCGCCGTTTGGGCTGAGATCCCCTTCATCAGCGTCTTCAAGAAGGGCGAGGGCGCTCACAAGCATGTCATGGAGGAGATGAAGGAACTCATCATCCAGAACTACAACCACCCCTCCATCATGTTCTGGGGCATCTCCAACGAGATCCTCATCGGCGGCATCTCTCAGGAGCTGGTGGACACTCATCACGATCTGGAGAAGCTCTGCAAGGAGCTCGACCCGACCCGCCTGACCACCATCGCTCACGTTTCCACCACCCCCGTCAACGGCCCCATGCACCACATCACCGATCTGGAGAGCTACAACCACTACTTCGGCTGGTACGGCGGCAAGATGGAGCAGAACGGCCCGTGGCTGGATCAGTTCCACGCAGAGCACCCCGACATCTGCATCGGCATCTCCGAGTATGGCTGCGAAGGCATCATCAACTGGCACAGCAACACCCCCCAGTGCAAGGACTACACCGAGGAGTATCAGGCTCTGTACCACGAGCACATGGCGCAGGTCTTTGAGGATCGTCCTTGGGTCTGGGCTTCCCACGTCTGGAACATGTTCGACTTCGGCTGCGCTGCCCGTAACGAGGGCGGCGTGAGCGGCCGCAACAACAAGGGCCTCATCACCATGGACCGCAAGACCAAGAAGGACAGCTATTTTGTCTATCAGGCTTACTGGACCCAGACCCCGATGGTTCACATCGCTGGCCGCCGCCACGCTCAGCGCGCAGGCGAGACCACCGAGATCAAGGTCTACTCCAATCAGGACACCGTCGTTCTGTACGTCAACGGCAAGGAAGTCGGCCAGCAGACCGCACACCGCGTCTTCAAGTTCAACGCTGCTCTGAACGAAGGTTTCAACACCATCGTGGCCGTTGCCGGCGATGTGAAGGATTCCATCACGCTGGAGAAGGTTGCAGAGGAGCCCGGCTACTACACCCTGCCGGAGTTCAACGAGCGTCAGGAAGGTGTCGCCAACTGGTTCAAGCAGGTCGGCAGCATGGATCTGACTGCGCCCATGGAGTTCCCTGAAGGCTATTACAGCGTGAAGGACACCATGGAAGACCTTGCTAAGAACGAAGAGGCTCTGGCTCTGGCTGCAAAGGCCGTCAAGCTGGCCACCAACTTCGACATCAAGCCCGGCGTCGGCATGTGGGATATGATGAAGAAGATGACCCCCGAAGCCATGAGCAACATGATCTCCGGTATGCCGGAGGGCTTCATCGAGAGCCTGAACGCACAGCTCATCAAGGTCAAGAAGTAATTCCCCCTCAAAAGCAGAACAATGCCCCGGCGGATGCTGCAAATGCAGTGCCCGCCGGGGCATTTTTATGAAATCAGATTCTCAGCGTTTTTTCTTCTTTTTCTTTTTCGGGCCGGAGGAAGCCGCACTGCTGGTCGTATGGGGCGCATTGCGGGCCCGGCGGGACTCATACAGATACTTTGAGAGATTGGGCACCACGAGGGCGATGAACGCCAGAACGACGAAGACCAGAAAGCTGGGCTGGTCGTGGTTCGTATTGAACAGCGTTTGCAGGAAGTTGCTCATAACATGTACCTTTCCGGTTTTGCGAAACCGCTCAATAGGGGGTGGCTCACAGCAGGATGAGGCCGTTCTCGTCCGGCTTCATGGGGACGGCGATGATCGCATCCACGAGGGTCATTGCGATGGAAAAACCGCTCCAGCAGGTCGCCAGATAGAGCACCCCCAGAATGGGCCGCTTCGCGTAGAACTGGTGTGCGCCAAAGATTCCCAGAATGCAGAGGCGGAGGTAGGTCTTGCGGTTGACGGCGTGCTTTTCGCGGCCATCATACCATGTGGCCAGATGATCGATACAGTTCCAGATGAAGCCGTGGTTGGGGTCTTTCTGCCATTGGGTCTTTGCCATTGTTTTGTACCTCTGTCTCTTGTTTCATAAAATCAGGAAAGCCGCCCACCGCGCAGTCAGCCCGGTGAGCGGTCTTCCTTATTGGTTTCTGATGAGAATGTTTTCCGCAGTATTAAGAGTTAGAATGCAGCTTGGGATCAGGCGTTCTCAGCCATAGCCTTCATCTTGATCTTCACGACTTCGTCCTGAATCTCGGCCATCTTTTCCTTGGTCAGGGGGTAGAAGTGCATTGCGATCAGGTTGCAGACCAGACCGATCATGATGACGCCGTAAGCGCACAGTGCAGTGCCGATGCGGAGCTTCATGGTGACGGGGTCGCCCATGACGGGGTTGTGGTCAGCGAAGCCGCAAGCGGTGAACATAGCGCCGGCGATCATGGGAGCGAAGGAAGAGACCAGCTTATCCACGAAGCTGAACAGGGTGCCCATCAGGCCGGGGACGTACTTGCCGGAACGATAAACTTCGTAGTCAGCGCAGTCAGCGGTCATGGGGATGACGATGTTGCCGGCGAGGTTCTGGAAGCCGCCGGTGACAACAGTCAGCACCAGATAGAGGATCAGGAAGTAGCCCCAGTTCAGAGCACCGGTCTCCGGGTTGGAGGTCATGGTGGTGGGGTCGCCCAGCAGCCACAGAGCGATCAGAGCGCCGTTGCCGATCAGAGCGCCGACAGAGCCGATGATCATGCCCTTGCGCTGGCCAAACTTGGTAGCCAGAGCGGAGATGCACAGGAAGGTCAGGATGCAGGTGGGGATGGTGGTCAGAGCGGTGACGTTGCCCTGCAGCAGGGTAGAACCGGCGATGCAGGCGAACAGAGCGACCTGAACGGCGCTGGTCTTTGCGGTATTGCCCAGCTTATCGGTAGATGCGGACAGAACCAGCATCTGAATGGCGCGGTTGTTCTTCAGGGTATCCCAGTAATCCTTCAGGCCGACCTTGATGGGCTTGCCGGTGCCGAAGAACTCAGGACGATCCTTGGGGCTGATGGCGATGACAGCCAGCAGGGTGAAGGTGCCGGAAACGATGGCCACCATCATCCAGAAGGTGTGGAAGAACTGGGTGGAAGCATAGCCGCCGAAGTCCTTGTAGCTGTTTGCGATCTTGGCGGTGAGAACAGCCAGACCAGCAAACAGGACGGTGTTATAAACACCATCGAAGGATGCAAACAGAGGACGCTGCTTAGGGTCGTTGGTCAGGCAGGACTGAGCCGACTTGGTAACGACGCACTGGCAGGTGTAGCCGAGGTAGTAAACCATCAACACGACCACGTAGAAGGGGAAGCGGGCAGCCTGCGGCAGGTTGTGGGTGACGTGGAAGGCGATGAAGCTGGTCACGCACAGGATGATGTTGCCGATGACCATGAACGGGCGGTTCTTGCCGAACTTGCCGTTGGTCTTATCGACCATGAAGCCCACGAACGGGTCGGTGACGCCGTCCCAGATACGCATCATCATGGTCAGGGAAGAAGCGACCATCATGCCAACGCCGACCCAGCCCATCAGGTAGTAGGTGGCGTAGTTCATCAGGAACATGTACAGGTTGGTGGCGGTGTTGTTCAGCGCAAAGCAGCCGATACGCCACAGCGGAACGCGGTGGATGCCGTTGGTCTCATAGTCCTTGTCATAGAACTTGTCCGGCAGAGTTCTCGTTTTTGCCATTTCGTTTTCTCTCCTTAATTTGTGAGTAGGCGTTCTCCGTTTTTGCCCCGTTTCGAAAACCGCACCTGCCACTGTGCGGGCTGCGGGACTTTATGTCTTTATTATGAACACATTTCGAAAATTCTGTTAGTAAAATTTTGAGGTGAATCCGGACGATTTTACTATTTTGAGAAGATTTTCACAACTTTCAAAAAAGCTATTAGGTAGATTGCACAATCAAGTGATATACTAGTATTGCACATTGCCCATCTGCGCGAAAAGTTGTGAAAAGAATGCGGGGAAAGTGCGGATTTATCCAAAAATTTTTCTACTCCGTTTGGAGCCGCGCCATTATAATATAGGTATCATAAAAACGCATCTCTGCACACTTGCAAAAAAGAAAAAGGAGAACACAGATGGCAGTAAAAGCTTCCGAGCGCGTTCAGCGCTACGTCAATGCAAACGGCCCCACCATCGGCACAGTGGAGCGCAAGGTCCTTTCGCAGGACGGCCTGTACTTCAAGGATATCGACGGCACCGGCACCGTCAGCGCCGTCAACGACTGGCGCCTTTCCCCCGAAGAGCGCGCACAGGCTTACGTCAAGACCCTGACCACCAGCGAGAAGATCGGTCAGCTCTTCACCTCCGACTGGCGGATGGGCCCCAAGTATCCCTCCCCTCGTCTCGCCGCCAACGGCCACAAGCCCGTGGGCGACGAGACCGGCTTGCTGGATGAGGCCCCGGTGGATGTCTCCGACAGCATCTTCGGCCATCAGGCCCTGCCCGGCACCACCGACATGGTCAAGAAGTGCTTCAACCGCCACGTCATTCTCCGCGAGAGCCCCTCGCCCGAAGATCTGGCCGATTACCTCAACCAGCTGCAGTACCTGACCGAGACCTGTGAGCACTTCGTGCCCATGCAGGTCATGTCCAACAGCCGCAACGAGAACGGCGAGGTCGTCTTCGGCATGAACGACGCCACCGGCGTGTTCGCCACCTATCCCGGCACTCTGGGCATCGCAGCCGCCGTCAAGGGTACCGCCCGCATCGACATCATCGACAAGTTCGCCGACACCATCCGCCGCGAGTGGAACGCATGCGGCCTGAAGAAGGGCTACATGTACATGGCCGACTGCGTCACCGACCCCCGTTGGCAGCGCACCTTCGGCACCTTCGGCGAGGACCCGGAGCTGATCGAGGAGATCTTCGACCACCTGATCCCCGGCATTCAGGGCGGCAGCAACGGTGTCACCCCGGAGGGCGTATCCGTCACCGTGAAGCACTTCCCCGGCGGCGGTGCCCGTGAGAACGGCTTTGATCCCCACTATGCCGCTGGTCAGTGGAACATCTACGCCACCCCCGGCTCCCTGCAGAAGTATCACATCCCGGCTTTCCGTGCGGCCATCCGCCACAACGCCGAGTCCATCATGCCCTACTACTCCAAGCCCTGCGCCGAGAAGAGCGCCCCGCAGGAGGACTTCAACGGCAACCCCATTGCGCTGAACCCCTACGGCTTTGCTTACAATAAGGTGTTCATCGACGGGATGCTCCGCAGCCAGATGGGCTTCAAGGGCTACATCAACTCCGACACCGGCATCGTCCACAACATGTGCTGGGGCGTTGATATGCTGGATGAGCCGGAGCGCATCGGCTACGCCGTCACCCAGAGCGGCGTGGACCTGATCTCTGGTCTGCTGGACAACGAGCTGGGCGAGGAGAGCTACGCCCGCGCCACCAATGGCTACTACGACACCCACGAGGTGCCCGCCGGCTTCAAGAAGGAGGACCTCGTCCTGACCGATGAGAGCCTGAACCGCGCCGTCAGCCGCACCCTGACCGAGTTGTTCCGTCAGGGCATGTTCGAGGACCCCTACGCCGACCCCAAGAAGGCCGCCGAGGTCGTAGCCACCAAGGCCGACTGGGAAGAGGCTGCCCGCGTCCACCGCGAGAGCGTCGTCCTGCTGAAGAATGACGGCACCCTGCCCCTGAAGAAGGGCTGCAAGGTCTACGCCGAGGCCTTCGGCAAGAGCGCCGAAGCCAGCGAGGCTGCCACCAAGGCCCTGCGGGAGATGCTGGGCGATGTGGTTCTGGTGGATGACCCCGCCGCAGCCGAGACCGCCCTGCTGATGGTCAGCCCCCAGTCCGGTGCGTACTTCAATGCTACCCCCGGCTATCTGGAGCTGGACATCTGCGAGGACAAGACCGTCTGCAACGTGGACGAGAGCGGCAAGCCCACTGCCGAGACCCACAAGGAGACCACGCTGGTGGGTGCCAACCGCATCCCCGGCATCGCCGAGGCGGTCCACGCGCACGGCGGCAAGGTCGTCTCCAACATCAACTGCCCGCTGGCATGGGAAGTCGGCAGCATCGAGAAGGTCTCCGATGCGCTGACCGTCGGCTTCGACACCTATCCTTCCGCTACGCTGGACGTCATCTTCGGCCGCTTTGCCCCGGTCGGCAAGCTGCCGCTGACCCTGCCCAAGGGCGATGAGGTTCTGGCTGTCAACGCGGACGGCGTCTGCGTCAGCCCCAACGACGTGCCCGGCTACGCCAAGGATGCCTACATGCCCGACAGCATGAAGGACGAGAACGGCAAGGCTTACGCCTACCGCGACGCCGCCGGCAACTACTATGAGATGAACTTCGGTTTGAATTACTAAGCTTTTATCGATAATCAACACCCCTTCCGGGGTGTTGATTATCGATTTTCACAAGGAGAATCAAATGCCTCAGACACAGAAAAAGCAAGATATGGGCACCGGCGACGTCAAGAAGCTGCTGCTCCAACTGATGATCCCGGCGGTCGTGGCGCAGGTGGTCAACCTGCTGTACAACATCGTGGACCGCATCTACATCGGCCACATCTCCGGCATCGGTGCGGCGGCGCTGACGGGCGTGGGCCTGTTCACCCCCATCCTGATGCTGCTGAACGCCTTCGCCATGCTCATCGGTGCGGGCGGTGCCCCCCGCACCGCCATTGCCATGGGCCAAGGCGATAAGGAGCAGGCGGAAAAGATCATCAGCAACAGCTTCACCATGCTGATGATCTTCGCGGTGCTCCTGACGGGCGTGTTCTACGCCAGTGCACCCACCCTGCTGCGCCTGTTCGGTGCCAGCGATACCACCCTGCCTTACGCGCTGGCCTACAGCCGCATCTACATCCTCGGCTCGGTCTGCGTCCTCATCGTGATGGGCATGAACCCCTTCATCACAACGCAGGGCTTCGCCAAGATCAGTATGCTCACCACCGTCATCGGTGCGGTCATCAACATCATTCTGGACCCCATCCTGATTTTCGCGTTGGGTCTGGGCGTGCAGGGCGCGGCCATCGCCACCGTGCTCAGTCAGGCCGTGGGTGCCATCTGGATCCTGCGCTTCCTCACCGGCCCCAAGACCACTCTCAAGCTGAAAAAAGAGTACTTGAAGCCGGAAAAGAAGACCATCCTGCCCGTCGTAGCGCTGGGCATCTCCTCTTTCGTCATGCTCTCCACCGAGAGTCTGCTCTCCATCAGCTTCAGCTCCAGCCTCGCCCGGTACGGCGGCGACGTGGCCGTGGGCGCTATGACGGTCATCACCAGCGCTTCCCAGCTGGCGACCCTGCCCCTTCAGGGCATCTGCCAAGGCGGCCAGCCGGTGATGAGCTTCAACTTCGGCGCGGGCAAAAAGAGCCGCGTCAAGGAGGCCTTCCGCTTCCAGTTGACCCTCTGCTTCGGCTACACGACCCTGTTCTGGCTGCTGATGATGCTGGTTCCCGGCGCGGTGGCGGGCATCTTCACTTCGGACGCCGCCCTCATCGAGTACACCACGTGGGCCATGCGGATCTATATGGCCGGCATCTTTGCCATGGGTGTTCAGATCGCGTGCCAGCAGAGCTTCATGGCGCTGGGGCAGGCCAAAGTCAGTTTGCTGCTGGCCTGTCTGCGCAAGATCATCCTGCTGATCCCCCTCATCTTCATTTTGCCGCATCTGGTTTCTGAACCCGTTTTCGGCGTCTTCCTCGCCGAGCCGGTCAGCGACATCCTTGCTGCAGCCGTTACCGCCTTCACCTTCTTCACACGGTTCAATAAGATCTTGGACAAGGGTGCGGGCAAAGTCTGATTGAACGGAGGTACACCATGGAAAAGAACGTTCTGAACACCGACCTCTCCGGCAAAGTCGCCGTTGTCACCGGTGCCAGCGGCACCCTCTGCTCCATCTTCGCCAAGGCCTTGGCCCGCGCGGGGGCGAAAGTTGCCCTGCTGGGCCGCAATATGGACAAGCTCAAGGCGCTGGCCGATGAGATCGAAGCCGAGGGCGGCGTGGCCAAGGGCTACACCTGCAACGTCATGAACAAGGCCAACTGCTTACAGGTGGCCGAGGACGTGCTGGCCGACCTCGGCCCCTGCGACATCCTCGTGAACGGTGCGGGCGGCAACAATTCCCGCGCCAATACCGACAAGGAATATTTCGAGATGGGCGACCTCGACACTGACACCGTAACCTTCTTCGACCTCGACGAGAGCGGCGTGGAGATGGTGTTCAACCTGAACTTCATCGGCACCCTGCTGCCGACCCAAGCCTTTGCCCGCCAGATGGTCGGCCGCGAGGGCTGCAACATCCTGAACATCTCCAGCATGAACGCCTACCTGCCCCTGACCAAGATCCCGGCCTACTCCGGCTCCAAGGCCGCCGTGACCAACTTCACGCAGTGGCTGGCCGTCCACTTCAGCAAGGTGGGCATCCGGGTCAACGCCATTGCGCCGGGCTTCTTCGCCAGCGATCAGAATGCAAAGCTCCTCTACAACGAGGACGGCACCCCCACCGCCCGCACCGGCAAGATCCTTGCCGCCTGTCTCTTATACACATCTCCGAGCCCACGAGACTACGCTGCATCTCGTAT
>ENA-OXWT01000252-OXWT01000252.1-human-gut-metagenome-genome-assembly--contig:-NODE-252-length-23524-cov-12.509481_pt1 | contig 23524 bp, 14 predicted proteins | sample MGYA00244689_ERZ652722 | MGnify/ENA primary metagenome ERZ652722 (study PRJEB26926, sample SAMN06164640) | human gut metagenome | biome: ENVO:00009003; feature: ENVO:2100002; material: ENVO:00002003...
TTCTGATTTTTCGCAACATGATTTTAATGCTATCCAATTGTGGATTAATGTATTCCGATTGATTTGCGCAAATTTACAAATTCCATCTGAATTTCAAAGTGCCAATTATTCCGCTTGACATGCACAAAACTCCGTCACTGCTCTTGATTCATTTGCCTAAGATCAGCACCTTTTACAAACATATCCGACTTATTCGATTTTGTATCTTATTCACTTTTCGTATATTTGATGTAATCCAGAGTTAAGGTTTTGACTACCAGAATCTTTTAAAGAAGTCGCGTGAGGATGGGCAATGGCTAGGAAATTGGTAGTATGTTTGGTTGCGCTATATTTCTCACGCTTTCTAATAACTCTTTTATTCTGACGTAAAGGTGATAAATATTTTTGGATTACGTCTCCTCCCATGGTGTAATCTTCTTTGATATTGTCTAATCCGAGTCAAAGAAGCGTCTATGCTTCAATCATAAAATACGAAAATAGAATGCCATCATATCGAGGCATAGTTTCGCCTCATAAGCGGGAATAATGAAAATCGAAAAACTATGTTGAAAGCAACAATTACATACTTGAAACATTACAGCCGTTTAATGTCTCATACGACAGAGAGCACATCCTGCGGCAGTATAAGCTAATCAAATTAATCTATAGGTTTGATTGAAATTGCGAATCCACCACCACGGGCCATTTGTATTTTGTCGTTAGACTTAATGTCAATTTGTCGGGTGGTAATGGAATACACTTCTGGATTGTCAAACCCGTCGCCATTTGTAGCGTCGGTGTAAATAGTAGCTTCGTAACTCTTGCCCGGAGTCAAGAAATCATACGTGAGTGTGTAATCGCGGGCATCCTCATTGGTCACGCCGCCAACGTACCAGGCGTCACTCTTTTTATCCTGCCTTGCCACTACAATGTATTCGCCCGGTTCGGCATCAAGATATAAGGTCTTTTTCCAATCTACAGGCACGTCTTTGATAAAGCGGAATGCGTCCATGTGTGCCTCATAATGCTTAGGCATATCTGCTGCCATTTGTAATGGCGAATACATAGTGACATATAGCGCAAGCTGGTTCGCTATCGTGGCTCTTTTCTTTTTCCCTTGATTGCCGTGTGCGAAAGAGGTGATATCCATCTTGAATATACCGGGGGTGAAATCCATGGGACCTCCCTTTAAGCGCGTAAAAGGAAGTATGGTAACATGCTGCGGGCTCATGTCGGCAAACTCCTGGCCCATGGCACTTTCATTGCCGACAAGGTTCGGATATGTGCGGCAAAGCCCTGTCGGACGCACGGCTTCGTGCGCGTTGACCATAATGTGCCGGTCGGCGGCTTTCTTTACCGCATTCAGGTAATGGCGGACTTGTTTCTGGCTGTAATGATGTTCTCCTCGGGGGATTATATTTCCGACATATCCGCTCTTTACGGCATCATAGCCGTATTGGTTCATCAGCCCGTAGGCTTTATCCATGTGACGCTCGTAGTTGTCGACCGCTGCCGATGTCTCGTGGTGCATCATCAGTCTGATTCCCTTGCTGTGGGCATATTCGTTGAGAGAGGCGATGTCAAAATCGGGATAAGGCGTCACGAAATCAAACACATAGTCTTTCTCTTTGCCGAACCAGTCTTCCCATCCGATGTTCCAGCCTTCGACAAGGAGCTGGTCAAAGCCGTTGGCCGCGGCAAAATCGATATACCGGCGTACATTCTCGTTGTTTGCTCCATGATGTCCGTTCGGTTTTGCCTTTGAATAATCGAATGTCGCAAGGTCGAAATTCTCGGCATCGGTATAGTTCCATGAACTAATGCCTGTTATCATTTCCCACCATACACCCATATATTTGGTGGGATGAATCCAGGACACATCCTCAAGCGCGCAAGGGTCGTTGAGATTAAGCGTCAGATTTGAAGCAAGAATGTCGGTGGCTTTTTCTCCTACCGTCACTGTACGCCACGGGGTTCTGAAAGGCGTGTCGAAAGTCGCCATAGTGCCGTCAGGGCCGGGAGTGAGATGAGCCTTGAACACCATAGTGCTGTCGTTGAGGTCGAGGTGCATCGCGGGAAAATCTACGAGGGCGGCTTCGTGAAGATTGAGGTACAGACCCTTATCTGTTTTTAGCATTAAAGCCGTTTGAACGCCTGTGGGCGAAAAACGCTCTTGAGAGGCGTTATACATGAAGCCGTCGTCGGCATGACTACGGATTTCGCTGAGACGCGACTTGGTATATTCGTATTCCTGGGTGTCGTAATCGCCGGGAATCCACCAGGCGGTGTGGTCTCCGGCCATCGCCATCTGGGTTTTCTCATCGATAACGGTAAACTGTTTTGTGGCCTGTTCCGGGAAGATGTACCGGAATCCGAAACCATCATTGAAGGCGCGGAACTCGATATCCATCTTTATATCGCCACGACTCATATATACCGTCATCTGGCGGCAATTATTCGATATGGAGTCGTTTTCGCCCCAAACGGGTGCCCAGGTTTCGTTTATTTCGGATCGTGTGATGCTGTCTATGTGAAATCCTTGAGTCAAGTTTTTTCCGCCTTTCATTTCAAAGCCCAGCAGAGATGACAATACAATCGGCTCTTTTTTGTATTTTGCTGAATATGAGGGCTCGCCCTGTGATGTTAGAGCAAAAGAGACTTCAAGATTCCCATCAGGAGAAGATATTGTTTTTGAGCCCATGCTACACCCCGTAAGCAAGATGGCAATAGCGAATAGCTCTATTGATAATTTCATGGTTGTATAATTGCTGTATAATGATTGTTATAAAGATTTTACGAAGGCATTATGCGTACTTTCGATTTCATGCAGGTTGTATCACCTGGTGCTTTCTGATTTTCAAATTCGCATATCACGGGGGCAGACATTTCAAAGAAATGAACAATCTCGCTGATATTCTCTCCGTTTAAAATCATACGAAATGTACGGTTTCTCAATTCCGGCGCGATATCGAACTCGACATCATACATTTGCTGAAGTCTGTTACATATGTTTAAGAGGGACTCATCTTCAAATATCAACAAACCGTTTCTCCAGCAGCAGTACTTCTCAGTATCGATATTGTCATTTATTACCGGTTTCCCGTCAGTGATTGCGAGATGTTCTCCCGGATTCAGTCGCAACGACTGTTCGTTCGCTTCAACATCTACCCGACCATTTACCAGCGTTACAGAAGCTATTGAGTCGTAGGCGTTGACATTGAACTCAGTGCCTTTGGCTGTAACCGTGATATATGGAGTATGTACGTTAAACGGATTGGCCGCGTCTGATTTGACTTCGAAGTAGGCTTCGCCATGCAGGAATACGTCTCTTGTTCCGCTGTTCATCTCCGGGCTATATGTCAGTGAGCTATTGGCATTGAGCCACACTGACGAGCCGTCGGGAAGATTGGTGCTGCTCATACTTCCAAATGCGGTTGTAATGGTGACGTCGTCAAGTGCCGTATCGTCCATTGCTCGTAATATAAGAAACCCGATGATTGCAATAAGCGGCAATATGGCAACGGCTGCAATACGTGACCAAAAGAATACAAACTTTTTGAAGAATGAACGTTTGTTCAATACAATACCTGTTTGTCGCAGGACTCTCTGTTCTGCATTGTCTGTATTCACATCATCAATATCTATAGCCGGGTTCAGGACAGCCCATATATCCTGCTGACGATGAAAATAGCGTTTATTCTCATCGCTCAATTTAATCCAATTGAATAATTCTTCAATCTCCTGAGATGAAGCATTACCCATCAGATAACGGCTTATCAAAATATCTATGTGATTATTTTCGCTGTAATCCATCTCGTTCTCTTTATAATATGTGTTGAAACAATAGAGTCAAATATATAATGGACTTATATCCTTTAAGATTCTTCTGAAGAAATTTTATGGTTTTGCTGACACGCGCCTCTACGGTCCTGACCGAAATATTGAGTTTTTGTGCTATTTCAGTATATTTCAAATTATGCGTTCTTGACAGCGTATAAGTTTCAAGAACTTCCGGATCGAGTTGTGAAAGCAGATTCTCCACAGCATCATTCAGCTCGGTATAGAGTATATGTTCGTCGGCCGGGAGAGCCAGAATCATTTCATGATACATGTCCTGATAGAGAGTCTTAACCTTACGGTGTTTGATCTCATTCAACGCAAGATGCTGGACTAAAGAGATGAGATATGTCTTAAGCGAGGTACGTATCTCAAGAATTTTTCTGTTTGACCAGATCTTTATGAATGCTTCCTGAACAATGTCTTCACAGGTTTCCGTATCAAGAATGAACCGTGAGGCAAAAAGAACAAGGTCGGGATAATATTTGCGAAAAATTTGTATAAAAGCCTCATGACTGTCTAACTTCAAGGCAGCCAGTAAAAGCACTTCGTTTTCAAATTTTTCGTTCTCCATGTGTTTGATTTTGTCGCGAAGTTAGGTGTTATTATCCTATAATACAAACATTTCGAATAAAAATCGCACTGTTTGAAAATTTTTTAATTCCACGATGTGGATTCTTTTTCTTCAGTTGCTCTTTATATATACGGATATAAAATATCCCTAAATAACCCTAAAATCTATATCACAAAAACCAATTATATTCTAATTAATGAAAAAACCGAATTTACATTCTCAGCGCAGCCCGTGGCATCTGCCGCTTAGAGCTTTGCTCTTTCTGCTGATGATTGGCTATGGGCTATCTGTCCGCGCATCAGACAGCAAGGTGTCCATCAATGCTAATGGAATTGCCTTGGAAAATGTTCTAAAATCCATAGAACAGCAGACAAAGTACAGATTCATTTATAGTAAGGAAACTATAAATGTCAGTGTTCCGGTCACTCTCAGCGTTAAAGACGAGGCTTTGACGACCGTTCTTGATCAACTTCTCACCAAGCATGATATAGTTTATACTTTCGATAAAAAACAGATTGTACTGAATAAAAAATCAGCTAAAGCAAATTCGCAAAAGGGCGTACAGTCGGTTAATAATAAAGTCAAGGTTACAGGTGTTGTTTCCGATTCTCAAGGAGAGCCACTGATAGGGGCGTCAGTTGTTGCAAACAATGGAACCGGAGGCGTCACCACGGATATAGACGGCAACTACACCATCGATATTCCATTAGGTACACAGCTTACATTTTCATATGTTGGTTTCACGCCCTATGTTAAGAAAATATCAAAAGCTGAAAACCTTGATGTCATACTTCAAGAGAATGTCAATAGTCTTGATGAGGTAGTCGTCATTGGATATGGTACCACAACCCGCAAAAATCTTACGACATCTATATCGACAGTTAAAACTGACAAAATCTCCAAAGCAGCAAACAGTAGCGTTCAAAGTATGTTACTGGGTAGAGCAGCCGGTGTACAGGCAAGCGTGGGTAGTACCCAACCGGGAGGAGCAATTAACATTTCCATACGCGGAGGTGGCAATCCAATCTACGTTATAGACGGAGTTGTAATGCCCAATTCATCTTTGGAAACCGGATCTGGCGACACCGGCCTGCCGGATAACGTACAACGTTCAGGCCTTGCCGGATTGAATCCCGGCGATATTGAGTCGATAGAAATACTGAAAGACGCTTCAGCCGCCATTTATGGTATCGGAGCGGCAGACGGCGTTATTCTTATTACGACAAAAAAAGGTGCGGAAGGAAAACCAAAGATTACATATGAAGGCAGCTTTTCCTTACAAAAGCGCTATAACTATGGTATGGACAGGCTCAATAGTCGGGAATATATGAATATGGTTAATATTTTCGACAAGGAGAAGTATCTCTTAAACAACAACCAATATCCTTATGGCAATATAGCTTATGACGGGAAGTGGATGCCTGTCTTTTCTCAAAACCAAATTGATGCGGCCACGGACACTGACTGGCTCGGATATGTGCTCAAAACCGGACATATTCATAATCATAGTGTGACCGTAAACGGAGGTACGGAAAAATTCAAATACTATCTGGGGCTGAATTATTTCGACGAAGACGGCGTGGTTCGCAACTCGGGTATGCAGCGGTACTCATTGCGTACAAACGTGATGGCTCAGCTTTTCCCGTTCCTGAAGCTGACTACTATTGTAAACCTGAACAAGAATAAATACGAAAACGCACTTGTGGGCGGAGATACCGGGAACCAGGGCGACGCCGCTGCCGGTTATCTCTATGCAGCCCAGCATTATCCGACGTACCTCCCGATTTTTGACAATTTGGGTGAGTATACTATTTTCGGCCGCATTCCCAATCCGGTGGCGACGCTCAACATCAAGGACATTTCCCGTCAAAGCAGTTGGTATGTGAATTTCGCCGCTGATGTCAATATCATAAAGCAAATGCTTACGGCAAGACTGATCTATGGGTTTAACAATGAAAGCGCCCGCCGGTCTTCCTATATACCCAGCGACGTATATTGGGGACTCGTGAAGAAATCGCGTGGAAGCCTTGGATATACGGAACGTTCGTATGAAACGATGGAGGGGATGATTAACTTTAATAAAAAATTCTGGGACGCTCTCGACGTAAGTGCTGTTGTCGGTATGGGCAGGTATGTAGAGAAAGGAAACGGTATGACAGTATCATATCAGAATGCCAATGATATGATTCAGGACACCAATCTCGGTGCAGCCGATGGGCCGTTCAATCCGACTTCATATAAATATGAAAATGAAAAACGATCACAGTTCGCCCGTGTAAACCTGATACTTTTCGACAGGTATGTGCTTGCCGCAACACTCCGACGTGACGGAACCGATAAATTCTTCGACGATAAAAAATATTCATGGTTTCCTTCCGTATCTGCCGCATGGCGCATTTCAGAGGAAAAATTCATGAGAGATATAACTTGGATAAATCTTCTGAAACTCCGTGCGAGTTACGGAGAGACCGGAAGCGATAATTTAGGGACAACACTTTATGGAACTATCGGCGTTTCACGTGAGGACATCAAGTTCTCAAACAGCGGCGTGACGTATGTGCCGTTTATGCTAAACAGCGGTACTTATAAGGATGTGACGTGGCAGAAAACCACAATGAAAAACATCGGTCTGGATTTCTCCGTGCTCAACGACAGATTGAGCGGCAGCATCGACCTTTTCCGTAATGATGTGACCAATATGCTCGGCACTGCCGCCACATCGTTGCTGAATATGTTCACCTACCGCCCGATTAATGGTGCTCACTATAAACGATATGGCGTTGAATTATCTCTTAATTCAACGAATATTCATACTCGGGATTTCACCTGGACAACGTCTTTGGCCTTATCCCACTATAAGGCCAACTGGATAGAGCGTATGCCGAACTACGATTACAACACTTACCAGAAACGCGAGAACGAGCCGATGAACGCCTACTACTATTACAATACTGTCGGTGTGATAAATGCCGACCGCAGCAATATGCCCGAATCTCAGAAATCACTTCCGATAGACGCCCAAAAGCCCGGTTTCCCCATTATCGAGGATCGCAATGGAAATGGAGTAATTGACGAAGGCGACATCTGTATGGATGATATTCTTCCCAAGCTCTATTATGGTTTCGGAAACACATTCACATATAAAAACTGGGATTTGGACATCTATATGTATGGGCAGTTGGGCGTGAAAAAATACAACAGCACCCACGCCTCCAACTGTTCAGCAGGTAATCTGGCGAACGGTTTGCTCACGGCCAATCCCACAAAATATGCCTATACCGTATGGAACTCCCAGACAAATCCCAACGGGACAGTTCCCGGCGTAGCTGCCAAAGATGTTACAATGCCTGGCAACTGCGGCATAAAGTCTTTCTACGAGAGAGCTGATTTCCTGAGGGTTCGCAACATTACATTGGGCTACACATTCAATGCCAGAAACTGGAAGGCGTTCAGAGGCTATCTGGAGAGTATCCGCCTGTATGTAGACGTACAGAATCCGTTCACATTTACCGAATTTGAGGGTGATGATCCTGAAATCACACTTTCTGCCAACAATCTGGTCGGCTCAAATTATCCGCAGCTCCGCAGTTACTCGTTCGGTGTCAAAATATCATTTTAACAAATAGTACGAATTATCATGATAAAATACATCAAATATTATATTTTGCTTGGCGTTGCCATCCTTGCAGCTTCCTGCGAGGATAAATTTGATGCCAAGATATACGGCAGTCTGATGGAAAACGAATTTCCCACGAATGCCAAAGAATACGAGTCATATATGATGACATGCTACCTTCCGTTCACAACGGCGTTCACCTACTCGATTAATGAAGGTACGGGGCAGCATGGCTGGTATATCGCCACAGGGGGCGATATTCGATTCTTCGACTCCACCACAGATATAATGGCGCCGGGATATACACGCTGCAACGGCGGCTGGTTGTATCTTTCAAAAGCCGATTATGAAAACTGTATTTATTACTGGCGCGGATGGGTAAACGATGAAAACTCGCCTAATCACTTCATGAAAACGGCCGAAATCACTCGTTTCACCGAAATAATAGGCACACTCGAAAAAGCATCGGTCGATGTTTTGCCGACCGATAAAAAGAACGGTCTGCTTGGAGAGGCTCGTCTTTGCCGCGGAATGATGCTCTATTATCTTATGCACGTATTTGGCCCCGTACCGGTGATTCTGGATTACGACAAAGTGCTTGACGACGAGGCGCAACGGACTACGGTGCGACCCACGCTCGATGAGATGTGCGGTTTCATCTATAACGATTTGGCCTTCGCTGTAAACAATGCTCCGGAGACACAAAGCGAACAGGGCCGATATACACGCGATTATGCCCGATTCTGCCTGATGCGTCATTGTCTTAACGAAGGATATCATATGACTGGATATTATGACAAAGGGCTCGAAATGTTTGCAGAACTTAAAGGTAAATACAGCCTCTTCAAGTCGGGAGAGAATCCTAATGCCGACCTCTACAAGAACGCCAATAAGTTCAACAATGAGATAATCATGGCTGTAAGCTGTGATCCCACATCGGATGGCAATCCCAAACACGGTAATGCCAACATATTGTCAATGTTGAATTTGCCATGGGACGCTTCGGCACTTGACCCGAACGGTCAACCGACTGTATTTTATCCTCAGAATGGTGGCTGGAATGCTTACTATAATGTAGCAAAGAGTTTTTATGATTCCTTTGATTCTGCCGACAACCGCAGGAAACTAATCGAAACGGACTATTGGACGAAAAACGGAGAACACATCACCGGTACCGACATCGGTACGCGTTGGGACGGCTATATCTGTAACAAGTTCCCCGTCGAGACTTCCGGCACCTTCCAGGGTACCGATATACCTATCGCACGATGGGCCGATGCACTGCTGATGTATGCCGAACTAAGTGTACGTAAGTCGGGCGGAGCGCCCTCTGTTGAAGCTATTGCAGCTGTTAATGAAGTGCGTAACAGGGCTAATCTACCTGGTCTTCAGCCGTCACAGACGGCTTCAGCCGATGCTTTCCTTGATGCCATTCTGGTCGAGCGCGGCCACGAGCTCTTCTTCGAAGGCTGCCGCAAAATCGACCTGATCCGTTTCAACCGTTATGCGCGTGAAACCAAGCGTGGGAAAGGTCTGATTCCTACGCGCCAATATGTCCCTCTGCCCAACTATGCAGTTGAAGCAGCTGAATCAAACGGGTGTAATCTTGAACAATATTATGCACGTCCCGAATGGTCAACCGACCTTGGTCAGGCACAAGGTATCTGACATAATGTTCTATTTCACTTTGGAATATAATTAACAGAAACTGATATGAAAACATTTCGATATATGAATCTTCTGATAAGTCTGTGCGTGGCTTTCGCTATGGTCTCGTGCAGCGATGATGAAGTATCACCGGAACCCGATAAACCGGTGGTCGCCACCGACGGAGGCTATCTGTTCGCTCACATGACCGATGCCAATTATGGTTCCATCTTTTACAGCGTTTCCCGCGACGGCTACAATTGGCAGACCCTCAACGACGGTCGCACCATCCTCCCAGCCTACGTCGGTCACCCCGACATATGCAAAGGGCGCGATGGCGTCTACTATATGATAAGTGTGAAAAAGAACGTGGGTATTCCCCTGTTATGGAGTTCAGAAGATCTCGTGACATGGAAAAGCACCAAACTCGCAAAATCCATCTTCAACAAAATCACTGCGTTGTACGGCTACAAAAACGAGGAAACATACTACGGCGCTCCGAAGATGTTCTACGATGAGCCAAGCGATCAGTATATCATAACCTGGCACGCAGGCACCACAGGTAACGATGGCGATGCCGACGAATGGGCATCAAAACGCACTTTCTATATCCTTACTTCCGATTTCAAGAATTTCACCGAACCGAAATTCCTGTTCAACTTCACAGGAAGCGACGCCGATATGGCGACAATCGACGTTATTATACGCCGGGAGGGAGATACATACTATGCGATAATGAAAGATGAGCGTACACAGGAAGTAGCCCCGGAAACGGGTAAAACCATCCGTATCGCGAAGTCGAAGAATCTTACAGGACCTTATTCAAATCCCGGTCCGCGAATTACACCTCTGACCCCATGGCATGAGGCCCACACCATTGTTCCGAAAGTGAATGGCGACGGTTTTTTTCTCTATACAGAGGATTATACACGTCTGCAATACGATATGTTTGAGGCAGAGTCGCTCGACGGCACTTGGAAAGAGCGTTATTTCCCCGGCCCCAAAGCTCGTCACGGCTGCGTAATCCGTATAAACGAGACCGAATACCAAGCAATTTTGACAAAGTACACCGGTGCAAACGCCGGCACTACTGAACAAAAATACGACCTGGAGTTTTCCATGCCCGACAACACAGCCTATGCTATTGACGGGAAAGCGAAAATTACCGTAAATATCGCCGGCGGGAAAAAGGCTGATGAAAGAATCACGTTAAAACTTGTCCCTTCTACCGATGCCAAAGGGAAATTGTCAATGTACAATACTAAATATGGCTCGGAATTTGACATTATGCCCGAATCCGCCTTTAAGACGGCAGATGCAATTATCGAAAAAGGAGCATCCGGCGCAACTTTTGATGTGGAGGTTAATCTTGACTATCTCTCGCAGAATTTTGCCGGCAAACCTTTCTTGCTTCCTGTGACTGTGGAAGGAGATGATAATTGCCGTTGTCGCACCACCGGTTATGTGGCCGGTCCGGTAATACGCAAAGACGGAGATGCCGTGAACATCTACACTTACGGCAGCACTCCCACTGCAAAGGTTTACAATACCGGCAAGACAACTGATAAAGCTGTTATAGGCATTCCGGGAGGCGGCTACGGAGCATTGGCTACAAATGAAATCGCTCACTTTAAAGAGCTTTTCCAAAATCGTAATATCACGGTGGCTGTAGTCTATTATCGAATGCCCAACGGCAATCATGCAGTACCTGCAACTGATGCCTATAATGTGCTTAAGATGATGATCAAGAACAGCAAAGACTGGGGCGGCTATAGTAAAATAGGTTTAATCGGAGGTTCTGCCGGTGCGCATGTGGCCACCACTCTTTCATCCTATGTGCCGGAGATGATTGACTTTCAGGTATTGTTATACCCATTGATCACGATGAATCCGGCCCACACGCACGAGGGGAGTTATAAAGCCCTTCTCCGGCCGGCTACCAAAGCTCTTGAGGATGCTTTCTCAAGCGAGCTGCATGTAACTTCGGCCACTCCTCCGGCCTATATCGGCTATTCCCTGGACGATGACATTGTGGATCCCGTGTGGAACGGTCAGGCTTATGCAAAGGCACTTGAAAAAAATGGAGTGCCTTACATCGAGAAATCTCATCCGACAGGTGGCCACTGGGTTGGAAGCTGGACTGATTATCCGGAATCTCTCTATGAGTGGCTCGAAACCATCAAATAACGTTCTCTTACAATGAAAATGAATAAATTATCTCTATACTTCGTCGGCTGCGCTATGGCGTTAAGTTCTTGCAGCGATGACATCACGGCACCCGAAAGCTGGCCCGAATGGCCCGGTAGAGTCGAAGTCAGTGTCAACGACAAATCACTGTCCGACACATATTATGGTTCTTTTCAGGGTACGAAATTAAATCTTACGGAAGGCCAGACTGTTAGTTTTTCCGGGTTTGAACATCTGCGGTATGCGCTTCAGGGACACTTCTGGACAGTGACTTCTGACGCTGAGGCTGTTTTCAAAGGCGCAACAGGAGAATACGATTTCATCTACGACTCCGCCAACGGTGTGGCCTATGTGGAGCAGCCAGCGAAGGAGCATCCTGATGCGCTGTACATCATCGGTGCACAGTTCGGCCATCCGGGTGCAATAAGTCCTATCACGACAGCATGGTCGATAGATGCCCCCGACAATGCTCAGACTCTCCGTAAAATCGGTGACAACAAATTTGAGATTGAGCTGTTGCTGGGTTCAGGCTTCCAGTTCAAGTTCTTTACACACCGCGGCTGGGGTCTGCATGAAGACGGCATCGAAATATGGTCGACGGATGTTATGATTCAGCAGCCCACTCTGGTGAGTACGGCAAGTTCGGGCGACTTCATCGCAGGACCGATGTTCACTCCCGGTGTCTATACACTGACGGTCGACCTCAAGGCCGGTACGTTCAGTCTTGACAGCGACACCCCTATAGAGGTGGAGGATTTCTATGTCAACGGCGAGGCTATGCAGCCCGTCGGAGCTTACCTTTGTTCGCATCTCCACATCAACAAGGGGGATGATGTGGTATTCGGCAATTTCGGGGGTATCAGCGAAGTGCTTCAGGCTGATTTCTTTGACATAAAATCCGATGTCGAGGGCCGTGCTACCTTTACGGGAGAGAGCGGCGAATACGATATTTATTATGACGCGAGCAATGGTGCCGTTTATGTGGCCAATCCCTCGGCATCGTTCCCCGATGCCCTGTGGATAACCGGTTCTGGCTACGGACATCCTTCGGGTGTTCCTGCAAACAGCTGGCAGATGGCCGCACCGAACGCCATTATGTGCAAAAAGGTTGCAGAAAACATCTTTGAGAGCACCGTATACCTGTCTGACAATTTCGACATCAAGACCTTCAAGGCACTGGACTGGGGTGCGGAAGCCGGAAGCAACGTATTCACTCCTTTCCCGCAGAGTGCAATCGACAAGTTGTTTTACGCCACCGAGGAAGGCAACGCACACACTACCGGCGACTTCAAGCCCGGTCCCGGTTTCGTTCCCGGCAAATACACGCTTCGATTCAACGCCGCGAAAGGAACGTGTGTGATCAAAGAGCTTGCCGATGAAGACAAAATTGACGGGAATTACAGCGTCAACGGTCTCCAGATGCAGCATCAGGAAATCGGCGGTCGCCCGTACCTTACAGCAGAACTGAATCTTACTAAAGGTCAAAAGGTGGACTTCGGTGGTTTCCGCTATCTTGAATACCTTCTGCAGCCGGAATATTTCGCCAAAAGCGGTGACGGCTGGGCTTTCTGTGCCGCCGACGGGAAATATCGTATTTCTTATTCTACTTCTCAGGAGCGAATATATGTTCAGCGCGTAGACAAGACCACATTCGCTGAAGGTGTACTGTTCATTACGGGTCAGAAATTCGGACATCCGGCTTCCACATGGCTTGACGTCGATATGGTCTCATGGGGTTTCGAGCCGCATAATTGCGTATGCTGCGTCAGTCCTTCCCCGGGCGTTTATGAGACGAATCTTAACCTCCGGCCCGGTTTTGTGCTGTGCTGTTATCCGACCAACAACTGGGGCGATGTCGTTATCAAACCGAATGAGTACACCATCATCGGCGACAATATCACAGGATTCTCCTCCAATGAAGCCTCGTTCCTCGGTCCCGACAACTGGGACTTCAACCCCGGCACATTCAATGTTGTCATCAACACAAATAACAAGACTGTATCATTCAGCCGCATAGTTATAAGTAATAAATTTTAATCACACACATGAAAAAGCTTTCCTTAATTCTGATGTGCCTGCAATGCGTTATGTCGTTGTCAGCGCAGACAGTCAACAACATCGAAATGACGACCTCGGATGTCGCCGGTTTCAAACAGGCTACGTTAACACTTGTCAACAATAAAGAGGTGACATTCTCCGGAATAAACGGAAACGTTGCCGATATGCTCCAGCCGGATTTCTTCGACACCGCCAGTGGTAAAATCACTTTCACCGGAGCCGACGGCGATTACAACATCTACTTCAACGAAGGTGCCTCCACAATCTTCGTGGCACGTCCCTCGGCCGTTTACCCTGAGACTATATGGCTTACCGGATCAGGCTACGGGCATCCGGCAGCCAGTGCTGCCGTGACAGACGTCTGGCAGCTTTCGGCCCCTAATGCCATAATGTGCAAGAAAGTTGCCGATGATATATTCGAGTGTACGCTCTATCTTTATAATGATTTTGACATCAAGACATTTAAAGCGCCTGATATCAACACGGAATTTGGGAGCAATGTATTCACTCCTTACCCTGAATCCTACATCGACAATGCCTTCTATGCAACCGAAGAGGGGAACGCACATCCAACGGGCGACTATGTGCCAGGTAACAGTTTTGTCCCCGGCAAATATACGCTCCGCTTCAATGTCGCAAAAGGTATATGTGCTTTGAAAGACCTTGCCGACGACAGCAAGATTGTCGAAACATACAAAATCAACGGCCAGCAGATGCTGCCTTCGGAAATCGACGGACGAGCCTACGTGACTGTCGAACTGGATCTCACCAAAGGCCAAAATGTAAATTTCGACGGCTTCCGGCACCTCGAATATATGCTGCAGCCCGAATACTTCAAGAAATCCGGCGACAGCTATACTTTCTGTGCCGTCGACGGCAGATACCGTATTTCCTATTCGATTCATCAGGAACGCATATATGTGGAGCGTGTCGACAAATACACCTTCAACGACGGTGTTATGTTCCTGACCGGCGCCAACTTTGGCCATCCGGCCTCGACATGGCTCAGCTCAGACATGTGCAGCTGGGGCTTCACGCCCAACAAATCAATCTGTGTGGTCAGCAATGGCGACGGCATCTATGAGACGCACCTCAATCTCCGCAACGGGTTCGTGATGTGTTGTTACACCGACAATCAAAACTGGAATATTGCCGTTAAAAACACCGAATACACAATTACCGGCGACAATACCGAAGGCATCACAGCCTCCGACGACGGCAACTCCTTCCTCGGAGCCTCAGACGAGTCGTTTAACCCCGGCACCTACAATGTCGTTTTCAACACCAACAACAAAACTGTGAACTTCAAGCGTGTGGCAATCAAGAATCAAACCACCACCGGCATTGTTGAGACAGTAATGGCCGAAGATGCCGACAGGACCGTCGTCGGAATGTACAACCTCGCCGGCGTCCGCATTGACGGCGACTCCCCTGCTCCCGGTATTTATATCGTGAAGTACAGCGACGGATCCTCGTCAAAAATTGCGATAAAATAAAAAGGAGAATTATAAAGGGAAAAAGATTGTTAGGCTTTTATTTTTTAAAGATGCGCTTCGCTTCAGCTGAGGCGAGGCGCATCTATTTTTTGTTTTATCCCGTAAATTGAAATGAAACCGCTTTATATCCCGGCCTTATTGTTAAGGTGTTTGTCTACAGCTTGTGCGTTTTTTGTCGGATTTTCGGCCTGTGCTACAGGCGGCTACCTTTTCGCACATATGACTCATGCCGATTATGGATCTCTTTTCTACAGCATATCGCGCGATGGTTATACGTGGGAAACACTCAATAACGGGCGCACTGTCCTTCCCGCTTTTGTCGGGCATCCCGACATATGCAAGGGCCGCAACGGCATATACTATATGATCAGCGTGAAAAAAGATGCCGGTATCCCTCTGCTCTGGAGTTCCACCGACCTGTTGACATGGAAGAGCACTGCTTTGCCTAAATCCATTTTTAACAGGATTTCCGCTGCTTACGGGTATAAGAATGAGGAAACGTACTACGGCGCCCCGAAAATGTTCTACGATGAATCGACTGATCAATACATTATCACGTGGCACGCAGGGGTCACCGGCAATGATGGTGACCCTAACGAATGGGCTTCCAAACGTACATTTTACATACTGACCTCCGACTTCAGGACATTCTCGCCTCCGAAGTTCCTGTTTGCGTTTAACGGAAGCGATGCCAACATGGCTACAATCGACGTCATTATCCGTAAGTTCGGCGACACTTATTACGCGTTTATGAAAGATGAGCGCACATCCGACGTGTCGCCATCCACCGCCAAAACTATTCGGATAGCGACGTCTAAACAGCTTACAGGTCCTTACGGGAATCCCGGGAATCCGATTACGCCTCTTTCTCCGGGGCATGAAGCCCATACGATTGTGTCGAATATCAATGGTGGCGGCTATTTCCTGTATGCCGAAGACTACAACAGCCATACTTACCACCTGTTCGAGGCAGCATCGCTCGACAATACGTGGGTGCAACGGGATTTTAATGCTCCGGAAGCGCGTCATGGTTGTGTGATAGAAATCAGTGACTCGGAATATCAGGCTCTTAAAAATCACGGAGAGTGGCTCGGTCAATCCGAAATCACAGTTAAGGATGTGTCCTTGACGGATGCCTATTTCGGGACGTATAAAGGAGCTAAAGTATATCTTATGCAGGATGAAACGGTTGAGTTCTGCGGCATAACACACTCGGAGATTGCCTTGCAGGATCATTTTTGGAAATCATTACTACCCAATCGTGCCGTTTTCAAAGGACAGACAGGCGAATACGACATTATTTATGACGAGGCAAAAGGCGTAATGTACACGGCCAGACTTTCTGATGTTTACCCCGATGCGCTGTGGATTACGGGCAAAGGCTATGCTCATCCATCCGGAGTGCGGGCAAACGAATGGCAGATGACGGCTATCGATGCTGTTATGTGCAATAAAGTGGCAGAGAACATTTTTGAGGCTTCTCTCTATCTTTATAATGATTTTGACATCAAGACATTTAAAGCGCCTGATATCAACACGGAATTTGGGAGCAATGTATTCACTCCTTACCCTGAATCCTACATCGACAATGCCTTCTATGCAACCGAAGAGGGGAACGCACATCCAACGGGCGACTATGTGCCAGGTAACAGTTTTGTCCCCGGCAAATATACGCTCCGCTTCAATGTCGCAAAAGGTATATGTGCTTTGAAAGACCTTGCCGACGACAGCAAGATTGTCGAAACATACAAAATCAACGGCCAGCAGATGCTGCCTTCGGAAATCGACGGACGAGCCTACGTGACTGTCGAACTGGATCTCACCAAAGGCCAAAATGTAAATTTCGACGGCTTCCGGCACCTCGAATATATGCTGCAGCCCGAATACTTCAAGAAATCCGGCGACAGCTATACTTTCTGTGCCGTCGACGGCAGATACCGTATTTCCTATTCGATTCATCAGGAACGCATATATGTGGAGCGTGTCGACAAATACACCTTCAACGACGGTGTTATGTTCCTGACCGGCGCCAACTTTGGCCATCCGGCCTCGACATGGCTCAGCTCAGACATGTGCAGCTGGGGCTTCACGCCCAACAAATCAATCTGTGTGGTCAGCAATGGCGACGGCATCTATGAGACGCACCTCAATCTCCGCAACGGGTTCGTGATGTGTTGTTACACCGACAATCAAAACTGGAATATTGCCGTTAAAAACACCGAATACACAATTACCGGCGACAATACCGAAGGCATCACAGCCTCCGACGACGGCAACTCCTTCCTCGGAGCCTCAGACGAGTCGTTTAACCCCGGCACCTACAATGTCGTTTTCAACACCAACAACAAAACTGTGAACTTCAAGCGTGTGGCAATCAAGAATCAAACCACCACCGGCATTGTTGAGACAGTAATGGCCGAAGATGCCGACAGGACCGTCGTCGGAATGTACAACCTCGCCGGCGTCCGCATTGACGGCGACTCCCCTGCTCCCGGTATTTATATCGTGAAGTACAGCGACGGATCCTCTCAAAAAATGGTATTCCGAAAATAGCTCACATTATTCAGAAATAAAATGAAAATTTCCAAACTGTGTTTTGCTATCGGCGTGAATGTGCTGATTTCCGCATATGCGACTACAGGTGCGGAAGACCTTTTCATCGAGGGTCTGATGGCCGATATGACTCTTGACGAAAAGTTGGGTCAGCTAAATTTGCCGGTAGGTGGCGACATTGTTTCCGGTGCTACAAATGCCGCTGAACTCGACAGCCTTATCCTGTCCGGAAAGATAGGAGGTTTTTTCAATGTCAAGGGTATCGACGAGATTTCACGGCTTCAGCATCTTGCTGTAGAACAAGGCCCTCACGGAATACCCCTGTTAGTAGGAGCCGATGTCGTGCATGGCTATAAAACAATTTTCCCGATTCCATTGGCATTGGCGTGTTCATGGGATAGTACGGCCGTAGAAACTATGGCTCATATCTCCGCTATCGAAGCAACTGCAGACGGTATCAATTGGAACTACAGTCCTATGGTCGATATTTGCCGCGATCCGCGTTGGGGGCGTATAGCTGAAGGGGCGGGCGAAGACCCATACCTCGGCTGTGTGATGGCGCGGGCTTATGTCCGGGGTTATCAGGGAAAGGATATGAAGAGTGACTCCACTTTGATGGCCTGTGTCAAACATTTTGCCTTCTATGGGGCGGCTGAAGGCGGCCGGGACTACAATTCCGTCGACCTGAGCCGTGAAAATATGTTCAACTACTATCTCCCTCCATTCAAAGCCTCGGTTGAACAAGGAGTCGGTAGTCTGATGACGTCTTTCAATCTTGTCAACGGTCAGCATGCCACCTCTTCAGGATGGCTTATAAATGGATTGTTGCGCCGCGACTGGGGATTCGAGGGCCTGGTTGTTACCGATTATAATTCCATCCCTGAAGTTGCGACCATGGGATGTGCCAATGAAGATGACGCGGCAGCTATGACTCTGAAGGCTGGTACGGATATGGATATGGTATCTGGGCTGTACCTCAATACGCTGCGCCAGGCATTGAAGCGGGGGCTTGTGACTGAAAAAATGATAGACGAAGCCTGCCGCCGTGTGTTGCGGGCCAAACAGCAGCTTGGATTGTTCGACAATCCATATAAATATTGTGATACACTGCGGGCGAGGACTGAACTTTTCACTCCGGCTCACCGCAAAGCAGCACGGGAAATTGCAGCTGAAACATTTGTATTGCTTAAAAACCAAAATTTCCTGTTGCCGCTAAAAAAGAAAGGCAAAATTGCGCTTGTTGGCCCGTTGGCTGATGCCGGGAACAATATGTGCGGATGCTGGAGTATGTCATGTGATGATAAGAAACATAAATCCCTTTTGACCGCATTACAGGAATCTGTCGGCGACTCGGCAGAGATTATTTATGCCCAAGGGAGCAATGTATACTACGATGAAACCACTCAACGGAACGCCGAAGGCCTCAGGCCGATAAAGCGCGGCGACAATATCCGTCTGCGTTCCGAAGCTCTCAAAGCGGCGGTACAAGCCGATATAATCATTGCTGCTATGGGAGAATGTGCTGATATGAGCGGAGAATCGGCATCGCGCGCTGAATTGACAATACCTGATGCCCAGCGCGACCTGCTTAGAGAGCTTGCAGCCACAGGTAAACCGATAGTCCTGCTGCTTTTTACGGGCCGCCCCCTCGTACTTGATTGGGAAAACGAGAATATTCCAGCAATCCTGAATGTATGGTTTGGCGGCTCGGAAGCATCGGAAGCAATTGTTGATGTCGTTTTCGGAGATAAGATTCCATGTGGTAAACTCACAACGACATTCCCACGGTCTGTAGGACAAATACCGTTATATTATAACCATCTTATGTCCAGTCATCCGGATCCGCAGAATGGGATTTTCAATCGGTATTGCAGTAATTACATTGACATAAGCAATGAACCTCTCTATCCGTTTGGATATGGGTTAAGTTATACATCTTTTGAATATGGAACTGCGGAAATCAATAATGATGAAATTCATGTAAGCGTCAAGAATACCGGACAGGTTGAAGGCACGGAAATCGTTCAATTATATATCAGGGATAAGGTTGCCCGGATTGCACGTCCTATAAAAGAACTGAAATCATATCAGAGAGTTTCAATCAATCCCGGCGAAACTAAATCTGTTACATTCAAAATAACTCCTGACATGCTCGGGTACTATAATGCTCAACTGGATTATATATGTGAGCCGGGAAAGTTTGAAATTATGATAGGTCCCGATAGCCACAATCTGCAAACTTTAGAATATGTATTAACAGAATAAGTTCCCAAAGCGATGAACCGTCTTATCAATCTTCTGACTTTGTTAATCATGGGCTTGCCGTCATTCGCATTGACGCTTGAGGAGATCAATATCCGCGACCCTTATATTCTTACAGATAATGGTAAAGGGATGTACTATATGTACCGTACATCCGACTCGATTATGGCCGACGGAAATATCAGAGGGGGCGTGGAAGTTTTCACAAGCCGTGATTTGAGCAACTGGGAAGGTCCTCAGACTGTTATGCGCATTCCTGCGGACAATGGTCTGACCGGGACTGTATGGGCTCCGGAAGTACATCAATATAACGGCTGCTATTACCTGTTTGCCACCATAAACAGCGAAATAGAATGGAAAAAGCGGAAAGAAGGATGGGGCGAATATGTCTGGCGTGGCACCCAGATTTTTCGTGCCGATAGACCGGAAGGCCCGTTCAGACCATTCAGCAAGTTCGTTACCACACCAATGGACTGGATGGCTCTTGACGGCACTTTGTGGGTAGAGGAGGGGAAGCCCTATATGGTATTCTGTCACGAATGGGTGCAGACTCAGGACGGTACTATGGAGGCCGTGGAGCTTTTGCCCGACCTTTCGGCAATGGCCGTAGCACCACAGACGTTGTTTTATGGCTCTGCTCCCGAATGGTCGACAGGATTGGAAATGGCTCCCGGCTATCCCAGAGGTTATATTACCGACGGATGTTTCCTCTACCGCACCCACACCGGTAAACTTCTTATGATATGGTCAAGTTTTAGTGATGGCAATTATGCCATCGGTATATCCGAGTCCGTTACCGGTTCTGTAAAAGGACCTTGGAAACACCAGCCAAAGCCGTTGTTTAAAAAAGATGGCGGCCATGGCATGATATTTAAAAAACTTGACGGTCAACTGTGTCTCGTGCTTCACCAACCGAATGCTCCGGCGGGAGCAGAGCGGGCGCGTATCTTCATTTTAGAAGATTGCGGCGACACCCTGAAATTAAAAACACTATAAAAACCCAATAAATAATGAAAAGACATCTTATTCTTGCTGTCATAACCATACTGCTTGCGGCCCCGTCAGCATTGGCTGCAAAGCGCTATATGCTTTCGTCCCCGTCGGGTCTGATTGTTGCCGACATCGGCTGTGGAGACGGACTCACATATTCAGTGAAATACGGCGATCGACAGATTATCGCGGAAAGCCCACTTTCTTTGCGCTTTACCGACGGCTCCAGTCTTGGCACCAATCTCCGTATCGCCAAAGTGCTGCACCAAAAGAGTGACAAGGTGATTCCCTCACCGTTCACTCAGTCGGAATCAATGACCGACCGCTATAACGGCCTAATTCTTAAAACCAAGAAAGGTTGGGACATAGAATTCAGAGCCTATGATGACGGCGTTGCCTATCGCTTTATCCATACCGAAAATAAACCTCTCGACATTCTTTCAGAGCAGGTCGAATTCATTTTCCCGGCTGATTTTCATGCGACAACGCCATATGTTCGCAGTGGGTCGGATGAGGATTTGGATTCTCAGTTCTTTAATTCTTTTGAAAATTGCTACACGGAAACACAGCTTTCAGAAATGAATCCGAAAAGATTGTCTTTCCTTCCTGTTGCATTGGATTCGGGTAACGGAATCAAAGTGGTGATAATGGAGACAGATTTAAAGGACTACCCGGGTTTGTTCCTCTATAACCCTGACAAATCGAACTCCTTGAAAGGCCGACATGCTCCTTACCCTACCGTCGTAGCTGATGGAGGATACAACAATATCCAGTCGATGGTTCTTGAACGTGCCGACTATATCGCCAAAATCGATGGCCCGCGCCCATTGCCATGGCGTATAATAGTGATTGGTTCGGATAAAGACCTCGCTTCGACAAATCTCAGTTATCTTCTTGCCGAGCCTTCGCAAATCGACGATATTTCATGGATAAAGCCTGGTAAAGTGGCATGGGACTGGTGGAACAACTGGAATATTACAGGTGTAGATTTTGAAGCCGGCGTCAATACCCCGACATATAAACACTATGTGGATTTTGCATCTGAAAACGGAATAGAATATGTAATTCTTGACGACGGATGGGCTGTCGGCAAAGGTGAGGATTTAATGCAAATCAATCCCGATATTGATTTGCCGGAAATCATTTCTTATGCAAACGAAAAAAAAGTAGGTATTATATTATGGGCCGGATTCCGTGCTTTTGAACGGGATCTGGAAAACGTTTGCCGACATTATTCAGAAATGGGAGTCAAAGGGTTTAAAGTTGACTTTGAGGACCGTGACGACCAGCTTATGACAGCCTTTAACCATAAGGCTGCAGAAATAGCGGCTCGCTATCACCTTGTTCTGGACCTTCATGGATCCTATAAACCGGCCGGACTGAATCGCACGTGGCCGAATGTACTGAATTTTGAAGGCGTCAATGGTCTTGAGAATATGAAATGGACGGATCTTGATAAATTCGATATTATTTCGTATGATGTCAGACTTCCTTTCATCCGTCAGGCCGCAGGGCCGATGGATTACACACAGGGCGCGATGAATAATGCCAGCCGCAATTGCTTCCGTCCGATTAACGACTCTCCGATGAGTCCGGGAACACGCGCACACCAAATGGCGTTATATATGATTTTGCACTCGCCACTGAATATGCTTTGCGACTCCCCTACAAACTATCGCCGTGAGCAGGAATGTACTGATTTCATAGCATCTGTGCCTACGGTATGGGATGAAACCATAGTGCTTGATGGGAAAATGGGCGAATATATTATCATGGCCCGACGCAAAGGCAACGAATGGTTTCTGGGAGGCATTACAGATTGGACTCCAAGGGAAATCAATGTAGATCTTACATCGCTCAATTTGACAGCCGGTTCACAGATGACCATCTTTACCGATGGCGTGAACGCCGGTCGCAATGGCAATGACTACAAACGTGAAAATAGGGATATTGATGGTTCTTCACCGTTGAAAATCAATATGGCGGCAGGTGGCGGTTTCGCCGCACGGATAACCAACAGGCCGTCTGATAGTAAATAGGGTCACGACTAAATGGAAAAGGGAACTGAAAAACTTATCGTCATGAAAAAAAGAGTATTATTATTATTACTTGCACTGATATTGGCATCAATGCAAGTGACAACAGAGGCAAAAGACACCTTTGAAATCGGTAATGGTTCTTTTATGCTCAATGGCGAGCCGTTTGTCGTAAAGGCTGCCGAACTTCACTATCCCCGCATCCCGCGCCCATACAGGTATGGAAAGTCAAGTACCGGGCGCACGTCCCCGTAAAATCGAGGAAAAGCAATGTGATGAGTGTCAGACA
>ENA-OXWT01000312-OXWT01000312.1-human-gut-metagenome-genome-assembly--contig:-NODE-312-length-21251-cov-6.920598_pt1 | contig 21251 bp, 17 predicted proteins | sample MGYA00244689_ERZ652722 | MGnify/ENA primary metagenome ERZ652722 (study PRJEB26926, sample SAMN06164640) | human gut metagenome | biome: ENVO:00009003; feature: ENVO:2100002; material: ENVO:00002003...
ACCGAGATCTACACTCGACTAGTCGTCGGCAGCGTCAGATGTGTATAAGAGACAGGTGCTGGCCACCCGGCGGGCGCTGCCGCGGGGGAAGGGGCCGAGGTGGAAGCGGGGCTTATCGTCGTAGGTATAGAACGATTTGTGGATGTCTTGAATTTCTAACATAGCCATGCTGCTTCCTCCTTTCTCACTGGAAGCCGTGGGCGTTCAGATGGCGCTCCAACAGGCTTTGCAGCTTGGTGACCACCGTGCAGAACAGCAGGTAGACCACGGCGACTTCACAGTAGATGGGCAGGAAAATGTAGGTGCGGGCCGCGACGCGCTGACCGGCCATGAACAGCTCCGCCACCGTGATGTTGGACGCCAGCGAGGTATCCTTGATCATGCCGATGAGGGAGTTGGAGAGGGCGGGCACGGCGGTGCGCAGCGCCTGCGGCAGCACGATGCGGCGCATGATCTGCCACCACGTCATGCCGACGCAGTAACCGGCTTCGAGCTGGCCCTGCGGCACGCTTTCCAGCGCGCCGCGCATGGTCTCGGCACAGTAAGCCCCCTCGTTGATGGCGAAGGCGATAACTGCCGCCGGGAAGGCGTCCAGCATGATGCCCACACTGGGCAGACCATAGAAGATGATGAACAGTTGGACCAGAAGCGGGGTGCCGCGGATGACCCAGATGTAGAACCGGGCCACCTGCCGCAGCACCGGAACATTGGCGTACTGCACCAGCGCCACCACCACGGCCAGCACCATGGCGAGGGAGAAGGAGATGAGGGTCAGCGGGATGGTCATGGTGAGACCCGCCGACAGGATACGGGGCAGCGCTTCCCACAAAACGCTGGCCGTGCGGTTGGAAAGAATCGTTTCGAGCATTGAAAATCTTCCTTGTTTTGACAAAAAGAAACTGCGGAGTGTCTATTATATACCTTAAAGGCCACTTGAAGTCAAGTGAAATCCTATAATTCCTACCAGAAAACTATAACATGAATTTCCGGCGGACGCAATTTGTTTGGGCAATTCCCCTGTTATTACCAAAAGCGCGGGGAAACATGCTCTAACTTTGTGCAGTCTGGCAAGGAGTTGACGTTGACGGGAGTTTCGTGTACAATAGAAACTGACAAGCTCCCGCCAAATTTGCTGGGAATATGCCAGCGGCGCGAAAGCCGCGGCGGATTCGGAGGATATGAACGTGACGAAACGGAATATCGGGGTTCTGGGTGCAGGTACTTGGGGCATGGCGCTGGCACGGATGCTCTGCGTGAGCGGGAACGATGTGCAGGTCTGGTCGGCCATCGAAAAGGAGATCGACAGCCTGTCGAGCACCCGCGTGCACCCCAATCTGCCCGGAATGAAGGTCCCGGACGAGCTGCGCTTTACCAAGAGCATCGAGGAAGTGTGCAAGGACAAGGACGTGCTGCTGTTTGCAGTGCCGTCGGTGTTCGTGCGCTCCACGGCGGCCAAGGCGCGGCCCTATGTGGCGGATGACCAAATCATCGTGGACGTGGCAAAGGGCATCGAACCCGATACCCTGTACACCATGACCGAGATCTTGGCCGACGAGCTGGGCAAGGAGGGCGGCCCGAAGGGCATCCGTCTGGTGGCGCTGTCCGGCCCCACCCACGCCGAGGAGGTGGCGGTGGATCTGCCCACGACCATCGTATCGGCCAGCTCGGACATGGAGGCGGCCAAGTTCGTGCAGGAGGTCTTCTCCAACAGCGTCATGCGCGTGTACACGAATGAGGACATCAAGGGTGTGGAGCTGAGCGGCGCTATGAAGAACGTCATCGCGCTGGGCGTCGGCATCTCCACCGGCCTTGGCTACGGCGACAACGCCCGCGCTGCCCTCATCACCCGCGGCACCGCCGAGATCGCCCGGCTGGGCGTGGCGATGGGCTGCAATGTCCACACCTTTGCGGGTCTGGCGGGCATCGGCGACCTGATCGTGACGGCTACCAGTATGCACAGCCGCAACAACCGCGCCGGTATCCTCATCGGCAAGGGCGAGACGCCGGAGAACGCGGTCAAGGAAGTCGGCATGGTGGTGGAGGGCATGAACGCCCTGCCCGCCGCACTGGAACTGGCCGAGCACTATCAGGTGGATATGCCCATCGTCCAGACCGTGAATGCCATCGTCAACAAGGGCATGGGCGCGGCGGAGGCCGTGCGCACCCTGATGGACCGCGACCCGAAGAATGAATTGAAGTGAGGCAATGGCTGTTCGGAAGCTGCTTTGCGGCAACCGAACAGCTTTTTTTACAAAAGATATCTCAAATATTTTACCAAAATAATGCCCGAAAGGGTAGCAGAGGGAAAATGTTTCTGGTATACTAACTTCGTATGAAAATCGTAAGGGGGAGTAAATATGCCTTCTACTTATGCACACCGCCGGTTCGGGGCGGATGTTCTGGCCCGGCTGCCGGAAGAGCTGCGGGACAAGATCGAGCCTTACCGTGCGCTGTATGATCTGGGTCTCCACGGGCCGGACCTGCTGTTTTACTACAAGGCATTGCAGTCGAACCATGTGAGCCGGCTGGGCGGCGCCATGCACGAGCAGCCGGGTGCGGTGTTCTTCGAGCGGGCGCGGGGCGTCATCCGCAAGGCCAAGAACAAGGATGCCGCGCTGGTGTACGCGCTGGGGTTCATTTGCCACTTTGCGCTGGACAGCACCTGCCACCCGTACGTGGAGCAGTATGTCCGCTCCAGCGGGGTGAGCCACTGCGAGATCGAGACGGAGTTCGATAACATGCTGCTCCGCCGGGACGGCCACGACCCGATGCACTACCTGACGGCCAGCCACATCCAGCCCAGCCGCATCTGGGCGAATGTTGTGGCTCCGTTCTACGAGGGCATCAGCGTGGACGAAGCCTATCAGGCCATGACCGGCATGGTCTTCGTCCACAAGATGCTGCTGGCCTCCAACCCGGCAAAGCGCTGGGTGGTGCTGAGCGCCATGCGGCTGGCGGGCAAGTGGGAGTTCATGCACGGACTGGTGGCGAACCCCAAGCCGAACCCGGACTGCGCCGAGAGCGGCTGCGGGCTGGATGCCTTGTACCAGAAGGCCATCCCGCTGGCGGTCCGGCTCATCACGGAGTATGTGGACGGGCTGAGCACGGATGCACCGCTGGATGCGGCGTATCAGCACACCTTTGGAGAGAATTGAGAGGAATCAATGGAACAGAAGGAAAAATTCCGCCTGACCGGGCTGGAACGCGCGTGGATCTTATACGATGTCGGCAATTCGGCCTTTGTGCTGCTGGTGGCGACCCTCATCCCCATCTTTTTCAATGCACTGGCGGAGGAAGGCGGCCTGAGTTCGGTGGAGTATCTGGCCTACTGGGGCTATGCGGCCTCGGCAGTGACCGTCATCACGGCCATCCTGAGCCCCATCCTCGGCACGCTGGCCGACACCAAGGGCTTCAAGAAGCCCATCTTCATCCTCTGCCTCGTGGTGGGCGTGGCCGGCTGCTGCGCCATGGGGCTGGCGAAAACGTGGCTGCCCTTTTTGCTGATCTTCATCTTCGCGAAGGTGGGCTTCTCCGGCAGTCTGGTGTTCTATGATGCGATGCTGAGCGACGTGACCGAACCGGAGCGGATGGACGTAGTGTCCTCCCGCGGGTATGCGTGGGGCTACATCGGCAGCTGCGTGCCCTTCCTAGTCTGCCTTGCACTGGTGCTGGGGGCCGGGGCCATCGGCCTGAGCCAGATGACGGCGCTGAACATTTCGCTGTTCATCACCGCCGTATGGTGGCTGGTGACGACCCTGCCGCTGCTGAAAAATTATAAGCAGGTACACTATGTGGAGGTGAAGGAGCACGCCATCCGGCAGAGCTTCGCCCGCATCGGCCACACCATCCGGCATCTGCACGAGGACAAACAGGTGTTCTGGTTCCTGCTGGCCTTTTTCTGCTACATCGACGGCGTGTATACCATCATCGACATGGCGACGGCTTACGGCACCGCGCTGGGGCTGGACACCACCGGCTTGCTGCTGGCGCTGTTGGTGACCCAGATCGTCGCCTTCCCCTCGGCGCTGATCTTCGGGCGGCTGTCCTCCAAATACCCGTCCACGACGCTGATCCCGGTCTGCATCGCGGCCTATGCGGGCATCGCGGCCTTCGCCTTCTTCCTGACCCAGCAGTGGCAGTTCTGGGTGCTGGCCGTCATCGTGGGCATGTTCCAAGGCGGCGTACAGGCGCTGAGCCGCTCCCACTTCGCCAAGATCACCCCGCCGGAAAAGTCGGGCGAATACTTCGGCCTGTTCGATATCTGCGGCAAGGGGGCCTCCTTCCTCGGCACCATGATCGTCAGCGTGGGCAGCCAGCTGACCGGCAGCGCCAATGTGGGCGTCGGCTCGCTGATCGTGCTGTTCATCATCGGCTTTGTGCTGTTCAAGATGTCTTGTAAAGAGTAAACCTCTCAGTCGGGCCATTCGAAATCGGCTCTGTCTGAAAATCGGAAAAGCGTTTGCGCCGACTGGCGCACCGCCCGATTTTTTGACAGGGCCTTCTTCTTTGGGGTTATTAGGGGCGAGCAGCCCCTGATTCGTGCCTCCCGCGCCTCGAAAGTAGCGGGTGCTTTTCTGGTTCTCTTTTGGCACGCAAAAGAGAACATCTCCTCCGTAACATTGTTTGTTGCGTCTTACAAGAGAGCGTGATACAATAAAACAAAACCCAATTCAGAAAAAGGAGAATCCAAATGAAGCAATATCCCGGTTATACGGTCGTGCGGAGCGAAGACTGCCCCGAACAGCACGGCACCCTGACCGTGCTGACCCACGATGTCAGCGGGGCGACCGTCCTGCTGGTGGAGAACGAGGACGTGAACAAGGCCTTCGGCATCGGCTTCGGCACCTTCCCCTCCGACGATACGGGCGTGTTCCACATCCTCGAACACTCGGTGCTGGCGGGCAGCGAAAAGTACCCCGTGACCTCGCCGTTCTTGCAGCTGCTCAAGAGCAGCATGGCGTCCTTCCTCAACGCCATGACCTTCCCGGACAAGACGGTGTACCCTTTTGCGACCCCGAATGAGACGGACTTCAAGAACCTGATGGACGTCTACCTGAACGCGGTATTCTGCCCGCTGGCCATGGTGGACAAGGCCGTGTTCGAGCAGGAGGGCTGGCACCGCGACGCCGACGGTACTGTGAGCGGCGTGGTGTACAACGAGATGCAGGGCGCGCTGGCAGCCCCGGACGCTCAGCTCGAAGATGCGCTGGAGCGGGCCATGTTCCCCGACACGGCCTATGGCTTCGTCTCCGGCGGCGACCCGGCGTCCATCCCGGCGCTGACCTATGAGAAGTATCAGCGGGTGTACCGCCGCCACTACAGCGCCGACAACTGCTGCGTGACCCTGTACGGCAAGATGGATATGGCCGAGAAGCTGGACTTCCTCGACAGAGAATACCTGAGCAAGATGCCCAAGGGCACCAGCCAGCCCAAGCTGACCTTGCAGAGTGAGCAGCCGGGCGTCTGCGTGAAGATCCCCTACTACACCGAAAAGCCGGAGGCCGACGAGGTGCAGTGCGCGCTGGCGTGGTACACCGGCACCTTCGGCGACCGGGAGCGGCAGCTGGCCGTGGAGATTTTGCTGGACGCGCTGCTGGGCACCAACCAGTCCCCGCTGAAAGCGGCTCTGCTGGAAGAAAAGCTGGGCGCGGATATCGATGTGGGCTTCGATGACAGCACATTGCAGCCCGTTCTGGAGCTGGTGCTGCGGGGCGCGACCGAGGAAACGGCGGAACAGTTCGCCGCAGCGGTCCGCCGCGCGGTGGACGGCATCCTTGCCGAGGGCATCCCGGCAGAGCTGCTGCTGGCCAGCCTGAACGCGGCGGAGTTCGCTTCGCTGGAGCGGCCGGGCAGTCTGCCCGACGGCGTGCTGGACGCCATCCACGCCGCGACCGGCTGGCTCCACACCGGAGACCCAGCCCTGCTGCTCCACACGGACAAGCTCTTTGCCGCCCTGCGGGAGAAGCTGGACAGCGGCTGGTTCAACGAGCTGCTGCGGGAGCTGTTTGCCCCCGCGCCGGTGCAGGTCATCCAAGTGCCGACCCTGCCCAAGAAGGACGACGAGAACGCCGCCCCCGCCCGCACCGACGGCAAGCTGGTGCTGGACCACCCGCTGACCGTGACCGACCTCGGCGAGGGCAGCCCCAGCGCCGAAGGCGTGGTGGGCACAGTGGCCGGGGCAGAGCTGCTGCACCACCCCTCCAAGGGCAGCCTGTACCTGAATCTCTACTACGACCTCGGCGGGCTGAGCGAGGAAGAAGTGCAGTATCTGGACATCCTGACCGATATGCTGGACGAGCTGGACACCCCGCGCCACACGGCCCGCGAGCTGAACACCCTGCGCAGCACGTGGCTGGGCGACAGCACGGCGTGCATCGCGTTCTGGACCGGGCGGCAGGAGGGAACCCCCTGCCACGCAAAGCTGGTGTTGAACATGAGCTTGTTGGAGCGCAGCCTTGAAAAGGCCATCGAGCTGGGCGGGGAATTCCTGTACGAGACCAAGCTGACCGGCGAAAAGGCTGAGGCGGCGTTCGCCCGCGTGCTGAGCCAGCAGAAGCTGAACATGGAGCAGCAGTTCATCCAGATGGGCAACCAGTATGCGATGGTCCGCGCCATGAGCCACTATGCAGTGGAATATGCGCTGAGCGAGGCTTGCAGCGGCGTGACCGGGTACAAGTTCCTCTGCGGTCTGCTGGAACAGGCCGACTGGGCAGCGCTGGGCAAAAAGCTGGAAGCAGTGCGGGAAAAGGTGCTGCACCACGCGGCACTGACCATCAGCCTCCACGGCAGCGAAGCGGCAAAACAGAAGCTGGAAGCTCTGCTGCCCGGCAGTGTGTTCGGGGAAGAAGCCCGCGGCACGGCCAAACCCTACACGCAGGAGCTGACCGCCCCGGTGAACGAAGCCTTCCTCATTGACGGCGGCGTGAACTATGACATTCTGGCATGGCCGCAGGAGCGCAAGCCGGAGCGCCGGGTGCTGGCCCGCGTGATGAGCTACGAATACCTGTGGCACAACATCCGCGAGGTGGGCGGCGCCTACGGCACCGGGATGCTGACCCGCGCCGGGGCGGAGGCCTATTACACCTACCGCGACCCCCACATGGCCGAAAGCTACGAGACGTTTGCCAAGGGCCCGGCGGAGCTGGCCGCGCGCAGCTACACCGAAAAGGACCTGACCGATTCCATCGTGGGCACCGTTTCCGAGATGGACAAGCCCATGAAGCCCTGTGCCGAGGCGAAGGACCTTGACCGCCGGTACTTCTGCGGCATCACCGACGAGATGCTGGCGGCGGACCGCAGGGCGCTGTGCGGCGTGAACGAAGCGGCGCTGAAAGCGATGGCGGCAGACCTCGGCAAGGCCGCAGAGCACGGCACCCGCGTTGCTTTTGGCAGCAAGGAAGCTGTGGAAGCGGCAAAGGAACTGTTTGACCGCGTAGAGATGTTATAAATTCGGAAAAAAGAAAAGGCTGACATGGCCGCTCCGGGTGGAGCAGAGGCTGTGTCGGCCTTTTTTGCGCAAAAAATTGGATGCCACCCCTCAAAAAATTGGAGGTTCGATTCCCTGTCTGCGAAAAAAGAACGCGGGCAGGGAACTTTTTGTGCGCTTGGATTATACAAACGGGATAACGAAAAACAAAAACTACTCTGTGGGCCCGCAAAAGGACACACTGCCGGGTAAGACAAAAACGTGGTATTCTTTTGCCAAGCCAAAACGAAAGGATGTGAAACAAACCGAATGGCGCAGAAAAAACGATCCGCAGAGGGCAAGTGCCTTGAAAACCTTTACCGCGCCGCCGATACCCTGAGCGCGATGCTGGCGCTGGAGGTCAAGGAGCTGAGCGCCCGCCAGAAAACGGCGCGGCGCGACGGCACCGAGACCAGCGGCATCGTGAAGGCGATGAAGGAGATCACGGCCATCCTGAAGGATGTGGCCGCTGTGACCAAGACCGTGAACGAGCAGGGGGCAGAGGCCGAGGGCGGAGAGTGCGGCGTGGTGCTGCTGCCGAAGGTGGAGGACGTATGAAGACTGGAACGAATGCAGCCGTGGTCTGGCGGCCTCAGCCGCGGCAGATGGAGTTCATGCGCCGGCCGGAGCCGGAGGCTCTGTACGGCGGGGCCGCAGGCGGCGGAAAAAGCGACGCGCTGGTGATCGAGGCGCTGCGACAGGTGGAGATCCCTCACTACCGGGCGCTGATCCTGCGCAAGACCTTTCCCCAACTGAGCGACCTTGTGGACAAGAGCCAGCTCTACTACCGCAGGGCTTTCCCCGAAGCGCAGTACAACGCCACGAGCCATGTCTGGGTCTTCCCCAGCGGGGCGAAAATTTATTTCGGCTCGATGCAGCACACCAAGGACCGGACGAATTATCAGGGCAAGGCCTTCGATTTCATCGGGTTCGACGAGCTGACCCACTTCGAGTGGGGAGAGTACAGCTACATGATGAGCCGCAACCGCCCCACCGGCCCCGGCACACGGGTGTATCTGCGGGCCACCACCAACCCCGGCGGCGTGGGCCACGGGTGGGTGAAGGCCCGGTTCATCACCCCGGCCCCGCCCGGCACCCCCATCGTGGAGGAATATCCCATCCGAATGCCGGACGGCAGCGAAAAGCGGCTGAAGCGGGCGCGGGTGTTCATCCCGTCCAGCATCTTCGACAACCCCGCTCTGCTGGAAAATGACCCGGACTACCTCGCCAGCCTTGCATCCCTGCCCGAAGCGGAAAAACAGGCCCTGCTCTACGGCAGCTGGGACAGCTTTTCCGGGCAGGTGTTCACCGAGTGGCGGAACGACCCCGGCCATTACTTCGACCAGCGCTGGACCCATGTTATCGAACCGTTCCCCATCCCGAAGCACTGGAAAATTTACCGGGGCTACGACTTCGGCTTTTCCAAACCCTTCTCGGTGGGGTGGTACGCGGTGGACGAGGAGGGGCGGCTCTACCGGATCAAGGAGCTGTACGGCTGCACCGGCCGCCCCAACGAGGGACTTCGGATCGACCCGGTGGAACAGGCCCGGCGGATCCGGGAGGCCGAGCAGAACGACCCGGTGCTGCGGGGACGGGTTATACAAGGCATTGCCGACCCCGCTATCTTCGACGAGAGCCGGGGCGAGAGCATCGCGGCCATGATGGAGCGGAGCCCGAACTTCCTGCACTGGATGCCCGGCGACCATACCCGCCTTGCGGGCAAGATGCAGTTCCACTACCGGCTGGCATTTGACGGGGAGGGTAAGCCGATGTTTCAGGTCTTCAATACCTGCAAACACTTCATCCGGACCATCCCGAATCTGGTCTACGACGAGAGCAATGTGGAGGACATCGACACCCGGCAGGAGGACCACATCTACGACGAATGCCGGTATGTGCTGATGGAAAAACCCATCTCGCCGCCCCGCCGCACCGTGCGGCCCCCGCAGCCGGATGACCCGCTGGAGCTGCATCAGAGGGCGCGATTTTACCGGATCTAGCCCTCTCAGCGCGCAGTCCGCCAGCAATCACGAATAAAGGGTGGGCTGCCCTTCCATACAACCTCTCAGTCTCGCTGACGCTCGACAGTCGTCTACCCTTTGTCGCTTGCGCGACATCTCCCTCCGGCCGGAGGGAGTCTTTCCTAGTAGGGGAGCTGTCGCGAAGCGACTGAGAGGTTGTACAAACAGCAATTTCATCTACAAAAGCTGAATTTCATTTCAGTTTCTGTATAAATTCAAATTAAAACTACACTTTGTCAACAAGGAGACTTATCTTATGAAAGCTCGTATTCCGCAGCACCGCGAATTCATCATCAACTTCCCCGACACTGTCGATCAGGCCAAGGCCAACGAGGGCTGGGCCAAGCTGCAGCAGATCGTTGAGGACTACAAGAAGTCCCACAACGGCGCTTCCGTCTACGCCCCCACCTTCATCGAGGACTGCGAGGCCGACGTTAAGAAGCTGCAGGAAGAGTATGGCTTCGAGTACACCGTTGAGTACGTGAAGTAATTTTTCTCTCCATTTTTACAATCCGCATAGTAAAAGAGGCCCGGAACTGCTTCGTTCCGGGCCTCTTTGCATTTGTAGGGAGTTTCAGTTATTTTTTTCGACTTTGCTGAGCAGGATGCGGTCGTTATCCAGCGCCTTGCCCGCGTTCTCGCGGAACTTTTCCAGCAGGTCGTCCACGGTCATCTTGCGGCGCTCCTCGCCCTTGACATCGAAGACGATGCGGCCCGCGTCCATCATCAGGGTGCGGTTGCCCAGCTCAAGGGCTTGGTGCATGTTGTGGGTGACCATCAGGCAGGTGATCTTCTTTTCGGCCACGATGCTCTTGGTCAGCTCCAGCACCTTTTCGGCGGTGGCGGGGTCCAGCGCGGCGGTGTGCTCGTCCAGCAGGAGGAGCTTCGGGGTGACGAGGGTCGCCATCAGCAAGGTCAGCGCCTGACGCTGGCCGCCGGAGAGCAAGCCCACCGGCTGCTTCATCCGGTCTTCGAGGCCCATGTCCAACAGGGCCAGCCTCTCCCGGAACAGTTCCTTGTCCTTGCGGGAGATGCGGGAGAAGATGGCGTGGGGGGCTGTGCCCGCCCGGAGGTAGGCCAGCGCGAGGTTCTCCTCGATGGTCATGTTCGGCGCGGTGCCCTTGAGGGGGTCTTGGAAAAGGTGGCCGATGACCCGGCTGCGCTCAAATTCGGGCGCGAAGGTGATGTCCTGCCCGCCCAGCTCGATGCTGCCCTCGTCGGCGATGAAGCCGCCGGTGATGGCATTGAACAGGGTGGATTTGCCCGCGCCGTTGGAGCCGACGATGGTGGCGAAGTCCCCCGCTTCCATCTTCAGGCTGACGCCGTTCAGCGCCACCTTCTCGTTGACGGTGCCGGGGTTAAAGGTCTTGTGCAGATCTTGCAATTCCAGCATTTCCATCTCAGACCGCCTCCTTCTTCTGGGCCGCGCGCTTCCGCTTTTCGAAGGCCAGCCGGTTCTGGATGGCGGGCATCGAGATGGCGATGGCCACGATGAGGGCGGACACCAGCTTCATGGCCGCCGCCGGGACGTTGAAGCGCAGGGCCACTGCCACGATGAAGCGGTACAGGCAGCTGCCGAAGACAACGCCCAGCACCCGGCGCACCATGGTGCGCTTGCCCACCAGCGTTTCGCCGATGATGAGGGAGGCCAGCGCGATGGTCACCATGCCGGTGCCCACGTTGATATCGCTGCTTTTCTGGTATTGGGCCAGCAGACCGCCGGAAAGCGCCGTCAGCGCGCCGGAGATGCACAGGCCCACCGTGATGGTGAAGGCCGGGTTGATACTGGAAGCCCGCACCATCGCGGCGTTGTCGCCGGTGGCCCGGATGGACAGGCCCAGCCGGGTGCCGAGAAAGCCCACCATGCCGACGCACGCGAGAGCGATGACGGCTGCGGTCAGCACCAGCTTATACCAGCCGCCGGTGAAGGCCAGCGCCGTCTTGGCCAGTGAGAAGACGGTGTCCGTCTTGACCAGCGAGAGGGTGGACGAGAAGCCCATGACCGCCAGATTGATGGTATACAGGCCGGTGTTCACGATGATGCCCGCCATGATGCTCTCGACGCCGAGGCGGGTCTGCAAAAAGGCGGTGACGAACCCGGAGCACACGCCGGCGGCCATCGCGGCCACCAGCGCAAGGAAGGGGTGGCCCGTCAACGCGACCTGACAGGCCACGGCGCAGCCAAGGGTGAAGCAGCCGTCGGTGGACAGGTCCGCAATGTTCAGGATGGAATAGCTCAAGAACAGAGCCAGCGCCACAAGGGCATAGATGCAGCCCAGTTCCAGCGCGGTCTGGATCACGTTGAGTGAAAAGATACTCGCCAGCATGGTTGTTGCTCCTTTAGAAGTTTTCCTGCGTGGTCACTTCCACGATCTCGGTGCAGTAGGGCTTGAAGGCTTCCTTGATCATCTCCAAAGTCTTATCATCCATGCCCAATGCTGCGGCCGTCTCTGTATTGATGGTCACAATGCCGTTGTCGAAGGTCTGGTAGGGCAGGTCAGCGGTGGTCTTGCCCTCGCAGAGCAGCTCCACCACCATGTCTGCGGTGGCCTCGCCCAGCTGGACGTAATCGACGCCGTAGCCCACGAAAGCACCGTTCAGTGCAAAGCTGTCGGCACCAGTGAAGTGCATCACGCCTGCCTCGAGGAAGGTCTCGTAGATGGAGAGCTCAGCGGTCATGACCGTGTTATCGGTGGGGGTGAAGACGGCCTTGACGCCCGCAGCGATCAGGGCCTCCGCGGCCATCTGGACCTCGGCGGTAGTGGTGCCGTTCTTTTCAACATACTTGATGCCCTTGCTGTCGCAGAACGCCTTGGCATCCGCGATGGCTTGGGTGGAAGCATCCTGACTGAGGTCGTACAACAGACCGATGGTGTCGATGTCCGGGTTGACCGCGAGGATCAGGTTCATGATGGCATCGGTGTTCAGCGCATCGGAGGTGCCGGTGATGTTCTCCTCGCTGTCAAAACCGGCGGCAGAGGGGTCAGTGACAGCGGAGTAGACCACGGGGATATCGGTGTCCTCGACAGCGGCCAGCATGGTGGCGGCGGTGGGGGTGGCAACGGCCACGATGACGTCCACATCGTCGGCCACGAGGTCGGCACCGATCTGGTTCAGGTTGGTCTGGTCGGCCTGTGCGTTGGCGTAGTAGTCGGCGTAATCGAAGGTGACGCCCTTCTCCTTGCCCATCTCATCCAGACGGCTCTCGACGGAAGCGACGATCTGGTTCAGGGAAGCATGATCCACGTAGTTGACGATGCCGACCTTGAAGGTCTGGCCCGCCTCGGCAGAAGCGGCGGCAGACGAAGCAGCAGCGCTGGAAGCGGTGCCGGCGGCAGCGGACGATGCCGAGCTGCCGCAGCCGGTCAGGCTGAATGTGGAAACAGCGGCGGCGCCAAGAGCGGCCTTCAGGAAGCTGCGGCGGGTGATCTTGTTCATGGTTTTCATAGCGGTTGCTCCTTCCTTGGAGCGGGCGGCAGTAACAATAAGACCCGCTCCACTTGCGGAACGGGTCTGTAAATACGAAAAGATCCCGTCCCTGTGTGTTCATCCACAAGGACAGGATCGAAATTACGATTCTGCGGTGCCACCTTGCTTGCTCTGCTATCCGCCAAAACCTTGGCCGCAGAGCCCCTCACGGAGAGCCAACACTCCCCTGCCCTGTAACGGAGGCTTCCGTCCCAAGCTACTGAAGAGCATCCTGCTCCCGTTTGCCCGGCCCTCGGCGGCCCACGAAGTCCTGCCCCGCTGTCGCCCGTTTCCATCCTCCGGGCTCTCTAGCAGATGCGCTGTGCAGATTCTCTTCCGCCTCATCGGTTTGATTGCATTATACACTTTATTTTCGTAAAGTCAAGAGGGAAATTTTCATTTTGGGGAAGATTCAGGTGAATGATTTTTTTCACCGGCCAAGTCCTGCTTCTTCCTTTCCGTTTGGGCTTTGCTCCCGAACTTGACATCTTCTGTGAAACAACGTATTCTTAACACATTCTGTGTATATTATCATTCCCCGAAAGAAGGTGTTCTGCACGAGCGAAACACAAAACACCCTGCTGCATGGGCCGGTGCGCCCGGCGCTGCTGCGGTATGCTTTTCCTATCATCCTGAGCATGGTGGCCACGCAGTTCTACTCGGTGGCCGATACCATGATCATCGGGCTGCGGCTGGACGCCGACGCGCTGGCGGCTGTGTCCAACGCCTCCACGGTGCTGATGATTTTCCTCTTCATCTCCGGCGGCATGGAGCTGGGCGGCGGTCTGCTGGTGGCAGCGGGCAAGCCCACGGCCACCCGGCAGCAAATGGCCGAGCTACTCTATAACCTGCTCTTTGTGGACCTTGTGCTGGCACTGGGGCTGACGGCGCTGGGCTTTTTCACCCTGCCCGCTCTGCTGCGGTTCATCCGCACGCCGGAAGAGATTCTGGCCGAAGCCGTCCTCTATGGGCGGGTGTACCTCGTCGGGCTGCCCTTCCTGATGCTCTACGACCTGACGAAGCAATGCGTCATGGGCTGCGGCGACTCCAAAACGCCGCTGCGGGCTGTGGTGGCCACCAGCGTGATGAACATCCTGCTGGACCTCGCCCTCGTGGGGCCCTTCGGGGTGGCCGGTGCCGCCGGGGCCACGGCCGCTGCGCAGATCGCCGGGGCGGTGTACATGCTGGCCCACCTGCGCAAAACCGAGCTGGACACACCCTTCCGCCGGGAAATGCTCAAGGCAAGATACGCCAAGGAGATCTTCCGGCTTTCCGCCCCGAACTCCCTCCAGCAAGCCAGCGGCACCATCATCACCACGGTCAAGCAGGGGCTGCTGGGCGGCCTTGGCGTGGCCGCCATCGCAGGCTTTTCCTGCGCGGGCAAGCTTTCCAGCCTGATGATGATGCCGGTGTACGGCTTTGTGCAGTCCATCGTCTTTTTCATTGCCCAGAACACCACCGCCGCCCAGCCTCAGCGGGTGCAGGAGGGTCTGCGCGAGGGGCGGCGCATCCTGCTTTTCTATTCCCTGCTGGTGGCGGCCCTCTGCATCGGGCTCAATGGCCCCTTGCTGCGGCTCTTCACCACCGACGCTTCTGCCGCCGCCTACGGCTCCACCATGCTGGCCTATGAGGGCCTGACCTACATCTTTACCGCCCAGAAACACCTGTGCGAAGCCCGGCTGCGCGGGGCGCAGAAGATGGGGCTGTATCTGGCCTCGAACCTTGGGCAGATCGGCCTGAACCTCTGCGCCTGTGTGCTGCTGGTGCCCCGCATCGGCTTTTCCGGCTTCTGGCTCTCCACTTGGATCAGCGCCCCCGCCGGCCTTGTGCTGGCTGCGCTGCTGGCGAAGATCGGGGCAAAACAGACTTGAAAACGAAAAAAGCACGGCGCTTGTGCTGTGCTTTCATTTATGATATACTGTATCCGCAGCCATCTGGCTGTAAGGCGCTGTCTGCAAATGCAGGTGGTCACGCTCCTCCCCGACTGCGCGTCGTGGGGAACGGCTTCTTTAAAAAGAAATGACCGCCTCTGCCCTACCAAAGCAAGCGGTCATTCTTTTTGACACCTAAGCCGAGGAGGAGCTGACCATTTTGCAGTCAGCGCTTTCTCTATTGGCAGTATAGTAATTTTTCATCGTTTTGTCAAGCAGAAGAGGAACACAATGGAACCTTTGAAACTTCAGAATATCCCCCTGCCCCACCGGGCGGTGTTCGGCCCCATGGCGGGCTTTACCGACGCGCCCTGCCGCCGCCTGATGGCCCAGCACGGCGCGGGCTTCACCGTCAGCGAGATGGTATCCAGCCGGGCGCTGGTCTACCACGACCACAAGACGGTCAGCTTGCTCAAGGCCCAGCCCAACGGCGCGCCCTACGGCGTCCAGATCTTCGGAGAAGTGCCGGAGATCATGGGCGAAGCCGCCGCCGCCATTGAAGAATACGACTTCGATTTTCTCGACATCAACATGGGCTGCCCTGCCCCGAAGATCGTCTCCGGCGGCGCGGGCAGCAAGCTGATGCTGGACCCGGACCTGTGTGGGAAGATCGTGGAGCAGGTCCTCGCCCACACCTCCCGCCCCGTCACGGTCAAGATGCGCAAAGGCTGGGACGCCGACCACATCACCGCCGTGGAGTGCGCCAAGGCGTGCGAACAGGCGGGTGCTTCGCTCATCGCCGTCCACGCCCGGACGCGGGAGCAGATGTACACCCCCGGCATCGATCTGGACATCATCGCCAAGGTGAAGGACGCCGTCCATGTCCCCGTGCTGGGCAACGGCGACATCCACACGGCGGAGGACGCCGTGACCATGGTACGCGAGACCGGCTGCGACGGCGTGATGATCGCCCGCGGGGCTCTCGGCGACCCGTGGCTCTTCGAGCGGGTGAACGCCGCGCTGGAGGGTGCCCCTGCCCCCAAGGAGCCGAACCTCCAAGCCCGGATGAATGCGCTGCGCCGCCAAGTGGAAGAGATGGTGGAGCAGAAGGGCGAGTTCGTGGCCATGCCCCAAGCCCGCGCCCAGACCATGCACTATATGAAGGGGCTGAAAGGGGCGGCCTCCCTGCGGCGGTACTGCTGTGAGCTGACCCATCTGGAGGACATCGACCGCCTCATCGAGGCGGTGTTCGACCAGCAGCGGAAGGCCGGGCTGGACCCGGACGACACCCGCCAGATCCCCTTCCCCTGAAACTCCCGAACGTTTTGAAAAAAGAGGTTCTCTGACATGACATCAACTCGTACTCCCCGGCTGCTGGGGCAGAAACAGAACAAGTTCCTGCTCACGGTCTGCCTGTGTGCGCTGACGGCGGCGCTGATCTTCCTGCCCTTCTACCTCCTCGACGGCGGCTTTTTCCACTACGCCGGGGACTTCAACAGCCAGCAGATCAGCTTTTACCGCTATATGAACGGCTTCCTCAAGGGGCTGAGCTACCCGGACGGAGCGGGCAGCGTCCGCAGCACCTTCTCGTGGGCCACTGACCTTGGCAGCGGCGCTATGAACGCCTACTCGTTCTACCTGTACGGCTCGCCGTTCTTCTGGTTCTCGCTGCTCTTCCCGCGGCAGTGGCTCCCCTACCTGATGGTCCCGCTGCTGGTGCTCAAGTTCGCCGCGGCGGGCGGCGGCGCGTACCTCTACCTCCGCCGCTATGTCCAGAACCAGAACTACGCCGTGCTGGGCGCGGTGCTCTACGCCTTTTCCGGGTGGGGGCTGTACAACATCTTCTTCAACCACTTCATCGATGTGTTGGCCCTCTTCCCATGGATGCTCTGGGCGCTGGACGAGACCATTTACAACGGCCGCCACGGGCTGTTCGCCTTCTGGGTGGGCATCAACCTGCTGAACAACTATTTCTTCTTCATAGGGCAGGTGCTCTTCCTCATCATCTACTTCCTGTGCAAGGTCAGCACCGGGGATTTCAAGCTCACGCCCCGGCTGTTCGGCCATCTGGCCTTTGAAAGCGTGCTGGGCGCGGCACTGGGCTTCGTCATCCTCTGGCCCGCCGTCCTCTCGCTCTTACAGAACCCGCGCACCATCGACCTTTCCTCCGGCTGGGGCTTTCTGACCTACTCGAAACCCCAGCAGTATTTTGCCATCCTGTTGAGCTGGATCCTGCCGCCGGATTCGCCCTATATGACCTCCATCTGGTCGGAGGGCATCATCAAGTGGACGAGCATGACGGCCTACCTGCCCCTGTGCAGTCTGGCCGGTGCCGTGGCCTACTGGCAGACCCGGCAGGGCGACAGCAAAAAGCGGATCGTCGGCACCTGCGCCGTCTTTGCGCTGGTGCCGGTGCTGAACAGTGGGTTCTACGCCCTCAATTCCAGCTACTACGCCCGGTGGTTCTATATGCCGGTGCTGATCCTCGCGGCCATGACCGTCAACGCGCTGGAAGACCCCGCCGTGGAGCTGGACCGCCCGGCCAAGCGGATCGGCTGGCTGATGATCGCGACGCTGGCCTTCGCGCTGGTGCCGGTGCAGGACACCTCCACGAAGGAATGGACGCTGGGCGTTCTGCAGAACCCCGGCCAGTATGCCGCCGTTCTCGGCTTCGGTCTGGCGGGGCTGCTGGTCTACCGCTTCATCGCCCGGCGCTGGCGGCAGGATAAGCACCTGCCCCAGCGGATGCTGGCGGCGGTGCTGGCTTTCAGCTGCCTGTTCGGCATCACCCACATCGGCATTGGCAAGTTCGGCCAGTGGAACACCGACAGCGATCTGGTGGAGGAATACACCAACGCCCTCGCCCTCAAGGAAGACCTCCCCGAAGGCGACTGGCGAATCGACACCTTCAAGACCCACGACAACCTCGGCCTCTGGCTGGACAAGAGCAGCCTGCAATACTTCGGCAGCACGGCGGCTCCCAGCATCCTCAGCTTCTATCCGGCGCTGGGCGTCAAGCGGGATGTCCGCAGCCAGCCGGAGCTGGAAAATTACGCGCTGCGGGGGCTGCTGAGCGTGAAGTACCTCATCACCACACCCGCCCACCAGAGCGATTTCCTCGCCGTGGCAGACGACGGCTGGAGCTACTACGACACGCTGGACGGCTTCACCCTCTACGAAAACGACAACTATGTGCCCATGGGCTTCACCTATGACTACTACCTCACCGAGGACGCTTATGAGTCCACGATCACCGTCACCCGCTCGAACCTGCTGATGCGGGCACTGGTCCTCTCGGAGGAGGACGCAGCCGCCTACGGTCAGTATCTGACCGAGCTGCCCGCCGCCGAGCTGAACGACCTGACTTATGACCGCTACGTGCAGGACTGCGCCGACCGCCGCGCCTCGGCGTGCAGCGTCTTCCAGATGACGAACTCCGGCTTCCAAGCCGAGATCACGCTGGACACCGCGAACCTCGTGTTCTTCTCCGTCCCCTACGACGACGGCTTCACCGCCACGGTCAACGGCCGCGAGGCCGACATCCTGCGGGTGGATGAGGGTCTGATGGCCGTCCTCTGCCCCGCCGGGGAAAGCACCATCGACTTCGTCTACCAGCCCGCCGGCATCCGCCTGAGCAAGGCTGTCACCCGGACAGCGCTGGTCGTCTTCGCTGCCTATACCGTTTATTTTGTCTGGGATGACCGGAAGAAGAGGAAGCACTGAAAAAGGAGAGTTTCTATGGAATACCGTCATTGGGAAAAAGCAAACCTCACCACTTCGCTGCTGGGCTACGGCTGTATGCGGTTCCCGACGCTGCCGGACGGCGGCATCGACGAAGCGCGGGCCGAGGCGCTGCTGAACACCGCACGCGAGGCGGGGGTCAACTACTTTGACACCGCCTACCCCTACCATGGGGGCAAAAGCGAGCCCTTCGTGGGGCGGGTCATCGCCAAGTGGCCCCGCGAGAGCTTTTATCTGGCCACCAAGCTGCCGGTGTGGCAGTGCGACTCGCTGGAAAAGGCCCAGAAGATCTACCGCGAGCAGTTCGAGCGGCTGGGCGTCGAGTACATCGACTTCTATCTGCTCCACTCCCTCCATACGGCCCGGTACGACCAAGCCAAGGCGCTGGGCATCGTGGACTGGCTATGGGAGGAGAAAAAGGCCGGGCGCATCCGAAACTTCGGCTTCTCCTGCCACGACAACGCCGCCGGGCTGGAGCATATCCTGCGGGACCAGCCGTGGGACTTCTGCCAGCTGCAATACAACTACCTCGACACCGACGACCGCGCCGAGGAGATCGCGGGCGACCGGGGCTACGCGCTGACGGAAGAACTGGGCATCCCCCTCATCGTCATGGAACCCATCAAGGGCGGCACGCTGGCCAATCTCCCGGCAGACGCCGCCGCCCCGCTGACCGCCCTTGACCCGGACGCCAGCGCCGCTTCGTGGGCGCTGCGCTGGGTGGGCAGCCACAAGAACGTCCACCTCATCCTCTCCGGCATGAGCGCTGAGGAGCAGCTCGCCGACAACCTTGCCACCTTCGCCCAGTTCCGGCCCCTGAACGACGCTGAAATGGACGCCGTGGCCGAGACAGCCCGCATCCTGCACAGCCGGATCAAGATCGGCTGCACGGGCTGCCGGTACTGTATGCCCTGCCCCATGGGGGTGGACATCCCGGACAACTTCAGCATCTGGAACAAGCTGGGGATGTTCGGCCAGCCGGATGCCGTGAAACAGCAGTGGGCTGCCCACTTCCCGGACGCCGAAAAGGCCAGCCACTGCGTCCGCTGCGGCAGGTGTGAGGCTGTCTGCCCCCAGCACCTGCCCATCCGCACCGCGCTGGCGCAGCTGCAGACCGAACTGGACGACCTATAAAATGAAAAGCGAGGCTGTTGGGCTTTTCCAGCAGTCTCGCTTTTTTTATTGCTCTTCTTTCCGGTGCAGCACCCACTGCATCCCGATTTGGTTCAGGCGGTGGATCCGCTCCGGCGTCAGCTTGGGGTCGTGCTCGACGTAGGCGGTGCGCATCCGGCGCACCCAGTCGCCGAGGCCGAAGCCGTCCTCGCAGCGGAAGGTCGCGGGCGGGAGCAGATCGCCGTGCTGCTGAGCGTAGGCCTCTGCGTGCTCATAGGCAAGGTCCCACTTGGCAATGCGGGCGTCCCACTCCATCCCGATGGCGTCCAGCCGCTCGATGTGCTCCTGCGTCACTTGGAAGGAATCCGGTCGGGTCTTGCGGGCGGCGCGGAGGTTCGACATCCAGACGCCCAGCCGGAACCCGTCGGCGCTGACGTAATTAGAGGGCACCAGCAGGTTGCCGTGTTCCTCAAAATACTGCTTGGCTGCGTCGAAGTTGTTCTCCCAGTTCTGCTCCCGCAGGTTTTCGCTCCGGCGGCGGGCCGGATGCTGCTTGGAGGGCTTTTCGCTCTTGAGCAGCGCTTCCAGCTCTTTGCGGTGATCGTCGGCCAGCCGCGGATCCCCGGTGCGCAGATACTGGCGCTGGCGGTAAAGCCAACTGCCCAGCCAGATGCCATCCTCGGATTTATAATTCAGCGGCACGTTCAGATCGCCGTGCTCTTCCTGATACTTCTTCGCCAGATCGTAGCGCTCCTGCCACGGGTCGTACTTCTCCCAGACCATGCCCAGCTCATCCAACTGGGCCTTGCGCTCCGGCGTGACGCGGGCGCTGGAATGCTCCGGGTTCTGCCATGTGTACCGCTGGCGGGCGATCCATTTGCCCAGCAGGACGCCGTCCGGCGTGACATAGTTGGAAGGGACCTCCAAGTTGCCATAGGTCTCCTTGTATTTCTTGGCGGCCTCGAAATTTTCCTGCCATTTGCGGACATTCCGGTTGACCCAGTTGATCCCGATGGCCTCCAGCCGCTCGATCTGTTCTTCCGTCAGATCCCCGTTCTTGTAGGCGCTGCGCTGGCTGCTGAGCCAGACGCCCAGCGCGAAACCGTCCGGCGTGACGTATTTGATGGGCGCTTCGAGGTCCTTGTGTTCCAGATAATACCGGGCTGCGGCGGCGTAGCTCTGCTCCCACAGGTCGGTGGAGGCGTTCCACACCATGCCGATGGCTTCCAAGCGCTCAATGCGGGCGCGGGTCAGGTTGCCGCTGATATAGCGCTGGCGGTTGTAGACGATCCACTCGCCCAGCGCAAAGCCGCTGCGGTCGTGGTAGCGCACCGGAACCAGCAGGTCGCCGTGGTCATCACGGTACTTCTTGGCGGCGGCAAAGGCCCGCTCCCAAGCCAGCTCCGAGCGCTGTTTCCACTCGATGCCCAGCTTGTCCAGCTTGGCGATGCGGTCGGCGTCCAGACGGCCGGGTTTCTGCCCGGCGCGGACCAAGCGCTGCGTTTCCAGCCAGCGGCCCAGCGGCTGTCTCTTATACACATCTCCGAGCCCACGAGACTACGCTGCATCTCG
>ENA-OXWT01000350-OXWT01000350.1-human-gut-metagenome-genome-assembly--contig:-NODE-350-length-20163-cov-5.163766_pt1 | contig 20163 bp, 16 predicted proteins | sample MGYA00244689_ERZ652722 | MGnify/ENA primary metagenome ERZ652722 (study PRJEB26926, sample SAMN06164640) | human gut metagenome | biome: ENVO:00009003; feature: ENVO:2100002; material: ENVO:00002003...
CACCTAATAGATAAACAGATTTGCGAAAAAAAATCAATATATTTTTACTGCAACTTTCCGATAAATTCCCGAACCCGGGCATTTTCCGTTGTAAAAAGTGCTTCGGGAGAACCTTCCTCCACGATCACACCCTGTTCCATGAAAATAATGCGGTCGGATACTTCTCTGGCAAACTGCATCTCATGGGTTACGATGATCATGGTCATATGTTCACTTGCCAGCTGTCTGATCACCTTTAATACTTCTGCCGTCAATTCCGGATCCAGTGCCGAGGTCGGCTCATCGAAGAACAGGATCCTGGGCTGCAGTGCCAGTGCCCTGGCTATGGATACTCTCTGCTGCTGTCCGCCGGACAGCTGGTAAGGGTAGGCATCTGCCTTATCCGACAGTCCCAACTGTGCTAAAAGCTTCTCCGCCCTCGCCACGGCTTCTGTGCGGCTTACCTTATCCACATGGATCGGCGCATCGATGATATTTTTCATCACCGTATAATGGGGAAAAAGGTTAAAATTCTGGAACACCAGTCCGAAACATTTCCGGATCTTATGTAATTCTGCCTTGGACGCATATTCGCACTGTATTCTGCCGTTTTTATCCGTTTTCTCCGAAGCTGCCGTCTGCCCTGAATAGATCAGCTCACCACCGTCCATTTTCTCCAGAAGCGTTGCACAGCGAAGCAATGTGGATTTGCCGGAACCGGAGGGGCCGATGATGGAGACAACTTCTCCTTCGTTAACCTTCAGGGATATATCCTTCAGCACCCCGTTGCCGTCAAAACTTTTTTTCACATGATTCATTTCCAAAAGGACCATATTTCCGCACTGCTCCTATCTGTAATAAGATGTCTTCTTCTCCAGATACTCCATGAAAGAAGCCACCACGAGATTGAAGATATAATAGAACACACCTGCTGCCAACAGGGGAAGCACACTGGTCTGTGCCGCTCCGATCTGCTTTGCCACCGTGAACATTTCCGCAATGGAAATGGTAAATGCCATGGATGTATCTTTGACCAGCGTAATGGTCTCATTGGTCACTGGCGGGAGAACCCGCTTCACCACCTGCGGCAGAATGATCTTCACGAAAGTCTGTGCCTTGCTGTAGCCCAGCACCTCCGCAGCCTCATACTGCCCCACCGGTATGGACTCAATGCCCGCACGGTAGATCTCTGCAAAATATGCCGCATAATTGATCACGAATGCCAGTATCACCGCCGGGAAACGATACCCCGTTCCCACCTGCATGCGGAATACATAAAAGGGGGCAAAATACACCACGATGATCTGTAACATCAGAGGGGTTCCTCTCATGATGGATATGTATATTTTGGAGATAATGCGGATCACCTTACATCCTGACATTCTTCCGAAGGCTACGATCAGCCCCAGAGGAAGGGAAAACAAAAGGGTCAGTACAAATATTTCCACCGTTATCAGAAAGCCCTCTGCCAGTTGGGCACTCATGGTCAGCAAACTCATGAATTCTACTCCTTAACTATCCTTAGTTGATTATTTACCGAGACATACGCTGTCGGTCAGTCCCCATTTTTCAGCGATCTGTGCGAAGGTACCATCCGCTGCTATTTCGTCCAGTGTCTTCTGTACGGTATCTCTCAATTCATCATTACCCTTCAGGAAACCTACTGCATACTGCTCTACAGCCAGCTTGTTGTCCTCGCCCTGCAGCATAACGAATTTTCCTTCTTCTCTCTGCGCAATCTGATACTGTGCCACACCGATATCAATGGCTACGGCATCTACCGCACCCTGCTCCAGATCCATGAAAGCGGTATTGTAGTCCGCATATTCGATCAGCTGGGAGAAGGAATCACGCAGTGCAATGTTGTCTGCATTTTCTTCATCGTTCAGAGCAGCCAGCGCAGAGGAATCCTTCTGTACTGCTACCACCTTGCCTGCCAGTTCTTCCTTGTTCTGTACACCGGAAGCAGACGCTACGACGAATACCTGACTGTTGTCGATATAGGGCTCTGTCCAGGTATAGGCATCTTCTCTGCCGTTCATGGTGAAACCGTTCCAGATACAGTCAATGGCTCCGGAAGAAAGCTCCATATCCTTGGCATCCCAGTCGATAGGCTGCTTTACCAGCTCCCAGCCCTGTCTCTTGCATACTTCTGCTGCCAGATCCAGGTCAAAGCCTACATATTCTCCACTGTCATCACGATATCCGTAAGGGGGAAATTCCGCATCAAAACCTACGGTAAATGTTTTCTCAGATCCTTTAGAACCACAGCCGGTAAGAACACCTGCTGCCATGCTGATTGCCAGTAATGCCACTAATACTCTTTTCATAATGCATCCTCCCGTTCTGCCACTCACTGTTGGCCGCGTCGTATACTTTAGCAAGGTAAATTGCTAACACGGTGTCATAGTAACACAACGAGAGGTGTCTTGTCAATTCTTTATCGGTCGTACCGCTCCACCATGGCCAGGATCTCCTGGGCATATTTCGGATAGGTGGCTGCGATGTCTTTTACTTCGTTTCTTGCACTCTCCGCTACTTCCTGATTGTAGTCCATCTGTTTACGGAGCACCTGTCTTCTCTGGATCAGTTCGTGACGGATCTCCACCATTTCCCGCTTGTCCAAAAGCGCAGCTGTCTGGCTGATCCAGCGCTCCGGCATCTGCACACGGTAACCGGCCAGCTGCTGTACCAGCTGCTTCTGGTAGTACTCGATCTTAGCTTCCGCCTCTGCGAACTGCTTCCGCTCTTCCTTTTCGTCCTGATACATTTTCCACTGTTTTTCCAGCTTTGCTGCACTGTCCGTATTGTACTTCAGATACAGATATTCCATCAGCTGACAGTTGTTCACATAGCGGATCTTGACTTTATTCTGCAGCTGGATGATCTTGTTGATGGTCTTCTCCACCCGCTGCAGTTCCCGTCCTGCATCCATGTACCGGATGCAGACATAGGAGATGGCTACAGCTCCTGCACCTACTGCCAGAAAAAGTCCCACATAGACATCCATTTCAAAAGCATACTGCAGGATCACCAGCATGATCACACAGACGATCAATGCCGTAAGGAAAATGACAGCCATGCCCCGTTGGTTGTTCATCAGATTCTCCAGCTCATTTCTCCGGTATTCATAGGCATGTCGTTCTCCGTCCAGTCTGTGCAGATCCTGCCTTATCAGATTGCCGTATTTCTCGCCGTCCCGAATCTTCTGAATGCCTTCTTCAATCTCGTTCTCTCTTTTGCGGATCGCATAGAAGTCCGCATCCCGCATACGGTTCTTCTTTTCCCGGTATCTGCTGCGTTCCTGTTCCAGCCCGGCCAGCTTGCCGGCCACCCGGTTGACCTCTTCTCTCTGCTCTGCTGGCAGTGCCTCAATCTCATCCGTATCCGTCAGATAAGAAGTCACCAGCGTATACTCTCCCGTCAGGAGGTCGATCTCCTTGGAAGCCTCTGAGATCTGCTCCAGGCAATTTACAATGTAACGTTTTCTCTGGTCTTCCTCATCAAAATTCACACCGTTGCGGGTATAGACCAGCTGTTCCCAGTCCTCTTCCTGCTGTATCGGTTCTTTTTTCTTAAATAAACGGTTCCACCACGCCATAATTCTCTCCTGCTGTCTTCTCTATACGCTGACACTTGTCCGGTAACTGTTTTTCAGTGCCTGAGTCAGTCTCTCATTTTCCGCATCGTATTTCACCCTGTCGTGCACCCGCCAGTCACCACGCAGCCGTAGCTGTCGGTACTCCGGCTGCTGTTCCCATTCCCGTTCAAATTGCTCGATCCGCTTTTCCAGTTCCAGGGACTCCGTATAATTTTCCGGATTCTGCGCTGCAAATGCCACATAGGCATCCTCCGTCAGTTCCATTCTCTTTGCCGCCAGATAGGCATCCAGGTGTTCTCTGTCCGGATCGGTCTTCCAGGCTTCGTTAAAGTAATATGCCGCCTTGTCATAAAACATCAGCCCTGTCAGCGCCACACCCTTATTGTGCAGGATCGCCGCCCGGACTTTTCCCGCCGGAAGTTCCTTTCCTTCCTGTTCCAGATGGTTCCAAGTCTCCAGTAGCATATCATATCCACGGATGGCTGCCGCATATTTTCTTTTTTCCACCATATAGTCGATCTGGCTCTTGCGTTTCTCCAGATTGCTGAGTCCGGCTCCCTGCTTCAGTACCTGCTCCACCTGCAGGATTTCTTCCGGATCGTACATCCCCACATATTGCAGGATCGTCACCACGAACACACTTAAGGATCCCTGCTTATGTACCATGGGGTAGAGCTGTTTTGCCAGTTCCCACACTTTACATTCTTCTCCGATCCAGTCCACCAGCTTATCGTTCATGATGGACAGGTCTAACAGGAATGCATTCTCCTTTAGGCAATAGCACAACTCTTCCATACTATAGACCCGGATATCCAGGCCTTCCACATTATATGCATTCTCGCAATATTCTCCTACACACAGACTTGCCTTCATTTTTCATCCTCATTTTCTCTGCCCCGGGCAGATCTACAACTCTATTTCTTCCTTCCAGATATGATGCGTAGCTGTTCGGAAGCTGCCAAAACCAAGATCCTCCAGTTCCACCTGCAGATGTGTTTCATCCTTCATCTCCACCTGAATCCGCAGTCTGGTGATTCCTTCCTGCAATTCTTCCGGCACGATTCTGGCGATCCGGCTGCCCTTTCCCGTCAGGGACGTGATCAGGATCTCCACCGCTCTTCCTTCCAGCAGGTAAAACTCCATGGTATTCTGCGCCTCGTACCAGTTGATTCCGGCGTCTAACAGTGCCTGATAGGATTCCTCTCCCTGTCTGCGCACTTTCATACCGATATTGGATTTCAATTTATCCTGTCCCAGATAGACATGATTTTGTCCGTTTTCACTGGGATGCAGTCGCTCCATCATGCTGTAGCAGGCACCCTTGCTGAACAGGTTGTTCCCCTGAAAGACTCTCCGTCCACGGCACAGATAGCGTAGCGATTCTTTCATCCATTCTTGAGAAAACTCTTCCCCGATCAGATATACCGAGGACACCATCCGGTTCTCGCATAGCTGTGTGGCGATCTCCAGGAACTTTTCATCCGATTTTTCCACCGGAAAAGGGAATTCCCGCTCTTCGATGTACGTTACCACCGGCGTCGTATGGCAGTTGCATTCCATATAATAAGTCTGGATGGAACTGTCCCTATACTCGCACAGCACGCTCCCCTGCTTCCACAGATTTTCCGGCTGATACAGATTGTAATAATAAAAGCTCTCCCGATGGCTCTGAAAACAGACAGCATCCGTCTTCAGGTGTAATGCCTCCACTGCCTGCGTCAGCACCTCCAGCATTCCTGCATCCAGTTCCTCGCAGGTGATCATCAGGGCCCCGATCCGCTCTGTGGAAGTCATCTGGGACAGCATTCCCAGACTACGCTTGAGAAAAAGAGTCAGTAGTGCCACCGGATCCAGAGTCGTTCCATCGATCTGCACCGGTTCCCCATCTTTTGCCAGCTTCAGAAGATGCTCCACCAGGATTCCCTCTTCTTCCTCCGCATGCCGGAGGGCTTCACTTCCATAGAACCACTGGTTGACTCCCTGTCTCTTGCTCAGAACCAGGGGAATCGTATAGACCTGTGAGCCTGCAACGGAAGACAATGTGGTGATCTCTTCTTCCCTGCCTGTGACATAGCAGCTGATCTGCGCATAATCCTTCCCCAGGTCATAACCCACTATAACTTTATCACTTCCGGGCAGTCGCATGTTCTTCCGCCTCCTCTCCTGCTGTCTTTTTTTATCTTTACTGCAATGTGAACAATCTGTGATCCAGATATTCCCTGCGGTAATATTCCTCGATCAGATGATCCAGTGTCGTATCGTCCTGCAGTGTCATGCTGATCATCATATCATTGATGATCTCGTATTTGCTGTCCGGACTTTCATTCATAATATCGCTCTTCTGCAGGCTTCCGCTCTCCGTCAGCTGTTCTTCGTTCTCTGATTCTTCCATAATGTAATATTGAAGATTCTCCCCGAAAAACAGTACGAATTCCTTGAAAAATACACCGCTGTATACTTCCTGCATATATTCCGACAGGTAATCCTCCGCCTGCCCGTTCTCATGCATCATCACATAATGAATCCTTGCACGGACGCCGCCTCTTGTGTGATACTCCACGATAGTCTTGTCCTTCATCTCCTGCAGCTGTGGCAGGCAGTCCTGATATTCCCTGAAAAAGTTCAGATGAATGTGGTCCTTCATCATTTCCTCCAGGAAATTCCGGACCAGAGTTTCATCTTCCCGCTCCAGCTTGTCCTTATTCTCCGCATAGAATTTCAGATAAGCCAGCTTGCAGATCCGCTGGGTCTCTTCTCCCCGCAGATAGCAGTTACGGATCTCCCGGAATACATATTCCTCCGTGATCTTCTCCCGGCAGAAATAATCATAAGAGCTCTGTACAAGCACAGCTTCCTCGATCTCCTGTCTGGCTCCCTGGGATACATAATAACGGAAAATATCCATCCGCTCTCCCACAAATGCCCCGGAGAACAGCATCTGCAGCAATATCTTTTCACTTAAGCTGTAGCAGTCTATCTCAAAGGATCTTGCCGCTTTCCAGATGTCACGCAATTCCTTCGTGGTACCGGTGGCATAACGCACCAGATACTCTAAAATTCCACCGTTGTATTTTCCCTTACGGAACGCCGTCAATGCCGCCGCATACAGGACTGCCTCTCCCTCATGGACCGACTGCGTGATCACACCGTCCGTAAGCCGCAACAGGATCTTGGTCTCCACAAAATAAGGGGTATATGCTTCGATCCAGGCATATGCCTTCTCATAATTTCCCCGCAGCACCAGAAAACGCAGGATCAGTTCCCGCTGTTCCTCCGTAAAGCCGTCCCCCTGCAGCTCCTGCAGGTATTCATCCAGTGCCTGCAAATTATCCGCGTCGAAATAGGCCTGTACCAGCTGTACCGCAATCTCACTGCGCAGCTTCGGCTCCACGGCATCGCTTTCCACCAGTCTTGCCATCCGCATCAGCTTTGTGGAAGATATGGTCTCTTCTGTTCTGCCGTTCTCCATGAAATACAGATCCAGTTCCGCCGTATCCGGCACATAATGTTCCAGAAGTCTGAGATATTTCCCCGGTACCAGCAGTTTTTCCAGGGTATATTCCACATTTTTAAGGAACCTGTTACCATATGCATCCTCAAAGGCAATGGTATAATCATTCCCGTAGACTGCCACCCAGGCCGTGCCGTTTTGCAGAGGCGTCTCGGACAGTATCAGATTCCCCGGCTGGCTGACGATCACCTTACGCATTCTGCTGTCATCCACTCTTACCATATGGGCAAACAACAGACGGGACAGAGGCTTCGCCATAGCTTCCGTTACAATGGCCGGAGACAGGAATTCCTGATACAGTATTGCCAGATGTCTGTTAATATGCTGCTTCTGGATCTGGTCAATGACGAACCGCTCCATTCTCGGCTCGTAATGTTCGTACAGTTCCTCATAATCTTTCCGGTGTTTTAACAGATACGCATACAGGAACGCACTATGTTCATAATCCAGATTGCTCTGGAAAGAAAAATACATCAAAATCACTTTCGGAAGCTCCAGCACAGAATCCAGATCTACCGATGCCATATAATATTCATAGAGATTCGTGATCCTCAGATGGCTTTCCACACCCATCTGATACCACGTGAAGGCATCCGGTCCCGTCTTACTTCCCTTGATCAGAAGGCTGCACACCTCCTGCAGGATCCGCACATCCTTCTTTTTCTCATACAGTCTTCGTAAAATTCTGCCCAGTAGTGGAGAATACTCTCTGACTCTTCCCGACAGATACAACAGCTGTTCGATCAGGCTGTCGTTTACCGCATCCTGACGGACACCGAAGTTCAACACCTGCAGTTCAAAACTGTTCAATTTACGTAGCAGCGCCGGATTGCCGTTCAAAAGGGCCAGTGCTTCCAGGTAGATCAGCGGACTGGTGCAGCCGTACTGGTACTGTTTTTCTAAGAACATCCATTTCCCGGAGGTTGAACGATTGTATTCCTCCGACAGATACAACAGCAGCCATGCCACACGCCAGCGGGTCCTGTCATAGCGGTAGATCTGTTCCACCTGCTCCGCCATTTGCAGTGTATACTGGGGATCCCTGTGGATCAGTGTGGTCAGATACAGATAGTAAGCCCACTGTTCTCCGCCGGTAGCTCCCTGGGCTTCCAACATGTCCGCCGCGTGATCCAGGATCCATCCGGCTTCATTGTAGCGTTCCTCTGTGATCAGAAGCTGTGCCTGGAACAGTCTCGCCGGCACATCCTTCTCATCCATGGTCACCATGCGCTCCACCAGTTTGCCGGTCTCCGCGAGCCAGGTTCCCGTACCGATCTTTTTCAGTCTCGATTCTTCATAATATTTCATGATCTGGGTGATGCACTGCATATGACTGTGATCCGCATGCCGGGCCACTACACCGTCTCCCAACTGTACCATGACCGGGATCTCCAGTGAAGTATAAGCATTATATATGTAGACTTTACCGAAATTTTTGCCAGATCTGCACAGGCTGCTGTCGATGTAGACCGACAGGCGGCAACGGTTTCCCAGAAAATCATCGTCTGTAATGTTTTCCTTTTCCGTAAAGACAAATTCACCCTCACACTCGATCTGGAGATTCGTATATCCCCAGCCGTTCCTCACGATGGTCAGATTATTCTCCGTGACGCCGTAATTATCTGCGCTGCGAGGCAGTTTTTTCACCAGTTCTTTCTCTTCCGTCAGGAATTCCAGCTGTTGCTTTTTGTTGATACAGATCAGGAATTCCTCCACATTTTGTTCGTTGCCCTCATAAGTGGACAGGATCCGGTAACTGTCATAGAAATGGGCATCGTTTCCCTGGAACAGCCGCAGAAATTCCGGATCATAGAACAGCCGCACAGCTTCCTTCCAGTTGCTCTTCGCCAGGTTGGCAAAATGGAACAGATTCCGGATAGCCCCGATGGAAGAATTCAACATCCCATGCTCCACCGTCACCACAAAAGGAAGATTGTATTCTCCTCTGTTGCTGACTACGGAAAAAGAACCCTTGATCACATCCCCTTCCTCCAGATCTTCTCCGTGGAAGCAGTAAAAAATTTCTGCATCGGAGCCGGTAAACTGATCCGTCATACATTCCATCCGAAGATGGTCCGAGATCACGGATCCTTTTACATAGCCTTCCGACGCAGAAAGAATGTGAAAAGAGCCCTCATATATTGTCCCCTGTGACAGGGAAATCTCTATTTTAGCGCAGGAGAATTCCAAAGAACCGTTCTCATAATCGAAGTTTCCTCCTAAAATTCTATCAATAATCTCCTGCATGTACCTTCACCCGTTCCCTGTTGTCATTTGGATTTATTATACCAAATTTACCAGTTGAGAGCAAGGTGTAGACCCGGTTAGTCCAGGTTTAATTTTCGGTTCATGATGTAATAAGATACGCCGTACATGATGGCCGCAATGAGCAGACTGGTGATCACGTTAATATCATAGGCCGAATTGGTGCTCACGGAAATTCCGTTGGCACTGCTCATGACATTTGTACCGAACATGAAGACGCTCTGTACGGTGCTGCCGATGATGGAAGACAGGATCGTCAGGCCGGCATATGCCAGGATTCCCATCAGGCCTTTATGTTTGGAGGAAAGCTGTCCGATGGTCAGCGCTCCGAACAGGGTGACCATGGTAATGAACGGTCCTGCCACATAGGTTAAGAGTAGTGTAATCCCATAATGCAGCAGATTGATTCCCATTTCTTCTTCGTATGTTCTGCCAAGTTCATAAAAAGCATCTGCCAGGAATTCCCAGATATTGCCATTATATTGTGTCAGTACACTACTCAGTTCACCGATATTTAAAAGGCCTGTCATCAGAGACACGATCAGTGCCACCACTGAAATACCGATGCCTATCGTAATGAACAGATACCAGACACCGGAGACCAGTACCTTGCTTAAAAACAGCTGGTTAGCTGTTACCGGCAGGGTGTGGGACAGATAGCCTTCATCCGTATACATACTGCGGTAAAAGCGGATGCCCAAAAAAATCAGCATTCCCCAGGTGGACGCCAGCAGCATGATCACATACAGGATCAGTGTTGCCACAAAGGAAGAGAGTACAAACCAGCTCTGTGTCGCATTCATGTTATTGCCGTCCGCAATCTCCGTTACCAGTCCTCCCGGCATGCGTAATACCACGCAGCCAATCACGGTGACCACAAGCATTCCCAGAAGCATCAGTGTACCGGCTTTCCAGATATTTTTCCATTCATATTTCATTAACTTTCCTAACATGCGAACACCTCCCTGAAGTAAGCATCTACAGACTTACCTTTCTCTTCTCTGATATTGTCAACGGATGTATATAACACCAGCTGACCATAACGCATGAAGATGACTTCATCCAGTACCTGTTCCACATCCTCGATCAGATGGGTAGAGATCAGTACCGTTGCTTCCGGATTGTAGTTGTTGATAATGGTGCGCAGGATGTAATCTCTCGCTGCCGGATCCACACCGGCAATCGGCTCATCCAAAATATACAGGCTGGCATTCCTGCTCATCACTAAGATCAACTGTACCTTCTCCTTCGTACCTTTGGACAATGTCCGCATTTTCACTGCAGGATCGATCCCCAGACTCTTTAACATCTCTTCCGCACGTTCCCTGGAAAAGTCTGTATAAAAGTCCTGAAAGAAATCCAGAATCTCCCGGATCGTCTGATTCATGGTCAGATACGTGCGGTCCGGCAGATAAGCTACCTTGCTCTTGGTCGCCGGTCCTACATAATTGCCGTCGATCATAATAGTGCCTTCCGTCGGTGTCAGCAGACCGTTCAGCATTTTGATCAGTGTCGTCTTACCGCTGCCGTTGGGTCCCAACAGGCCAATGATCTTCCCCTTGGGGAGACTTACGGTCAGATTGTTCACAGCCACATTGGCACCATATTTCTTGGTCAGATTTACAATTTCTACCAGATTATTCATTTCTATTTCCGCCTCTCTTTATTTTCATCATAAATTTGCACCCCTGTCAGGCCTGTACCTTATCGAAGAGATTCCGGATCTCCTCTCTCTGATATCCCAGTTCCTGCATGTTGTTGATAAAATTCCGGACATGCCCGGCTGCCAGCTGTTCTCTGGTATTCCCGATCAGCTCAGTGTCCTCCGTCACGGTTCTGCCGCTGGTGCGCTGTGTCACGATCAGGCCGCTCCGCTCCAGTTCCGCAAAAGCTTTCTGCATCGTATTCGGGTTCACCGCCGCCACGGCCGCAAGATCTCTGACACTCGGCAGCTTCTCTCCCGGCTGATATTTGCCGGACACGATCTCTTTCTGGATCCGCTCCACCAGCTGCGCATATATGGGTCTGTCAGCATCCAATTCCCACGCCATTCCTATCATCCTTTCTTGTTTCTTATTTTCTGTTTCTTATTACCTGTCACGCATCGTTTCTATCGATGCCTCCCCTGGTCCCTCATTGTCTTGTTGTTTTACTGTATTATTTATTTAATACAATAATACGTTATTTATTTTTATCTGTCAAGCGGTTTTTATGCTTGTCCGGGAAAATTGTTGGAATTACACTTGTTACAACATGGTAAATGGGAAGTTACGCGGCTCATTGCTCGCGTAACTTCCCATTTACTACGCATCCGGCTCCGAAATACGTGTCACCCCCACATAAATATCCGAGATTTCAAACCATGTAGGATAATCCACGATTCCGGTCTGAGGAAGATTAAATATCTTCTGGAACGTCCGGACAGCCTCCGCAGTACCGGAGCCATAGATTCCGTCGGGTGTCAACGTAGGAATCGCCGGATAATTTCTGGCGATCCGGTTCAACTGCTGTTGCAGCTGACGGACTTTTTCCCCGGAAGAACCGATAGTCAGATCATACCCCGGCCAGGAAGAAGGCACTCCCGAAATAATATCTGCGGAATTGATATACATATCATTGCCGTAATAATAATGAATAATATCAATAGCGGAATATCCCTGATCCGCCAATGACTTGGAGCCCCACTGGCTCAGCCCCCGGCAGGTAGTCCGATTACCGTCACAATACGATGTGAAAATGGGCTGTCGTACACCGGGCCTTGACAAATAGTTGGTAAAAATGGAATCTACCAGATAGTCGATCTCTTCGAACACATTTCTGCCATAGATCCATTTTTGATCATACGCCGTAGAAGAAGTTATCGTAAAATCGTATCCACGTCCCCTGTACCACTCCGTATATATACGGTTTAACGTAAATGATTGAATGACCAGAATATTAGCATAAATTGCACTCTCCGGCCAGGTGGAATAAATCTCGCTGGAGGCCACATTTTTAATGTAATCCTTATAGCGCACCCAGTAATTCCGGGCAGTGGGATCCTCCGGGACACCGTCATGTACGATCACATATTCCGGAATCACCACACGGCTCAGTACGATCTCCCCGGTCTCGTTCATAGGTTTGATTTCTTCTTCCGGAATCTTCGGAGGATACTCTCCGAAAAGCGTATGTGCAGGTATTACTACTACTTTTTCTTCCTCCTCTGTTACATTCAGCGGATTCATGCGGATCGGTTGTAGGGAAAATTCGCCTGCCAGAATTTCGGAACCAGATACCAGTACCGGTTCAAAGCCTTCTGCAGTCACCTGAATGTTGTACTCCGAATAGGGCTGTGCCGTAATATCCGGAGATAAAGAAAGCTCTCTCGGCGGCGCATCCAGTGTTATCGTAGGGGTTTGCCCGGATTCGTCAGTAGTCATCGTCTCCAGCGGGGAATCCGGATCCCCGGTATAGGAGACAGTGACGGTCGCGCCGGGTATCGGTGTCATCCCCAGAGCGGAGACAACGCTGATCTGAAGTGTTCCTGTATAAGTAGTTTCCATGGACAGAGGTCCTTTCTGCCTATGCCGTTTTGTCTGTCTTGATCCGGTCAGGCAACAAATGTTCCTTACAGAATATGCAAAGTCAGAAAAATATGTGCATGTTCCCATATACTAAGCAGACTAACTTCTATCCGTTTTGTCTTCATCATACATCTACTTGATTAACAGACGGGTGATATGCATTCACTAAATACTAATTCCGGTACCGGTCTGCATCTGTCCCCGAGCCACCGTGTAGCCCAAAAAAGGAACCACAAACCGTTCCCAGATTGTGATTCCCTTTGTTTTTAATCCGTCATTTTTATTTGGTCAACAGCATCATAATGTCATTGCTTCTTGCCACGAACTTGGTCATGGCGTCGGCGGACAAGGGTGCATGCTGGAGCTTTGCCAGATCGTACAGCTGCTCGCAGATCATTTCTGCGTTCTCGCCGTCCTGGTGCTCGGTGATGTACTGTACCAGAGGATGGTTGGCATTCAGAATCAGGGTCTCGCCCTCACCGCCGAAAGCACTCATATCCATGCCGGGCATGGAGTACATCTTCATCATATCCTGCATACGTCTGCTCTCTTCGGACAGCGTGATCATGGAAGAGATCTTCTTGTTCTTCAGCTTCTCTACCTTGACAGTGATCTTGTCGTTCTTCAGAGCTTTCTTCATCAGCTTGCTGATGCTCTCTGCCTGCTCTTCCATCTCTTTTTCAGCCTTCTTGGAAGTCTTGGACTTCAGGGCATCGGTCACATCCGCATCGATACGTTGGAACTTGATTCCCTCATTCTTCTGCTCCAACTGGGAGATGAAGGGCTGATCGATATTATGGGTCAGGATCACAGCATCCATCTTAGCAGCCTTGAACATATTGATGTACTGGCTCTGCTGCTGTTCATCCGTTACATAGTAAATGATCTTTTCCTTCTTCTCTTCCCCGGCATTCTCCTCAGAAGCCTCCGCTTCAGATTTATCCTCTACGACTTCGGCTTCTACCTTGTTGCCGTTCTCATCTACGGCAGTTTCCTTGTTCTCTTCCTCATCCTGAGGCTTGATCTCCAGGCACTCCGGCAGCGTCAGATATTTGCCGTCCAGATTCTTGAAGAGGATGTAATCGTTCATCTTCTCACAGAACTTGTCATCCTTCAGGCAGCCAAACTTGATGAAAGGACTGATGTCATCCCAGTATTTGTCGTACTCTTCCTTATCCGTCTTGCACATACCGGCCAGCTTGTCCGCTACCTTCTTGGTAATGTACTCTGCGATCTTCTTGACAAATCCATCATTCTGCAATGCACTTCTGGATACGTTCAGAGGCAGATCCGGGCAGTCGATGACACCCTTTAACAGCAGCAGGAACTCAGGAATGACTTCCTTGATGTTATCTGCGATAAATACCTGATTGTTGTACAGCTTGATGGTACCTTCGATGGACTCATACTCCATGTTGATCTTCGGGAAGTACAGGATACCTTTCAGATTAAAAGGATAATCCATATTCAGGTGGATCCAGAACAGAGGCTCCTTGTAATCCTGAAATACCTTGCGGTAGAAGTCCAGATACTCTTCCTTCGTGCACTCATTGGGATGCTTGGTCCACAGAGGCTGTGTCTCGTTGATCAATTCAGGACGCTTTCTGATCTTCAGCTTCTTAGGCTCTTCTGTTCCCTCAGCAGCTTCAGCGTTTTCACCTTCTGCCGCTTCCTTCTTCTCCGGCTCGATCTCTTCCAGGACTTCATCATCGGGAAGCTTTTCCTCTTCCTTGATGATCTGGGTCTCCTTGGTGTTCGCCTTGGACAGATAGATCTCGGTAGGCATGAAGGAACAATACTTCTTCACGACCTCACGAGCCTTGTACTCATTACAGAACTCCAGACAATCTTCATTTAAAAACAGGGTAATGGTCGTACCGACATCCGTCTTGTCTCCGTCTTCCATGGAGAACTCGGTGCCGCCGTCGCACTCCCAGTGCACTGCCTTGGCGCCGTCCTTGTAAGATAACGTATCAATATGTACTTCATCCGCTACCATGAATGCGGAATAGAAGCCCAGTCCGAAATGACCGATGATCTGGTCGGAATTGCTCTTGTCCTTATATTTCTCAATGAAATCCGTAGCACCGGAAAATGCGATCTGGTTGATATACTCTTCCACTTCGTCGGCGGTCATGCCCAGACCGTTATCCTTGAAGGTCAGTGTCTTCTTCTCAGGATCCACGATGACATCCACACGTCCCTTATAACCTTCAGGCAGGGCATATTCTCCCATCATGTCCAGCTTTTTCAGCTTGGTCACGGCATCGCAGCCGTTAGAGATCAACTCTCTGTAGAAAATATCGTGATCGGAATACAACCACTTTTTAATGATCGGAAATATGTTTTCACTGTTAATTGACAAACTGCCGTTTTTTGCTGCCATTATTACCACATCCTTTTCTAAAATTGCACAGCCATGGCTGACTGTTTCCTAACTGATTCTAAGTGTAGGACTGTAAAATTGAAAAGTCAAGACAAATTTAGCACTCATTATAAATGAGTGCTAACAATCAGTCAAAAATCCAGTATTTATCAATATTTCCGTAATTCTAAAATTTTAATAAAGCGTGCAAAAAACCAGAAATTACTCCTCCGGAAAGTACTTTGCATACACATCAAAAAAGTTGTCCGTAGTCACCTGTTCGTCCATGATCAGCGTGATCTCGTCCCACAGCTTGTCATTGAGCTGACGCACCAGTGTATTCACAAAGCTGTCATACTCCTGCCCGAAGACTTCCCTTTTCCGTTCCTCTACAATCTTAAGCTTATTGGCATCGGTTTCTTCTCTGTCCAGGGTATTGGTACATTTGATAATATAATATCCTTTTTCGCACTGGATCACCTGGCTCACTTCATCCGTTGCCAGATTGAATGCTGCTTCCTCGTAGGCACTCTCCGCCTCCCCCTTACCGAAAGAATAGGTGATCTCGGAATCATCGCTGTATTTAGAAGCCAGCTCCGTGAAATCGTGTTCTCCGTCCACCGCCAGGTCTCTTACCTCGCAGGCTTTCTCATAGGCACTCTGAATGGAGCTTTCCGAATAAGGCTTCAGGTTTCCGTCCATATCCGTGGATGCTGTTGCAAAAAAGATCTGCTGCACCGTAATTTTGCGGGCCTCGTCATCACTGATCTCCGGATTGATGTCCTGTATAATCAACTGATAGACCTTGTCTGCCATGGCATATTCCCGATACAGATTCTCCACAATCTCCTCCGTGGCACCCATAGCCTCGATCTCCGTATCATTTAAGGAAGAATAATACTCCTGTGCCGCCTGGACGACCTTTGCCTCCTCGGCTTCATCCAACGTGACCTCTTTCTCTTTTGCCAGCAGGTACATGGTCTTGATCTGAGCAATTCTTGCCAGCACTGTCTCCTTGACATTATCCTCCAGAGTCACTCCGTTCAGGGAAGTATTCCAGATCTCCGTCCCGTAGACATTCTCATATTGATTCTGGGTCGTGGTCAGGTAGATCATGATCTCCGCCTTAGAGCAGGACTCGTCCCCGATCCGAAATACCTCATTTTTCCCAAATCCTGTGGTAAATACCACTTTTGTGCCGTCACTGCTGCCGCAGGCGGTCAGTCCCGTCACCATACTTATTCCCAGCACTCCCGCCACCAATACCGCGGTGATATGACATCTATTTTTAAAAAACATAACATTTCCTACTTTCTCAAAGTCTCTAAATTCTGATTATACCCTATTTTTTTCTTCTGTGCCACGGTTTCTTGGAAGTTCAGAAAAATCTAAGAATTCTACAGACAAAAAAATGCGTGCGGATATTCTCCACACGCATTTTAATATTATTCAATTTTGATACCAGATTACTCGATTACATGGATCCAGCCCTTAGGAGCTTCGATCCTGCCCATCTGGATACCGGTCAGAGTCTCATACAGCTTCTTGGTGACAGGTCCCATCTCAGTCATGCCACTGGGCAGGCAGATTTCTTTGCCGTGGTCAACGATCTTGCCAACAGGGGAGATTACTGCTGCGGTACCGCACAGACCAGCCTCTGCGAAGTCTTTTACTTCATCCAGGTATACTTCTCTCTCTTCTACTTCCAGTCCCAGATATTCCTTGGCAACATATACCAGAGAACGACGGGTGATGGACGGAAGGATACTGTCGGACTTGGGAGTTACGACCTTGTTGTCCTTGGTAACGAACAGGAAGTTCGCACCGCCGGTCTCCTCTACCTTGGTACGGGTAGCAGCATCCAGATACATATTCTCATCGTAGCCTTCCTTGTGAGCGGATACGATAGCATGTAAGCTCATAGCATAGTTCAGACCAGCTTTGATATGACCGGTTCCGTGAGGTGCCGCGCGGTCGAAGTCGGTGACACGGATGGTCAGGGGCTTAGCGCCACCCTTGAAGTAAGGTCCTACAGGAGTGCACAGGATACGGAACTGATATTCGTCCGCAGGCTTTACACCGATGACAGGATTGCTGCCGAACATATAAGGACGAATGTACAGAGTTGCACCGCTGCCGTAAGGAGGTACGAAAGCATCGTTGGCCTTAACCGTCTCGGTAACAGCCTCCACGAAACGCTCCTTGGGGAAAATGGGCATCTCCAGTCTTGCTGCGGAAGACTCCAGACGCTCACCGTTCAAGTCAGGACGAAAAGTAACGATATGTCCATCTTCTGTGGTGTAAGCCTTCAGGCCCTCGAATACGGTCTGTGCATATTGCAGTACGCCTGCACACTCATTCAGTACAATGTTAGGATCCTGGGTCAGCTGACCGTCATCCCATTTACCGTCCTTATAATTGGACACATATCTGTAATCTGTAGGGATATAACCGAAACCGATATTACCCCAGTCAATGTTTTTCTTTTCCATTTTTGTATTCCTTCTTTCCTCGGTTTACCACTCTGCCTGTTGATTTCTCTTAACAGAATTTATTGATTTTCATTATTATACCATTTGTAATAAAAGTCAATATACACATTTATGCTTTCCAGTGCTTTTTTCAGCGAAAATGTGGCTCATTTCTCCTTTTAACTGAAAACTCAAATTAAATTCACTACAATTATTTTTCTCCGGTAGCTTCCTGATATGCACTGTTCGCTACCACTGACCATCCGGTCTTATCCCCCGCAATGACCTGCAGATCTTCACTGCGGACCGCATAAAACTCCACGATCTGTGCTGCCTCTGTGGACAGATTCTCTTCCGGATTCCGGTACAGCACGAAAATCTCACATTTTCCGTTCTGCGAGGTACGATTGTAGACCAGCGTGTATGCATAGGTCTTTCCCGCCTGCTCCTGTTCTCCCAGCTGCAGATAGAAATTGCCTTTGGCATTGTAGCAGACTTCGAAGGAAAAGCCCTGTTGTTGCAGCACAGCATCATATACTGCCTGTGCGTAAGGCTCTAAGGGATCCTGTACATCTTCCGCGGTTTCCGTCTCCGACGCATGGTATTCCGCAAGCCACTGTTCTTCCATCGCCTGCTTTGCTACCGTTTCTGCATCCTCCGGGTGGGTATTTTCTTCCTTGTCCATCAATTCCGTCAGATAAGTAATGTAATCCTCACCGGCAAGCTCCGTCTCTCTCCGAAACAGCACGCCCTCTGGACGCCAGTAGGAATACCAGTGCCTGTCCGGGAACTCCATCTCTTCCACACTGATCAGATTCTCTGTGAGCCGCGTCTCCGAAGGGATGTCATTTTCAAACCAAATCCAGGCAATTCCGGCAAACGTGACGATCAGGCACAGCACTGCCCACAAAGCAATGCCGATATCCTCCAGCCACTCCCATTTCCCGGGAGTTCCCCACTTGTCCCGTATTTTCCGGTGCAGCCTGATGGGTACTCTCAGATATACATAAAACAGGAGAAGCAGCAGACACAGCAGATCCCCCAGTAACAACACATAACTGCGAAAACTTACGGGACCACCCCACAGAATCATTCTGGCTGCCACATATATTCCTGCCAGAGTAAGCAGTAAAACCGTAACTGCCAAATATATCTTCTTTTTCATCGTTTTCCGCACTCAGGCTTTCTTGCGCTCGTACTTTAAGAACTGATAGGTAATGTCAAAATAGACCTGCTCATCGCTGTCCGCGGTGATCTCCCACTCGGGATCACTGTCCAGATCCGGGAAATAGGCATCCGCCTCGTAGGCATGATCGATCTTCGTCACATGGGCCACGTCACAGTAAGGCAGCATCTGGCGGTAAATACTCTCTCCGCCGATGATATAGATATTCTCTTCGTCATATTTCTTCAGTTCTTCCAGCAATTCTTCAATAGAGTGTACCACGATCGCATCCTTGACCTGATAATTCGGATCTTTGGACAAAATAATGTTGATGCGGTTCTTTAAAGGCATGCCCTGTGGGAAAGTCTCCAAAGTCTTGCGTCCCAGAACCACTACCTTACCTGTCGTCTCTTCGCGGAAATGCTTGTGATCGTTGGGGATGCGGATCAGCAGTTCGTTCTTGCTGCCGATGGCCCAGTTGTTGTCTACTGCTACAATTAAATTCATGGTGTACCTCGTTTCTGTTTGTTTCTATGATAATAACCGGTTTCTCCGTGCTTCGCACTCACGAAACCGTACTGATATTCGTATTCCGGGCTACCGCCCTACTTACTCATGTCAGATTGCAATCGGAATATCCCTGATCTGCTCCCCTGTCTGGTAACCCTCCAGCTTCACGTCATCCGGTGTAAACTGGTAAAAATCCTTAATCTCCGGGTTCAGCCAGAACTTCGGTGCCGGGAAAGGCTCTCTGCTTATCAGTTCCTTAATGGCATCCACATGTCGGTCATAGATATGGGCATCCGCAATGACATGCACCAGCTCACCCACGTTCATATCGCAGACCTGTGCCAGCATATGCACCAACACCGCATACTGTACCACATTCCAGTTGTTGGCTGCCAGCACGTCCTGGGAACGCTGATTCAGAATGGCATTCAGGGTCAGCCTGTCCTCTCCCTTTTTCTGAGTCACATTAAAGGTCATGCTGTAGGCACAGGGATACAGATTCATCTCGTGCAGATCCTGATGCACATAGATATTGGTCATGATCCGGCGGCTGAAGGGATTGTTCTTCAGATCGTAGATCACGCGGTCCACCTGATCCATCATGCCTTCCTTATACTGATGCTTCACCTGCATCTGATAGCCGTATGCCTTACCGATCGAGCCGTTTTCATCTGCCCACTCATCCCAGACGTGGCTGTTTAAATCATGAATGTTGTTGGACTTGCGCTGC
>ENA-OXWT01000376-OXWT01000376.1-human-gut-metagenome-genome-assembly--contig:-NODE-376-length-19406-cov-8.610459_pt1 | contig 19406 bp, 19 predicted proteins | sample MGYA00244689_ERZ652722 | MGnify/ENA primary metagenome ERZ652722 (study PRJEB26926, sample SAMN06164640) | human gut metagenome | biome: ENVO:00009003; feature: ENVO:2100002; material: ENVO:00002003...
AACAACCGTTTCGCAACAGAAAGAGGTCTCTGCGATTTGGGCTACAAAACGAATTCGGATATCCGTGATTCCCGTGACCAGATGGGAGCAGGATTCAATCGTGTTATGGACCGCCTCTGCAATATGGAGCATTATCAACAGAATTGCTGCTGCGAAACTAAAGGCTTGATTAAAGAAGTAAAATCAGACTTGGCTCTTCAGCTGGAACGTTGCTGCTGTGACATCAAGAATGGACAACAGGAAATCAAATGTCTCATTGAGAACACTGCAAAGGACCAGGAGATTGCCCGTTTGAACCGAGTGGTAGATGCCCAGAGAGACCAGAACATTATCAACCAAGTGGTTGCAGCTCTGAAGACTACTGGAGGTACTACAACGGCATAACCAATTGTCATACCAGGATGATTAGAAAGGAGTACATCTATCAGGGGTGTACTCCTTTTTTCGTTTTAACCACTTGAACTAAGGAATTATGGAAAAAGAACAACTCACCGAATTTAAGATACAGTTAGCTCTACCGGCTCCCACTATAGAGATTGCACAAGAAGTAGCAAACAAAGCTCAGGTACTCATTAATCAATTTGGATACTATCAATTCTTAAACCTGGTAGACTTCATGCAAAAGAATCCGGGTGCAGTTTCATTTGGTAGTTTCATTTGGTTTAAATTTAATAAATAGAAAATGATTATGGACGAAAGAACATTGATTTTCCAAAAGTTACAAAAGGGTGAAGTAATCTTTACCTTAGAGAAAGACAGGAGGTCTGGTTATCCCATTTTCGATACCGCGAAGATTGTGAAGGTAGGCGAGAGTAAACCCATGGCATCCGGTACTAAAGATGGCTTTGTTAACAGTATCGAATTAGTGATCCAAGATTCTGTATCACAGCTTACAATATACCTACCTTCACAATCTGATGAGGGTATTTATAATGGGGTATATTATACTACCGATATAGTGAATATAATTAATGAGGTTACTATACAAAAACAAAATGCCTTAAATATACTTAACAATCGACCAAAGTTTGAGGCAGTTGTTTCTGAATGTGATAATATTCTCAATTCAATTAATCAATCACCTTCTGCTCCAAGTAAACCTGCTCCAGGGTTTGAGGAGTTCCGTCAATACATGGACCAACGAATCTCCACTCAAGAGACTCTGTTACAGAGAATTGCTCAGGAGCTGGGATTGGATAAACCTAAACAATAATAAGAATTATGCCAAGTAAGTCGGTTAATATTACACTATCGACTCCAATTGGTCCTCTAGAAATATACGTAGATAAACGAGAACAAGCTCGTGCAGAAAGGTTGATTGCCAAAACTCCAAGTATCTTAACCGAAGGCTATGCGAAAGGTACAGAAAAGTTTGGTAATCAACTTCTTCGTATAGTAAGACGAAGTTTGAATACGGGTGTTCCACCACCCGGTACCCATACTTCTTGGCCAAAACATGCTCCAGGTACTGTAAAGAAATATGGGGAGCATACTCTATTACGACTCACGGGTCAATATGCTAAATCCGTTACTGTAGTAAAGACCAAGAATAGAACTTTCGTTGGTTTACCAATTGGAATCAAGAAGATTACCTATACTGGTAAGACTTCAAGAAAGACTTTGAATCAGATAGCTATCATGTTAGAGTATGGTAGCAGGGATGGTAATTTACCACCTCGTCCTCTATGGGGTCCTGCTTATAAAGCTGCTGGTGGAAAAGCAGCTTTACAAAAGGAGATACGTAATGCGGTTAGAAATGAATTAAGGAAAGTAAAATAATATGTCGGATTTCGAAATATCTTCTTTATCAGGGACTGGTCCTGCTACTATTAGAGTGAAGCCTAAAGCAGCTAATGAATCAGAATCTAATAAAGAACAAGTAATAAAAGTGATAGTTCAGGGAGTAGAAAGGGAAGTTACTTTTACACAAAAGGGAAAACCCCAAGTAGTAGAAACTTGGAAGCCCTTCCTTACTATTTCACCTGACAGTGATAGTTATACTTTTGATGGTACCAAAAGGCTTGAGATTTGGGAAGTATCCGTTTATAGTTATGAACAAAAATATATTGGTGGTGAACCTCAAGAAGAATATAGAGCCTTAGATTGGACTGTTGAAAATTCCTTGGATTGGTTAAATATAACCAAAGAGATTGGGGAAGGTAATAATGCTGGAAAATTAACAGTTAAGACGCTCTCTTATAACAACGAGTATGAGGCAAGCACTTATAATCCAAAGGAAAGAAGCGGTGTTATACGAATAGTATCTCAGGCTGGTACGAAAGATATAACTATAAAACAATCTCCTGGTAAAAGAACTACTGAGTATGGTTTTGAACCAACTCCTAATATACCATTCCCCGGTGTTGGACAAGGCAGTAGTACTGCTTCTATTAGGGGTGTAAAGGGATACCAATACTACCATATCAATGGTTATGAAGTTGCTAAGTTTATAAAACAATTTAAGATAACAGACATTAGTAAAACCATAGAAGGTACTCTTCCTGCTCCTGGGGCAGACCCCTTTCCCTATAAAGTATGGCTTACTGATTACCCATCTAATATAAGTACTGCTTGGGTTAGTGAATTAAATTGTACTGGCCATCTTGAAACCAATATATCCTCGATGGGGGGTATAACTGTAACTTATAACGGGATTATAAATGATACTGGTAGCCATGAAGTTCAACTAAAAATTAGATTAGGAAATTAATGGTAAATTCAGAAGAGATAGTAGAGAGAACTTTTTATATCTCTTTACTAAGTACAATGTTAGAAATGGGTCTAACTTTGAATCCAGAAGACTTCTTACCTTTGTCTCAAGAAAACGAAAAAAGATTTCAAGAGGCAATTAAGAATATGAAGAAGTTTATACCCCTATTTGGTATCGGGAATAATCAAGTGAAAGGCCCTAAAACTCTCCCAAGAATAACCCTAGAATTACAGGGTTATTATGCTGGGGATATTGGTGTGAACAAATACATTATTGGTGATAGACTTGAAGACGGTAATTACCAAGCTTCAGAGTTTCCTTATGAAACCAAAGATATTACCATAGATGTACATCTAGTTTCTCAAACTCAAGCAGATATGAGATTACTACATACAATCTTATATACTAGCTTACCTGCTAGAGGATACATAAAACCTTATTTCAATGATTTAGAGGAATGGGACAAGGGCAGGCTTGCATCAACCGGAAACCTATTCATTGAAATTGGTAATTATTATGATCATCCAGATGTAGAACATGGAATACTTGAAAAGGTATATACTTACATATGTAAAGATGGTATTCTTCCAGAAAAACCCCTGGAAGAAGGTATACTTACACCTATCCAGGATATATCAGTTCTCATTGGTTTGTTAGAACAAAACGAAAATGAAATGTTAGAGTTAAAAGTACCTAAGGTATAGGTACAATACTCTAGGGTATAAATTAAACGAGTAATTAACTTTAATCACAATAGAATTATGCCAACTTCACCTCATGTTGATTTTAAGTTTAAGAACAACAATGTTCTTCAAACTACTCCTATGTTAGGAGTTTCTTGTGTATTGGCTAGAACTACTAAGGGCCCTTATGATGACCCATCAGAAATCATCTCTACATTCTCTCAGTTCCAAAGAATCTATGGTTCTGAAATTGTACCCGATGGTTCTGTATCAAATATCGAAAAGGCTTTGCAAGGTGGTTCTAAGCTTCGTGTTATTCGAGTGCTTGGTAAGGGAGCTACTCAAGGTACAGTAGCTGCAACTGCGGGTAAAGCTAAAACAGTTGCTAAATCCGAAGAGGAAGGTATAGCACCTGCTTCTGCTACTCCAGACCCTGCTACTCCTGCAGCATTGATAACCATTGCTTCTGGGGGAACTACTTATAGTTTGGGATTGGTAACCAAAGGTTATGGAGACCCAATCGGTAGTACTGATACCTTCCAGGTAGGTTTCTATAAACAATCCAATACCTTGTATTATAGAATCTATTCAGGCAATGGCCAGGTACTTGAACAAGGTCCGGTAGTAACTTATAAAACTGCCGATGATAACAATAATACTTCGGTAGATTACCTTGCTCTTAGTGCCTTTGCTAAGAACTCAGAGTATATCAAACCGGTAGTAGTTGCTGGTTCATCTTTTGAGAACTTAATCAAATGGCTTACCGATAGTGTAGATGGTACAAAAAATGCCGTTACTGTAACAGTTGGGGGAGCAGCTCCTTCAGATACCGAGAAACTATTTACCGGTACCGTAGGTAGTGCTGGTTCTAACCCTACTGCTGATGAATGGATCGCTTCATTGGATTTAGTAAGGGACTACACTGACTTTTACCAATTATTCATTTCCCATATCTCTCAACACCTTACTACTGATGCTGACGTACTCAAGGTATATAAGGCTGCTGCAGATATGGCAAAAGAATTGATGGAATGGGTACTGTACATAGAAGTCCCAAAACACTTAACCCATTACACCCAGGGTACTCAACCAAGAGACTATAAAGCTCAGGTTACTTGGGTACAGACTTGTCTTGGTACCGTGGGTAATTCCAAGTACATTGCTTACTTTGGAGGTGGCCTTAAGTACTACAATGAGAACGGCAATCTTCAAGATTCTGATGTAGTGGGTACCATTGCAGGTTTGGGAGATGCTTCTGCTACTCAATATGGTCCTTGGAAATCCTTTGCTGGTATGAACCGAGGAGTTATTGGAGATGCAGTTGGGCCCGTATGTCCAAATTATGGTTCTCCTTCTCGATATAATGAACTGAACACACTTGCTCAGAATTATATCAATGAGATGGTAATCAAAGATACTCCCGATGCAGGTAAACAAACCATGCTATGGCATTGTTTCTCTTCTCAGGTAAAACAGGATTCAGAAAGATTCCTTTCAATCGTAAGATTGAATTTGTATTTGAAGAAGTTCCTTCGTCCAGTACTTAACAAATACTTGGAAGAACCCAACGTTTGGGGAACTTGGAAAAGAATTTGGTTGGAAGTTAAACCTACATTAGATTCTTTGGTAGATGAAGATGCCATGACAGAATATACTTGGATGGGTGACCAGGATGCAACTTCTTGGGATGATCTTTCCGTAAATAACGAAGCAGATGCTCGTCAAGGTAAATATCGTGCTATCCTTAAGTATAAAGACGTAGTTCCTATGCAAGAGGTAACTATGGAGATTGTAATTGATGCTGCTTCTAAGTCGGTATCAGTTGTAGAAACAAGTAATAACCTATAAACATATAACGATGGGAGCAAAAGTAAAAAATCCACGGAAGAAATTCTTGTGGAGTATCATGTTCCCCAAACACCCTATCAATACTTATCTATTCCAAAGTTGTACTTTGCCTGATATTGAGATTGACCAGGTGGCTCATGGGGATGTCAATAGAGATGTTAAAACTGCTGGTAGGGTTACTATAGGTAATCTTATCGTAGAGAAACTTATGACTACTGCAGGTTCAGATACCTGGCTTCATGACTGGCTCTATTCTTGCCAAGACCATATAGTTGGTGGTGGCTTAGTACCAAGCCAATATTGGGAAACGGCTATTGTAAACGAACTTGCCGAAGATGGAGTTTCGGTTCTTAATACCCACGTCTTCGAAGAGGTATGGCCATGTAAGATTACCGGCTTAGACTTGGACAGAATGGCTTCAGAAAATACCATAGAGTCCATAGAGTTCTCGGTTGGTACTGCAGACAAATACTAATTCCTTAGTCTATTTTCACTAAGATTCGGTGGAGGGGTGGGATTCCTGTGATAGGAGCTCACCCCTTTCTTGTTGTTATACGGAGTACTATGAACATTTGTAAACATTAAATATATCAAAATTATGGAATTTAGAACATTTAGATTTACCGGACCCTCTGGTTTCGAATATGAAATTAGAGAACAGAATGGAGCTGATGAAGACATTCTCAGTAACCTTTCAGACATGAAAACTTTAATGAACCTTACTAAGTTCATTGCAGCAATCGTAATTAGAACTAATGCCACTCCTAACGGTAAGCTAACCGTTGATGATGCTCTCAATCTACCCGTCAATGACCGCTATGCAATCATCTTCAATTCTCGTATATTCTCACTGGGAGAGGAAGTAGAATTTGAATATGACTGGGGTAAAGAGAACGGTGGTAAAGTTACTTATGGCCAAGACCTTCATGAGTTCCTTTTCGATTATTCAGAAGTACCCACTGATAATAGGGTATTTGATGAAAAACCAGATGCCATCCCTTATTATCCAAAGGGTATTCAATTAACCGGTCATGAATACCTTCTTTCATCGGGCAAGAAAATCAAATTTGATTGTATGACTGGTAAGGGAGAACAAGAGTTCATGAAGTTACCCTTGGATAAACAAACTAAGAATGCCCCCTTACTTTGTCGGAATCTTTACTTAGAAGTAGACGGTAATTGGGAGAAGGTAGAAAACTTTACTCCTTTTACTGCAAAGGATATGGCTGAGATGAGAAAGTATATAATCTCTATTGACCCTATCTTTAAGGGAGAGTCCCATATTACTAATCCCTTAACTGGAGAAGAAAGAACTTATCCTATAGTTTGGGCACCCAATTTTTTCTACCTGACGGAAGAGTAATGTTAGAGAGTGATTTTGTTTATATCACCAGAGCCGAGATAGCCTTAGACTATTTCGGCTTTTTACGTCTTCCGTATAGAATCAGGAAAATATTTAAGGAAATGGCCGAACAATATTATAAACAATTAAAGAAAAGAAAATAAATTATGAATACCAGTAGGAGTATAGTAGAGGTCGGTGTTGCCATGGTATTAAAAGACCGATTCTCTCAAGAGGCTGGCAAGATATCTGGGTCATTCAGAACTATGATGAATGACATGAGTACCTGGAATAGAGGTATACAGATGTCAGCTTCTAATACAATGGACTTCGGAATGCAGCTCGTAGGGGGAATGGCAAGGGCCTATAAATACTCTGCGGGTGTTCAGAATGAAGTTTGGACTGCTTCGAAAATTGCCGGTGCTACCATTGCAGAACAAAGAGAGATGTTACAATTGGCAAAAGATGTCAATGAGATAACTCCTCTTACTGCTTCGGATGTTGCATCAGGACAAAGATACCTGGCTATGGCAGGTAATAAATTCGATGCTATTAAAGAAATGATTGGGCCAGCATCTAAGCTGGCTTCAATCTTTACTATGCCAGTGGGACAGAAAGGTGGTGTAGCTGACTTGATGACTAATATCATGTCAATGTACCAAATCCCAATGGGAGAAGCCGCTAGAGTAACCGATGACTTATATACTGCAGTTACTAATGCAAATATATCTTTGACAGACTTAGCCCAGTCCATATCTTATGCAGGAGCAGATATGGCAACTGCTGGAGTAGATCTTCGGCAAACGGCTGCTGCCATCGGTGTATTGGGGGATATGGGTATACAGGGTTCTATGGCAGGTACCTCTCTGGCTAATATGATTCGTTACTTACAACTCTCTCTTGTTAATCAAAAAAAGAAAGGCTATAACGCTTTAGCAGACTTGGGCTTAAGTCCTGATGAGTTTTTCGATGCTCAGGGTAACCTTATAGATCTTTACACTATCTATCAGAAATTTGCCAAGGCGGCAGTAGACTTACCTTCACGGATAGAAACACCAACCTTCTTCAATATCTTTGGTGTTCGTGGTAATCGTGGTATGCTCCCCGTACTTAGGGATATTGCTTCTGGTAGAGATAAGATGGGTAAGATACTTGCTACTTATGACCAAAACATTGGGGCAGTAAATCGACTCAATGAAGAACGTCTTAAAACCGATGCAGGTGTAATCGACCAATTCGAATCAAGTTTAGAGAACTTAACCGTTACGGCAGGTGCGGCTTTGGGTAGAATCTTTACCCCAGTACTAAATGTGGGTAACTCTATAATCAAAGTAATTAATTCTATCTCAGAAACTTGGGTTGGAGGTTTTGGTCTTAGGATAGGAGCTACTGCAGTAGTAGTGGGTACCATTGTTGCAGGGTTTAATACTGTAAGAGGTATTATAAGGTCGGTTGGATATTTACAAACTATTGCCACTGCTTCTACTGAGGGTATGTCTGCAGCAGCCATTAAGACGAACACCCAATTTGCTATTATGGAAGCTCATATGATAAGTATGGTAAATCTCATGAGGACCATGGTTCAATTGCAGATGATGATGGGGGGAGTTAGTATGAACAAAGCTGGTAGATTTTATAATACCAAAACCGGTAGATATATAGAGATGTCTCCAGCCACTTCACTCATTGGAGGTGTAGTTGGAGGTACTGTAGCTAATCAAGCTGGTAAACAAGCTGGTAAACAAGCTGCTAAACAAGCTGCTAAACAAGCTGCTACTAGAAGTTTAGCTTCGGTAGGTGGTAGGTTATTAGGGTTAATTGGTGGACCCTGGGGATTAGCTATTACCGTAGGTTTACCTTTACTAATAGAAGTAGGTAGTAGACTTATTGATTCAGTAGATAGGAATACTAATGCCCAAGATAAAGAAGACCCATCTGCAATCAGAGCTCAGAATGAAGAAAGGTTCTTGAATGCAATGAGAGCAGCTATTAGAGATGGGTTAAAAGACGGTAAGATTAATATCAGTGTAGATGGTGAGATATTGGGGGATTACTCTTTGGGTTCTCAGCAAGATTATACTGGTGTAGCATTAGGATTATAAAATTAAAACACTATGGCTAGAGTATTAAATAAAGCAGCAGGTAAGGTCGTTGAAAAATATAATGACCTTACAAGGGATACCGCAGGAGTTCTTACGGGTCCCTTAAATAAACTATGGAGAGCTCGGATATTACTCAATCGAACTATTTCTACTCTTCCAAAGGATGATGCTCAAAAGGGTAAACTCTATGACCCAAATGGAGTAATTGGAGAAGCTCAAATATCATCTAAGAATCCAACCCTAAACAAACAGCTCCAGGCTAAATGGAGAATGGAATTACAATTTCCAAGATTAGAAGAAGGTGAAGGAGTAGACCCAGCAAAAGGGAATAAGAATACCACTAATTACAGAAACTTTAAGGCTAAAGCTGATATCATATATCAGAATAAGGTAAGGATATATAATATGACTGTTAACCCTACTCAGTATATTACCTTACAGAATAGACCTCCAGAGTTGGACTTCAGGGGAGAAACCACATGGGCAACTATCAAATCCATGGGAAGGAATACTCCTATGTATCACTTTACTGGTGCTGAGGACATCATTCAATTCAATGTATCTTGGTACTGTAATGACCCAGAGAATCCAGAGGAGGTAATTAATAAGTGTAGGTTATTAGAGGCCTGGACTAAAGCTAACGGTTATCAATCGGCTCCGCCTATTGTTAAGATAGAATGGGGGGATTCGGGTATATTTGATAATCGCTATTACATCCTTACTTCAGCAACCTATACTCTGAAGAACTTTCAGAATGGTTATAGGATAAGGGTACCTGGAAAGCCAGCTACCTTTGGTAATGGTAGGTTATTACCTGCAGCAGCAACTCAAGAATTGATTTTCAAGAGAGTAAGTGCATATAATCTATCCTATGGAGATTTTATAAATTCGGATTCACTTAAAAAGACGGGAGGTATTAAATATGATTGATATTAACCAATATCTGACGGGAGCTAGCCCTTATAATAATGCCTATGCTCTAAATTACGGAGATGGAGATTACTCTTTAGAAACTCCAGTAGTTTCTGTACCTTCATCCTCAAATGATATTCAACATACCATTAAGGATGGAGAGACTTTACAGAATATAGCCTATAAATACTATGGGGATTCAGGTAAATGGTATCTTATTGCAGAAGCTAATGGTATACTAAACCCTTTTAAAGAGGTAGAAAGTGGAACACTTATAAGAATCCCCGCTTATGGCAGCTAAACAAAAACCCATATTATATAACGGAATGGGCCAACCATACTTGGCTCTATTCGATTTTAGAGGTATGCCGATAATGAATCCCATTACTGGTATACCTCTTGGAGCTTATATTAGTACCTGGAATTATAGGTATGATGAAGAAAAAGAAAATCTTGCTACAATTACATTTGATACTGGAGATCCCGATACTGTGGACATAGAGGCTTTACAAGAAGGTAATGTGATATGCTTACAGTGGGGATACATATACCCAGACGGTCAATTTGTATCGGGTCCAATTAAAACTATCAAGGTCAGGGATTTTGAGGCAAAGTTTGATTCTATTGGTACCCATGTAACTATCAAGTGTATAGACTCTATTGGTGATTTAAGATATCAGCCACCATATAATTTCTCTGAAGCTTCAGAGAATAGTTTATCTTCCTATTTAGATGGTGGTTGTGATAATGGTGTAGGTGTAATCATAGAAATCTTTCAGTAATGGAACAACGAATAATAAGTAATAAAGTATATGAGTCACTACAGGTACCTACAGAGAATACTCGTACTACTACTGGAAAGGTGCTTTATGCTAATAGGTACAGTGGAGTAGCAGAAGTGGCTATGCCAGAAGATTTGAAGGCCCTAATCAATAGTGACTTCGGATTAGTTGGCAAGAATATCTTAGTTCAATTAGAACAAAAGATGAGAGGTTATACTAATGGCCCTTGGTATATAGATTCAAGAGATAATGTTATTTATATACATAATAGGAAATTTCATGAAGAACCAGTAACTGTTTATACTTATCAGGGAGAGAATGGGGAAGTACTTAGTGTTCAATTTTCTACTCAAAAAGTAACTAAGAGAGTTAAGGCTACACTATCTCCCGCTATTAATCCAGAGAGTAAAGATTTAGAAGTATTAAGTACTGGGATTGATGATACTGAAAAATTACCCGAGATAGTAGCTAATGAGAATAATGGGGTCTATTATAATAATTGGAAAACCTCAATAGGTAAATATGGAGCAGAGAATAATCCCCAAGATATACTTGCTATCAGGCAGATGAGGTTAAATCATACCCTAAAGACTGACCCTAACTTAAGAGCTTTATTTGAAGCTAGGAAACAATTAGATGACAAATGGAATCAAGATGTAGCAGAGTATTCTGCTTCTAATCCCGCCGAAGCTTATAGACAAGGTAAGGAAAAATTCCTTAATAAACTTAGTATAGATCAGGTAAGAAGTATCATAAATAAAACCATTCAAAGAGAAGAATTTCCGGCTGATAGGCGTGCAGCTTTAAATGCTGCCCTTAAGAATGTAGTTAATGGTGAAACATTAGATAAAGATATATACAATATCCTCAAGAATGAAAGATACCTTTTCGAGGGTAAAGAACAAATGGAATACATGGTCATAGAAGACCTGGACCCAAGAGACTTTGACCCAGAGCATACTCCCAAGGGTGGAGCTACTGCTTGGAGATCAGAGGATGAAGAAAGTGTTTATCGAGGTATATCGGCTTTAAAGAAAGGCCCTTATACTATGGTGATCGATGACACCCCGGTTATCAAATATAAAAACCCATTAAATCAGAGTTTGGGTATTTATAGCGTTACAGTGAAAGTTCAACATTGGAAAAAAGCTAATGTTGAGATACCCCTGTACAAACTTTACCATAATCTATTCAGTAGATATGGGGGGATAGATAAGTGGGCTTGGGCAGCTAATGCTAATGCTAATGGTGGTTTAAAGTATACAGAGAGTAAACTGGTTTGTCAGATGCAAGTTGTTGGAAGACCCTTACTAGCCTCTTCTCAGGTATTAATATTAGAGAATGTTGGTAAACGATGGTCTGGTCCTTGGTATATAAAACAATGTACCCACTCTATGGATGCAGGCCAGGGATATGTAACTAATTTAGAGTTAGTAAAGAATTCGAGTAGGGCTGGTTCTACTACTTCTAAGACTGGACTGTCTACTCAAACGGTTGTAGCTAATGATGCTAAAGCTAATGCTGTAACCTCTAAGGGTAAAGATAAGAAAGCTTTAAGTAATATCAATGAATTAGATTTGAGTTGGACTTACAATGAGGTGGCCTATTTCATTGAATCTGGTATTATGGATAAGGAAGGAAACGTATTGGATGTTAAACGTAGGGATGAGATGGCTCGAAAGAAGGCTTACTATACTGAAGTATTAGCTAAGACTCCAATCGAGAAAGCAGAAGGTATAGCTGTAAGCTCTGGTAGTTTAACTACTTCTTCAGGTAAGGTAATACCCGGAAAGATAACCATCAAAGATATTCAAGTACCCGATGATTATTGGGTTAAATTCGATTATATGGAAGTAGCCATAAAGAGATTCAAAGAATATATCAAGAATAAGGAAGCGAGGTAATTATGGGCTATGAAACTGCAAAGATAATAACAGAAGAAGGATTAGAGGGTCTTGGAAGATACTACTCTATATACCGAGGTATAGTTGTTGATAATAATGATACCGAAAAGAAGATGAATAGGGTAAAAGTATGTATACCAGAAGTAATGGGAGGTACCTTTGCTTGGGCTTTACCGAAAGGCCAACATGGTTCAATAAGTAGTGGGTTTAAGTTCTTAGCCCCTAAGGTAGGAGATATAGTATTCATTACTTTTGAATTTGGTGACCCTACTAAACCATTATGGGAATACCATGGTTGGGGTATGAATCAAGTACCTCAACCATTAGACGGTCCAAATAAAATGGGGATAGTTACTCCTGAAGGTAACCTCATTATAATAGACGATGATAATGGGAAACTAAATCTCTACTTTAATGGGGACGTATCGGTTTATTCTGAATCTAACGTAATAGTATCAGCTAATAAAGATATCAATATATCCTCAGGTGATACCATTATATTAAATACTGGAGAAAATCATGGGTTAATCAATATTGCCCAACTAACCGAAAAACTAAATCAAACTATTCAAGAACTAGAACAACTTCGTAGTATGTTCAACTCTCATGTACACTCAGGTGTAACTACTGGGCCAGGTTCTTCTGGCCCAACTTTAACTCAAATAACTAAACCTTTCTCACAATTCGTTGTAGACGATTATGAGGATAAAACCTGCATACACTAATGGAAAAGAATTACTTTACAGACTTAGTTGGTATAGGTGTAACTTATCCTATCCAACTTACAACTAATGAAAATGGGGAAAGAGGTTGGTACCCAGTAAACGGGGATTTTAAACTTATCAGGGATAATATAAGTTCTATATTGTATTATATGATAGGTCAGAGATTTCGACAGGAAAACTTTGGTAGTAAACTATGGCAATGTATTGAGGAACCAAACTCACAAGCCCTAAGTTTTATAATTAAAGAGTTTTTAAAACAAGCCATAGGTGCATGGGAACAGAGAATAACCTTCCAAAATATCACAGTTACTAGAGTTGATGCAAAAATACACATAGAAGTAGCTTATGTAATAAATGGAACAAATTCTAGTCAGTACCTCGATATCACCTATGATAGGTCAGATAATTCATTAAATACACAATAATATGGGAATCACAAATAAATGGCTTAATCCATACCAGAGGTCTTATCAACAGATTAAGGCCAAGCTGGTTGAATCCCTTATGGGGCTTAAAGACCCTCAGGGTCAGAAACTCATAACGGATTATTCGGAGGGGAATATCTTAATTATCATCCTCTCATTGTTTGCGGCAATTGCCGAAGTACTTCACTATTATGTAGATAATATGGCAAGGGAAACCTTCCTATCTACTGCAAGAAGGTATGATTCGGTAGTTAAACATGGAGCTCTGGTAGATTATCATGCTCGAGCAGCGATTGCTGCTACAGTAGATGTAATCTTATCCAGAAGTATTACTGGTAATTCCATTGGAGCTAAATTAACCATACCTCAAGGAACTCTATTTACGGATTCCAGTGGTAACTCTTGGTTATCTGCTAGAGATGTAACTTGGTATTCAAATGTAACCACATGTAAAGTACCTATAATTCAACATGAGAAATATACTGCAAGTGCTCTTAATAATATGCTAATACCTACTGGAGACAGGGTAATAATTCACCTTGGTACATTGCCTAATGGTAAGTACTATGAACAGGGCTCTATGTCTTTACAGATAGGTGGAGAAACTTGGGTATTGGTAGATACCTTTGCAAAATCAAAGCCAACGGATAAACACTTTATGGTTTCAGTAGATGAAGCTCTTAACCCTTACATAATGTTTGGGGATGGAACCTTCGGTAAGAAACCTGCAGCAGGTGCAAAAATAACCAATGTAGTATTCTACTTAACTAATGGTACTCAAGGTAATGTAAAGAGTAATACCATTACTTCTGTACCCTCAATAATCTCTTCTTCAATTACTGATGCTACAGTAAGTAATGCTTATGATGCTGGAGGTGGTTCAAACTATGAGAACTTTATAATGCTTAAGGAACATATACCTTTGAGTGTAAAGACTTTGGGAGTAGCAATTACCAAAGAGGATTTCGAAAGTTTGGCTATGTTGGTTGATGGGGTAAACAAAGCTAAAGCCGATTATGAATGTGGTAGAAAGCTTACAGTATATATCAGTCCTGATGGTGGAGCTGTTGCTTCTTCTGAATTAATAAATAGGGTATACAACCTATTATCTCAAAGAGCACCTATGACTACTTGGTTAAAGGTTAAATCTGCAGGCAAGGTTCAGATTATTCTAGAGATGGAAGTTACTGGTAAGAAGTCTTATAAGACTCCAGAGATACAAACTCAAATTCTTACGGCTTTATATAATGCCTATTCTCCGGAGCAAGCTCAAATAGGAGGAAGCGTAAGAGTATCAGATATCTATGCCCTGATAGATAATCTATCAACCGTAGATTACCTTCACCTTACTAAGTTCTATATTAAACCCTGGCCTACTACCATTTATGGTAATAAGGAATTAAACCTTGGCCAATTTAAATTGAACAAGGCAAAGGGTTCTATGACTTACTACATAACCTTCAATTCCTCAACTACTTTTACAGTACGTTCAGTATCGAATGGTTATGTAACTACTGGCTCAGTCGGTAGCTCTATTCAGATTATAGATAAAGCTAATGGTTTTGATTTCTCATTGGATATCCAAAACAATAGCTATCAATCAGGTTATCGATATTCTATTACAGTATCTGAACCAAACCATGATTATGAAGACCCTGGCTTTAATTTGCCAGTATTCGAGAATGCTTCACAATTAACATTAACAGTTAACGAAATAGTATAATGATAAACCTCAAAAATCTAATCGACTTTTTACCATTCGAATATAAGGACCAAGATACTTATAAGGTAAATGGTAAAGGCATCTTAGAGAGGTTTCTAGAAATTTGTGGAGAGCATTTTGAAGATTATATTACAAAGGATATTGAGAATATATTGGATATTATCGATATAGATAAAACCCCAGATATGTATCTCAATTTCCTTTGGCAATTTCTTGGAGAAATGCCCTTTGCTTATGGGAACACGATAGATGCACAGAAATGGGCAGAGTACTTTAATGGGTTCTACTCGGATAGTAAACTCCAGGAGTTATCAAAGCTTTGGATAATACCCAAAGAGGGACCTTTTACTTTAACTAGTACTCAGGTAAGAAACATCTTGAGATATTCGGTATCTCTTTTCAAAATAAGGGGTACATCAGAATTTTTCGAGATCATGATGAGGTTATATGGGTTAACCTGTGTAATAACAGACCCAGCAAAAGCCGATGGGTATGATGGTTGGATAAAAGGTCATCCCCACTTTGACCAATACTATCAGTACGATAGTAAATATACCTTTGATAACACCTTCGATTGTTCTCAATGTATTTCCGTAAGTTTTAAACTTACTGGTCATGGGTATACTTCTAATTCCGAGGCTTTTAAAAAATTTAGGGAAGCCGTAGAAAGTTTCTTTACTAGATTCATACCTTATCATGTATCCTTCACTATAGATTACGGTTTTGTAGTAAATGATGGGTATTCGATTAAGGCCGAGTTGGTAAACCCAGACCAGCCCAACTTAGTTACTTCAGAAGTATATGAAGTACCAGTATTGGTAACTGTAACCTCAGATTGGATGAATGCAGATTTGAGATATCAAATATCGAGTGATAGAATTAACTGGGGTTATACTAAACATGAAAGTGGTTCGGTATTTAATATTCCAAGGGCTGGTACTTATTACTTTCGAAGCGTTGGGGATAATTCTAAGATAACCCAAATTACCGTAAGGCAGGAAACTTATAACCGTTCATATATTATTTCTTGTGAGCCCATAACTGGTAAAATAACCCCAACTACTTTAAAGGTTAGTACAAGGGTGATAGCTAGAGTATCCTATAAAGGGACAGAGAAACTTTGTAATGTTCGATTAGTGGGTACCAATCAAGTAAAAATATCGGGCTCAACTTGGGAATTTACAAAACCCGGTACTTACTTTTTTGAGATTGTGGAATTTCCTGTAAAACAAACTTCATTTGTAGTAACCCAAGAAGAAGTTACTTATAAGGTAAGATGTACACCCTCAGAATTTAGAGTTGGAAATAATCAAACTATGAAGGATGCAGTTACTACTTTAACCATAACTTCAAATTACCCAGAGTCATTTACTGGAGAATTATATTGTAGGTTAATAGGTAATCCTAAGACTTTCAAGAATGGGGATAAATTTATTGCTAACAGTTATGGTACTTATAAATTCAAATGTACTTTAGATAAAAGAGAAACTGATGAAGGTGTGGGTATCTTTGAAGTAGTTTCAGGTAAAACTGCTATATATAGGATCAGTATTAATCCATCTACATCTACTCTATATAACGGTTCTGCAAAAACTACCGTAATAATACAATGTATTTCGGGTAATGGTGATGATTACCGAGTTAAAGTAGTAGAAACTGGGGAAACCTTCAATGCTAAAAATGGGTATGTATATACTACTAATAGAGCAGGTACTTATACTTTCCAATCTGTAGCCTACCCAACTGCAAAGACTACTTGGGTAGTTAAGAATACCCCAGTTGTATATCAGAACAAACTAAAGATAGTTCCTTCAGATCCTTCAGATTCAAAGTGGAAAGAACCTAACTGGTCATTACCCGAAAGCCAAATTGATGATACTTATGCAGTATATCAGTTATTGGATGAAGTATCAGCTTGTAAATTTAGCCTTGAAGAAATGAAAAACGGGGTCAATGTAAGTGGTACTGCAACTTGTGATGAAACTGGGGAAACCTATAATCTTGAATCTGAGATTGTATTAACTAAAGTAGGTATTTATACTTTCGTGGCAGATGATGGTTCTTCATTAAGGTGTCAAGTAATATTGGAAGATTACCCTACTATTATAGAATTAACCGTTGACCCAAGTTATGCCGAATTAAAGGGTACCATTAAACAAGTATATTGTTTAATTAGGTGTAGTTCTAATAAAGCTGAATTCGATAGTAGAGTTAGACAAGTTGGCAAAGTAACTACTTTTGATGCTGGTGGAGCCGGATATGAATTTACTACGGCTACCGCTGGAGAATACATTTTTGAATCAGTTGCCGATACTTCGGTACGGGCTAAGTTTACGGTAGTAGATGCTGACTTATTAAGCGTTAATCCTCAAAAGTTGGAATGGGAATCAGATGACACTTCTGAGAAGACATTTACCATTACCACTTATAGTAATCAAATGTGGAAAATTGAAGAAGTATGATAAAGAGTGCAATAGACAATGTAACAGAGACTACTACTCAATCTCTGTTCAAGACTTCAATGATTGGTTTATTTGGAGAATGTACCCAAATTATTTATAACCTTAGGTGGATGATATTACTCGCCATAATATTGATACTTTCAGATTTATGGTTTGGTATATCTGCAAGTAGAGTACAAAATATAGTCATTCGAAAGTCAAGGGCCGGTAGGAGAACCCTAAATAAGCTGGTTGATTATATTTGTTATATCTTACTTGGGGCTGTAATTGGGAAAGCTATTGGAGAACCCTATGGAGTAGATCCCATAGAAGTATCCATTACTATAATGATATTATGCTATTGCTTCGAAATAGATAGTATCTATGGGCATATATGTGAAATACATGGCATTAAAAAACAATATAGTATCTGGAAGATAATATTTAAGCTGTTAACTCTCAAATTTAATGAACTCGGAGAAGCTTTCAGGGATATGGCAGAACAAAAGAATAACTTTAAAAATACAAAGAACAATGAAAACGTACTTTAAGTATGAAGGTATAATCAAATCTAAGGAAGCAGCAGAGGCAATTGCTGCTCCCTCTGGTTTGGGACCATTCTGTGGATTTGGCTCAGCCACCATAAATGGTAATAAATTGGTTGTTTCTCCTCAGGGAGTTTCTGGTAGTAAATTTGCTAATGTAATTAAGGATAGGATTACAGCAAGGTATATGTCTAAAGATTCTGAAGATGGAGAATTACCCGATATAAATTTTGGGTGTATTTCAAGAGATGGCTATATATTTATCTCTGATGAACAAACATTGACCATCGAGAATATTCAGGGAACCCAAGGGTCCACCGATGAAGTATTACTGTTTGCAGTACACACTACTATCTCCGAACCCGTAGATAATCCAGTAGATTTTGTAGCTTATTGGAATGAATCTTCAGAAAGTTTCTATGAGTTATATAAAAAATCTCTAGATATATACTACCCAATTTCTGAAGAGAATCGTAATCCCAATGTACTTAATAATGATATTTATTCGGATTATAGTATGACTCTTAGTAATCTTCTAGAGATGGTAGAGACTGCTTGCCCTTATTATTCTAATAATAAGAATTCTGTTGTTCTTATTGGGATATATGGTAAGGGTACAGATGCTATGATTAAAAGAAATGAGAACTTTGCTATTGTACCCTATCAGGGCAAATTCCAGGAGATCCCATATACTACTGCTACTCACAGTATGATGAAAGAATCCATAACTAAAGTAGAGAAAATGAATACTGGGTTTCCGGTAGAGGATGAAAATGGGAATCTATTGAATATTAAGCAATACATTGATGGGCAACTAGAAGCTCTCAGAAAGGAATTCTCTGATTCTTTGAATACTGCTAGTTTACCCATAGGTTCAATAATTTTATGGGAAACCGATGTAATCCCTGAAGGATGGGCTGAATATACAAAGGCTTCAGGTAGGATAGTAATAGGATATCAGGCCGGAGGTATTCAAATTGGAGACGAGATGATGCTACAGAATATTGGGGATTTCTATACTCCCACTAAAGGTAACTTTGTTATTAAATTGAAAGGCGATGATTTACCAAGACATAGGCATGCTCTCGGTGTATCTAAAGGTAAACAGGATGATGCCAATAACTGGGAGAATGTTAGACCCCAATCTTTCTTTAATAGAGAAACGGGTTTAAATGGAGACTTCGGTAGAGGGACTCCCACCAAGGGTATTCAAGCTGTCTCTTATACACATCTCCGAGCCCACGAGACTACGCTGCATCTCGTA
>ENA-OXWT01000541-OXWT01000541.1-human-gut-metagenome-genome-assembly--contig:-NODE-541-length-15783-cov-5.514814_pt1 | contig 15783 bp, 10 predicted proteins | sample MGYA00244689_ERZ652722 | MGnify/ENA primary metagenome ERZ652722 (study PRJEB26926, sample SAMN06164640) | human gut metagenome | biome: ENVO:00009003; feature: ENVO:2100002; material: ENVO:00002003...
GTGTTTTTTTGTGTCTCTGTGTTCTTTTTTGTTTCTTTGTATCCTTATAAATTAAAAAATAGAAAGAAATGGATGATTTTAGAAAATACGCTACCAAGCATCTTGGTATGAACAGTTTGGTGCTGGACGATGTGATTAAATCACAAGCCGGCTATTTGAATCCCTATATCCTCGAGGAACGCCAGCTCAATGTAACGCAGTTGGACGTGTTTTCCCGTCTGATGATGGACCGCATCATTTTCCTCGGTACGCAGGTTGATGACTATACAGCCAATACTTTGCAGGCTCAGTTGCTTTATCTGGATTCGGTGGATCCGGGTAAGGATATTTCCATCTATATCAATTCGCCGGGCGGTTCGGTATATGCCGGTCTGGGTATTTATGATACCATGCAGTTCATCAGTAGTGATGTGGCTACCATCTGTACTGGAATGGCGGCAAGCATGGCAGCCGTATTGCTGGTTGCCGGTGCCGAAGGCAAACGCTCCGCATTGACCCACTCCCGCGTGATGATACACCAGCCGATGGGAGGTGCCCAGGGGCAGGCCTCGGATATTGAAATCACGGCACGTGAAATCCAGAAGTTGAAGAAAGAACTTTATACCATTATCGCCGACCACTCCCACACTCCCTTTGACAAGGTATGGGCAGATTCTGACCGTGACTACTGGATGACAGCCCAGGAAGCCAAAGAATATGGTATGGTAGATGAGGTTTTGATTAAAAAATAAATATGGCAGATTCAAGAAAGAATAAAAATAGATGCAGTTTTTGCGGTCGCACCGAAGATGAAGTCGGATTTCTCATAACGGGGATGAATGGCTATATCTGCGACAGTTGCGCCACCCAGGCTTATGAGATTACTCAGGAGGCTTTGGGGGCTGGCAAGAAGGCAAGTGCCACGAAGCTGAATCTGAAAGAACTTCCTAAACCCGTAGAAATAAAGAAGTTCCTCGATCAATATGTCATTGGTCAGGACGATGCCAAGCGTTTCTTGTCTGTGTCGGTGTACAACCATTACAAACGTCTGCTCCAGAAGGACGGCGGTGATGATGTGGAGATTGAAAAATCGAACATCATCATGGTAGGCAGTACCGGTACGGGAAAGACGTTATTGGCGCGTACTATCGCAAAGTTGCTGCATGTTCCTTTTACTATTGTAGATGCAACAGTTCTGACAGAGGCAGGTTATGTGGGTGAGGACATTGAAAGCATTTTGACACGTCTGCTCCAGGTGGCGGATTATAACGTGCCCGAGGCAGAGCAAGGTATCGTGTTTATTGATGAGATAGACAAAATAGCGCGCAAGGGTGATAATCCTTCCATAACCCGTGATGTGAGTGGTGAAGGCGTGCAGCAGGGATTGCTGAAACTGCTGGAAGGTTCTGTGGTGAATGTGCCTCCCCAGGGTGGGCGCAAGCATCCCGACCAGAAAATGATTCCGGTCAATACCAAGAATATTCTGTTCATTTGCGGTGGGGCTTTCGATGGCATTGAAAAGAAAATTGCCCAGCGGCTGAATACGCACGTTGTCGGGTATAGCGCTGTACGCAATACGGCAACCATTGATAAGAGCAACATGATGCAGTACATTGCTCCGCAGGATTTGAAGTCGTTCGGACTGATTCCCGAGATTATCGGCCGCCTTCCGGTGCTGACTTATCTGAATCCGTTGGACCGTGCGGCATTGCGCTCCATTCTTACGGAACCGAAGAATTCCATCATCAAGCAATACATCAAACTGTTTGAGATGGACAATGTGAAGCTGACGTTTGAAGATGCTGTATTTGAATATATCGTGGATAAAGCGGTAGAATATAAGTTGGGAGCCCGCGGCTTGCGTTCCATTGTGGAGACAATTATGATGGATGCCATGTTCGAAATTCCGTCAGAACAGAAGGACAATTTTGTTGTGACGTTGGACTACGCCAAGCGCCAGCTTGAAAAGGCAAATATAGCACGACTGCAAAGTGCTTAAGAATCAGATGGTAATACGGGGTAAAACCGACTATTTTACTTTTTATTGAAAAATATTCGATGGATTATGCTTGAAATTTAAGAAGTTGTTTATAACTTTGTTAGGGTTCTTTGTGAAAACAAGGCGGAGTACCACTATTAAAAGTTAACTCAATAAACAACAACCTAATGAATCATGGCAGGGAAGAAGATTAATTTGATAGACCAGCTGAAGAAATACTTCGGGTTCGATACATTTAAAGGAAATCAGGAAGCAATCATAGAGAATCTGTTGGCGGGTAATGATACATTCGTGTTGATGCCTACCGGTGGTGGAAAATCTTTGTGCTACCAACTGCCGTCCTTGTTGATGGAGGGCACGGGTATCGTGATTTCTCCTCTGATTGCCTTGATGAAGAATCAGGTCGATGCGATGCGTAACTTCAGCGAAGAGGATGGGATAGCCCACTTCATCAATTCTTCCCTAAACAAGAGCGCGATAGACCAGGTCCGGTCCGACATACTCAGTGGTAAGACAAAGCTGTTGTATGTAGCTCCGGAATCACTGACGAAGGAAGAGAATGTGGAGTTTCTGAAAACGGTGAAGATTTCGTTCTATGCCGTGGACGAAGCCCATTGTATTTCTGAATGGGGTCATGACTTCCGTCCTGAGTATCGCCGCATCCGTCCCATTATCAATGAAATAGGAAAAGCCCCTCTGATAGCGTTGACTGCGACGGCTACACCGAAAGTGCAGCATGACATCCAGAAGAATCTGGGTATGGTGGATGCGCAGGTGTTCAAGTCATCGTTCAACCGCCCGAATCTCTATTATGAGGTACGCCCCAAGACTGCAAATGTAGACCGGGACATCATCAAGTTCATTAAGAACAATCCCGAAAAGTCAGGCATTATCTATTGCCTGAGCCGGAAGAAAGTGGAGGAGCTTGCTGAAATCCTGCAGGCAAACGGAATCAATGCCCGTGCCTATCATGCCGGAATGGATTCGGCTACACGAACACAGAACCAGGATGATTTCCTGATGGAAAAAATTGATGTGATTGTAGCTACCATTGCTTTTGGTATGGGGATTGACAAACCGGATGTGCGCTATGTCATCCATTACGATATACCCAAAAGTCTGGAAGGATATTACCAGGAGACCGGACGTGCCGGAAGAGATGGAGGAGAAGGGCAGTGTATTACTTTCTATACCAATAAAGACTTGCAGAAGCTCGAGAAGTTTATGCAAGGCAAACCTGTAGCAGAGCAGGAAATTGGCAAGCAGCTTCTGCTGGAGACTGCTGCGTATGCCGAATCTTCCGTATGCCGCCGAAAAGCATTGCTTCATTACTTCGGCGAAGAATATATAGAAGAAAATTGTGGTAATTGTGACAATTGTTTAAATCCGAAAAAACAAGTGGAAGCTCAAGAATTATTGTGTACCGTGATTGAAGCTATTCTCGCGGTGAAAGAAAATTTTAAAGCGGACTATATTATAGACATAATACAAGGTAAGGAAACTTCAGAAGTGCAGGCGCATCTGCATGAAGATCTCGAAGTGTTCGGCTCTGGTATGGGCGAAGAAGACAAAACGTGGAATGCTGTGATCCGTCAGGCACTTATTGCCGGTTACCTGAGTAAGGATGTCGAAAACTATGGCTTGCTGAAAGTGACAGATGACGGTAAGAAGTTCCTTAAACATCCCAAATCATTCAAAATAGTGGAAGACAATGACTTTGAGGATGTGGAAGAGGAAGCACCTGCACGTGGAGGCGGTGCGTGTGCGGTAGACCCGGCATTGTACTCCATGTTGAAGGACTTACGAAAGAAGTTGTCCAAGAAGTTGGAAGTGCCTCCTTATGTCATTTTCCAAGACCCGTCTTTGGAAGCGATGGCGACCATATATCCGGTGACTTTGGACGAGTTGCAGAACATACCGGGTGTAGGAGCCGGAAAGGCAAAACGCTACGGCGAGGAATTCTGTAAACTCATTAAGCGGCACTGTGAGGAGAATGAGATTGAACGTCCCGAGGACTTGCGTGTGCGTACTGTGGCCAATAAGTCAAAAATGAAGGTGGCCATCATTCAGGCCATTGACCGTAAGGTGGCATTGGATGACATTGCCATGTCAAAGGGCATTGAGTTTGAAGAGCTGCTGGATGAGATAGAAGCTATCGTCTACTCCGGAACGAAATTGAATATCGACTATTTCTTGGAGGATATTATGGATGAAGACCACTTGCTGGATATCTATGATTATTTCAAGGAATCTACCACTGATAAGATTGACGATGCTCTGGATGAGTTGGGTGATGACTTTACGGAAGAAGAGGTACGTTTGGTACGCATCAAGTTTATTTCAGAGATGGCAAACTGATTGGTTTTAGTTGATAAAAAAGAAAAAAATGTTGCGTGCAAGTATACGGAATGGAATAAAAACCGTATATTTGCACGCAATAAATTTTAAACGCATAGCCCTATGTCATTTATTGCTGATAAGATTGTAATGGATGGATTAACTTATGACGACGTACTGTTAATCCCCGCTTATTCTGAAGTCTTGCCCAAAACAGTCGAACTCTCGACTAAGTTTTCACGAAACATTGAGTTAAAAATCCCGTTTGTAACTGCTGCCATGGATACGGTTACCGAAGCGAAGATGGCTATTGCCATTGCCCGCGAAGGTGGTATCGGAGTTATTCATAAGAATATGTCCATTGAGGAGCAGGCACGTCAGGTAGCTATTGTGAAGCGTGCCGAAAACGGTATGATTTATGACCCGGTGACTATCAAGAGAGGTTCTACGGTAGCTGATGCGCTGGCTTTGATGGCTGAATACAAGATTGGTGGTATTCCGGTGGTAGATGATGAAAGATATTTGGTAGGCATTGTTACCAATCGTGACCTTCGTTTTGAGAAAGATATGAATAAGCGTATCGATGAGGTAATGACTAAGGAGAACATCATTACTACCAATCCTACGACGGATATGGAGGCTGTTTCTCAAATTCTGCAAGAACATAGAATCGAGAAGTTGCCGGTAGTAGATAAAGACAACAAATTGGTAGGTCTGATTACCTATAAGGATATTACCAAGGCAAAGGATAAACCTATGGCGTGCAAGGATAGCAAAGGTCGTCTGCGCGTTGCTGCCGGAGTGGGAGTGACGAATGACACTTTGGAGCGCATGCGGGCTTTGGTGGATGCAGGGGCGGATGCCATTGTCATTGATACGGCTCACGGACATTCCAAGGGGGTTATTGAAAAATTGAAAGAAGCCAAGGCTAACTTCCCTCATATTGATATTGTTGTTGGTAATATTGCTACCGGTGAAGCTGCGAAGGCATTGGTCGAGGCTGGTGCTGATGGAGTAAAGGTGGGCATCGGTCCGGGTTCCATCTGCACTACCCGTGTAGTTGCCGGTGTGGGTGTTCCTCAGTTGTCTGCGGTTTATGATGTGGCAAAGGCACTGAAGGGCACGGGTATTCCTTTGATTGCCGATGGCGGTTTGCGTTACTCGGGCGATGTGGTGAAGGCGTTGGCTGCCGGTGGTTACAGCGTGATGATCGGTTCGCTGGTTGCCGGAACGGAAGAGTCTCCGGGCGATACGATTATTTTCAACGGTCGTAAGTTCAAGTCCTATCGGGGTATGGGGTCGCTGGAAGCTATGGAAAATGGTTCCAAGGACCGCTACTTCCAAAGCGGTACCAGTGACGTGAAGAAATTGGTTCCAGAGGGCATTGCTGCCCGCGTTCCTTATAAAGGTACTTTGTATGAAGTGATTTATCAGTTGGTTGGCGGTCTGCGTGCCGGTATGGGCTATTGCGGTGCAGCCAATATAGAGAAACTGCACGATGCCAAGTTTACCCGCATTACTAATGCAGGTGTACTCGAAAGCCATCCGCATGATGTATCTATAACCAGTGAGGCACCGAACTATAGCCGTCCAGAGTAAGATAATAACAAAATAATAGTGAATGCCCGGAGAGAGATTGCCGCTTTCCGGGCATTTTGTTTATATTTGCAGCCGTATAAAAAGAACGGATGGTGCTTATGGTTAGATTGTTTTGGGTGTTTTTCTTCCTCGGGTTCGGATTGGCTGTTTCGGCCCAGGACGATCCGGTACTGATGCGTATCAATGGAAAGGAGGTCCTCCGTTCTGAATTCGAACGTAGCTATAATAAGGGCGGTACCTCTGTCGGTGCAGGCCGGAAGGCATTGGATGCATATGTGAATAAGTTTATAGACTTCAGGCTGAAAATAGAGGCTGCCGAAGTTGCGGGATTGGATACTTCCCGTGTCTTCCAGAAGGAGCAGGATGAGTATCGCCGCTGTCTGATTAAATCATACTTGACAGATGAGGAGACGGCAGAGCAGGAGGCACGGCAGTATTATGACAAGATGAAATCCGGCCGGCGTGCGGGCCGGGTATATGTGAAGCATATTTTTAAATATCTTCCCCAGAATATTTCCGGTCATACCTTGCGTGAGATGGAGTCCAGGATGGATTCTATCTACAGGGCTCTTGCAAAGGAAGGGGGAGCTGTGCCGTCTTTCGATGCTTGCGTCGAGCAATTTTCCGATGAGAAGAAAGCGTTTTGGGTGGGTTGGCTGCAGATGCCGGTGGAGTTTGAGGATATTGTATTCGGGTTGAATGCCGGAGAGATTTCCCGTCCGTTCCTCACTCCTCAAGGCATTCATATCGTGAAAGTACTCGAACAGCAGGAAATCCTTCCTTTTGAGAGGATGAAGGACAAGATAATCCGTTGTCAAACCCGTCGTCATGGAATGGATAAAGGAACGCGGGCTTTTGTGGATAAACTGAAGAAAGAATATCACTATATGCCGGATAAAGCCGGTATCGACGAACTGCTGGCCAAAGGAAGCACTTCCCGTGTATTGTTTACACTGGATGGCAAGGCATACGGTGGAAAAGAGTTTGCCGGATTTGCCGCTGTTTATCCGGCAGGGACGCGCAGACAGTTGGAGGCTTTTACAGTAAAAACGATTCTGGACTATGAAAACTCCCGTCTGGAATTGAAGCATCCCGAATTCTGTGCGTTGGTGCAGGGGCATCGTGACAGCATGTTGCTTGCCGAAATCACTGACCGTGAAGTGGGAAAGAGGAGTGTGGTGGATGAAGCGGGATTGAAAGCATATTTTGAGGCGCACCGTTCGGACTTCCATTGGGACGAACCGCGTTATAAGGGTATTGTGCTGCATTGTACTACCAAGCGGGTGGCGAAGCAAGTACGGAAATTTCTGAAACAGATTCCGGAAGAGGAGTGGATGGATGCCATCCGTCTCACTTTCAATGCCGGCGATACTCCCAAGGTGCGGGCAGAGCAAGGATTATTTGCTCCCGGTGATAATGCATATGTGGATGAATTGGTGTTCAAAGGGAAGAATGCAACCCCGGTTTTGTCATTTCCCTTTACTGCTGTACAAGGTCGTAAGCAGAAGGGACCAGATAGTTGGCAAGAGGTGCGAGAGCCGCTCGTAACCGCTTATCGGAACTATTTGGAAACGCATTGGGTGGCAAAGTTGCGTGCTGCCGGTAAGGTTGAAATTGACCAAGAGGTTTTAAAAACCGTTAATAATCACTGATGCAACCGATTAAAACACTATCTTCGTACCTCAAAACGAAGTAAATATCAGTTGGTGATGCGAACAACCTGCTTTGGGCTTTTAATTTTCCTTCTCTGTGCGGCGTGCAGCGAGCAGCACGACCATAAAGGGTGGACACCGTTAGTGGAGTTGGACGGCAATTTCCTTTACCGGGAAGATTTGCAATCGGTACTTCCTGCCGGTTTGTCCAAAGACGACAGTCTGTTGTTTGCAGAACATTATATCCGTAATTGGGTGGAAGATATTTTGCTGTACGATAAAGCGCAGAGCAATATTCCCAATAACGGTGAGATTGATAAACTTGTGGAGAATTATCGCAAAGCATTGATAATGCATACCTATCAGCAGGCTTTAATACATCAGCGGCTATCAGAGGAGATTTCAGAACAAGACTTGACGGAGTATTACGAGAAGAACCAGGCGCTCTTCAAGGTGGAACGTCCGTTGATGAAAGGCTTGTTCATCAAAGTTCCTTTGACAGCCCCGCAGCTGGGCAATGTTCGTCGCTGGTACAAGACGGAAACCCGTGAGGCGGTGGAACATCTGGAAAAGTACAGTCTGCAGAATGCTGTGAAGTATGAGTATTTTTATGATAAATGGGTGCCGGTATCGGAAGTGCTGGATATGCTGCCCTTGAAGGTTCCTAATGTGGACGAGTATCTGGACAAGAATCGCCATGTAGAGCTGAAGGATACGGCTTTCCATTATTTCCTGAATGTGAGCGATTATCGCCCGGTGGGAGAGCAGGAACCCTATGAGTTTGCCCGTAGGCAAGTGAAGGATATGCTGCTGAACGTGAAGCAGGTGGAATTCATGAAGCAAGTGAAGGATGATTTGTACCAACGGGCGGTGAAAAGAGACAAGATTAAATATTATTTAGAATAAGACACCAAGAATGAAACAGTGTATGAACTTTAAGTTTGTAATTTTATTTGCCTTGACGCTATTAGTCGGTTCTACCGTTTATGGACAAGACAACGTAATTGACGAGGTAGTGTGGGTAGTAGGTGACGAGGCTATACTGAAGTCCGAAGTGGAAGAAGCACGCATGAGTGCATTGTATGAAGGACGCAAATTTGACCGTGACCCTTATTGCGTGATACCGGAGGAGATAGCCGTGCAGAAGCTGTATCTTCACCAGGCTGCCCTCGACAGTATCGAAGTATCCGAGAGTGAGGTTATCCAGCGTGTGGACTATATGACGAACATGTATATCGCCAACATCGGTTCGCGTGAGAAAATGGAGGAATACTTCAATAAGACTTCCAGCCAGATTCGTGAAACGCTGCGCGAGAATGCCCGTGAAGGATTGAAAGTTCAGAAGATGCAGCAGAAACTGGTGGGTGAGATTAAGATAACTCCGGCTGAGGTGCGCCGTTACTTCAAGGATTTGCCGCAGGACAGCATTCCTTATATCCCTACCCAGGTGGAGGTGCAGATTATCACTCAGCAGCCCAAGGTTCCTTTGGAGGAAATAGAAGATGTAAAGAGGCGTCTGCGTGAGTATACCGACCGTGTCAATAAGGGCGAAAGCTTTTCCATGTTGGCTCGTCTGTACTCCGAGGACCGTGGCTCGGCCATGCGTGGCGGTGAAATAGAGTTTTCGGGACGCGGTATGCTGGACCCCGCTTATGCCAATGTAGCTTTCAACTTGCAAGACCCCAGCAAGGTTTCCAAGATTGTAGAGTCTGAATATGGTTTCCATATCATTCAGTTGATAGAGAAGCGCGGTGACCGTATTAAAACACGCCACATTCTGTTGAAACCGCATATTCCGGAAGAAGCTCTGGCTGCCGGTTGTGCCCGTTTGGATTCTATTGCCGATGATATCCGCAATAACAAGTTCTCTTTTGAAGAGGCTGCCTCAGTGCTTTCGCAGGATAAGGATACGCGTAACAATCATGGTTTGTTGCCGAATCCCAATACGAACACTTCCCGTTTTGAGATGCAGGAACTTCCCCCTGAAATAGCCAAGGTGGTGGATAAGATGAAAGTGGGCGAAATCTCCGAAGCCTTCACCATGATTCCGCAAAAGACCGGAAAAGAAGAGTGTGTGATTGTGAAACTGAAGAGCCGTACGACGGGACACAAGGCTACCATTGCCGATGACTATCAGAACTTGAAAGAGATTGTGTTGGAGAAACGCCGCGACGAAGTGCTGGACAAGTGGATTCGTGAGAAGCAGAAGCACACGTATGTCCGTATCAAGGATAATTGGAAGAATAACTGTACGTTCAAGTATCCGGGCTGGATCAAAGAATAATCCGGAAGGATTTACATGGATTTGTATGCAAAAGAAGAATACAAAAAATCATTTCCTGAACAAGCATAGATACCTCCTGGTAGGCATTCTATGCTTGTTTGGCATCTGTCTGCTGAGTGCGCAGGACAAAAAGAAGAGTACTGGTGCACCGGAGAAGAGGAAAGTGGACTCGATTGAACAGAAAAAGACGGAGACGCCGGAAAAGAAGAAGACACGCGTCGATTTGTTGTACGCAGATGAGGCGCAGGCGGACAAACAGTTGCGTCCTGACGTGCAGGTACTCATCGGCTCGGTGAGGATGAAGCATGACAGTATGTACATGTTCTGTGATAGTGCGCTGATATTCGAAAAGATAAATTCTGTGGAGGCATTCGGCAATGTGCGTATGGAGCAGGGCGACACCTTGTTTATCTATGGAGACTATCTGTATTATGACGGCATGTCGCAGCTGGCCATGCTGCGTGAGAATGTACGTATGATAAATCGTAATACGGTGCTGACAACCGACAGTTTGAACTATGACCGTCTGTACGATTTGGGTTATTACTTCGAAGGCGGTACGCTGACCGACGAGGATAATGTGCTGACTTCCGAGTGGGGAGAATATAGCCCTGCCACCAAGTTGGCTGTCTTCAACCACGACGTGAAGCTGGTCAACCCGAAGTTTGTCTTGACTTCGGATACCTTGAAGTATAGTACAGCTACCAAGATTGCTACCATTCTAGGTCCCTCCGATATTGTGAGTGACCAGAATCATATCTATTCCGAACGTGGCGTGTACAATACGACTACTGAGCAGGCAGAGCTGCTCGACCGTTCCGTACTGACCAACGACGGCAAGAAACTGACCGGTGACAGCCTTTTCTACGACCGCATCTTGGGATACGGCGAGGCTTTTGACAATGTACAGATGAATGATACGGTCAACCGGAACATGTTGACTGGCGACTATTGTTTCTACAACGAACTGACCGGAAGCGCCGTTGCCACCAAACGTGCCGTAGCTATCGACTATTCGCAGGGCGACAGTCTGTTTATGCACGGTGATACTTTGCGGCTGATTACCTACCATATGAATACCGATTCCATGTACCGGGAGATGCGTGCCTATCATAAGGTGCGTGCTTATCGCACGGATGTGCAGGCCGTATGCGATTCGTTGGTGTATAATTCCAAGGACTCTTGCATGACGATGTACACCGACCCTATCTTGTGGCACGGGGAACAACAGTTGTTGGGCGAGGAAATTAAAATTTACATGAACGATAGTACCATCGACTGGGCACATATCATCAATCAGGCCCTGACGGTAGAGAAAAAGGACAGTATTCACTATAACCAAGTTTCCGGTAAGGAGATGAAAGCTTTCTTCATAGATGGAGACATGCGTCTGGTGGAGGTAAACGGCAATGTACTGGTGGTGTATTATCCGGTAGAGGAGAAGGACAGTTCGCTGATTATGATGAACTATTCGGAAGGTGGACTTTTGAAAATGTACTTGAAGGAGAGAAGAATGGAGCGCGGAGTCTTTGTTGGAAAGACTACCGGTACAGCCTATCCTTTGGACCAGATTCCACCAGATAAGAGCAGGCTGCCTTCTTTTGTTTGGTTCGACTACATCCGTCCGCTCAACAAGGAGGACATCTTCGAGTGGAGGGCTAAAAAAGCAGGTGAAGTATTGAAGAAAAGTGACCGGAAACCTGTAACTTCGCCAAGGAATATGCATATTAAACGAAATAATAAGTAGCGTCATGGGAATGTTTGCAATGCGGAAGCCTCGTGGCTTCAATCATAGCTATATCTATGTGGATGAGCGGAAAGAGAAGTTGGCGAAGATGGAAGAAAACGCCAAGCGTGACCTGGGTATGCTGCCGGAAAAGGAATTCTCGCCCGAGGATATACGGGGCAAATTCATAGAAGGAACAACTCACCTGAAGCGGCGTAAGGAGAGCGGACGTAAGCCGATGCATTTGGGCATAATCCTTGTTGTCATGGCTGTGTTGATTTATCTGTGGTATGCCATCAGTAACGGAATCATTTAATAATGATTAATCATTAATCCCTAATCATTAAACATTATCATGAGCGATATCATTCATTTGCTGCCCGATTCGGTTGCCAATCAGATTGCTGCCGGAGAGGTGATTCAGCGTCCGGCATCTGTTGTGAAAGAATTGGTGGAAAATGCAATTGATGCCGAAGCAGGGGAAATACATGTGCTGATTACCGATGCGGGCAAGACCTGCATTCAGGTGATTGATGATGGGAAGGGTATGTCCGAAACGGATGCGCGCCTTTCTTTTGAACGTCATGCGACTTCAAAGATATGCGAGGCTGCCGATTTGTTTGCCCTACGCACCATGGGCTTCCGTGGAGAGGCGTTGGCTTCTATAGCAGCGGTAGCTGAAGTGGAGTTGAAAACACGTCCGGTCAGCGAGGAGCTGGGGACGCGGCTGCTGATTGCCGGCTCTAAAGTCGAGAGCCAGGAAGCCGTTTCCTGCCCTAAGGGAAGCAATTTTTCCATCAAGAACCTATTCTTCAATATTCCTGCCCGGCGCAAATTCCTGAAAGCGAACTCTACGGAGTTGAGCAACATCCTTACGGAATTCGAGCGTATAGCGTTGGTGCATCCTGAGGTAGCCTTCTATCTGTATAGTAATGATACGGAATTGTTCAATCTTCCGGTAATGCCTTTGCGGCAACGCATCATGGCAGTCTTCGGAAAGAAGCTGAATCAGCAGTTGCTGTCCGTCGACGTCAATACGACCATGATAAAGATTTCCGGTTTTGTAGCCAAGCCGGAAACGTCGCGCAAGAAAGGAGCGCACCAATACTTTTTTGTGAACGGGCGCTATATGCGTCACCCCTATTTCCACAAAGCGGTGATGGATGCTTATGAACAGCTGATTCCTGCCGGTGAGCAAATCTCCTACTTTATTTATTTCGAGGTAGACCCTGCCAATATCGATGTGAACATCCATCCGACGAAGACGGAGATTAAGTTCGAGAATGAGCAGGCTATCTGGCAGATTCTGTCGGCTGCGGTCAAGGAATCCTTAGGTAAGTTTAGCGCTATACCTACTATCGATTTTGATACCGAGGACATGCCGGATATTCCTGCATTCGAGCAGGCTCGTCCGATAGAGCCTCCGAAGGTACACTATAACACGGATTTCAATCCCTTCAAGACGTCTTCCGCTTCTTCCTATGGAGGTGGTGGCAATTATTCGCGTCCCAAAGTGGAGTGGGAGGGGCTTTATTCCGGTTTGGAAAAAGCCAGCAGGATGAACGAGCCGATGGAGGAAGAACCTTTTGCAGAGGATACGGTTACCGGTACGGCTCCAAGAGAGGAGGAGAGGGTTCCTTATTTCCAGGAAACGGTTCCTTCCGGGGCAAGCGCCTCTTTCTATGGCAATGAGGCAACGGTAGAGAAAGGAGCGCAACACTTCCAGTTCAAGGGGCGTTTTATTCTGACTTCCGTTAAATCGGGTCTGATGCTGATAGACCAGCACCGGGCACATGTCCGGGTATTGTTCGACCGCTATATGAGCCAGATTCGACAGAAACAAGGCGTATCGCAGGGGGTATTGTTTCCGGAGATTATCCAGTTGCCGGCTTCGGAAGCTGCCGTGCTGGACGGTATATTGGAAGATTTGTCGGCAGTAGGCTTCGATTTGAGCCCGCTGGGTGGCGGCAGCTATGCCATCAACGGCATACCTTCGGGCATAGAGGGGTTGAACCCGGTAGAATTGGTCCGGAATATGGTACATACTGCTATGGAAAAAGGGAATGACGTTAAGGAAGAGGTGCAGACAATTCTTGCATCGACCTTGGCACGTGCTGCGGCCATCGTCTATGGACAAGTGCTGAGCAACGAGGAAATGTCCAATCTCGTGGACAATCTGTTTGCATGCCCATCCCCGAATTATACTCCGGACGGAAAGACGGTGCTGGCGACCATTAAAGAAGACGACATAGAAAAGCTTTTCTCCAAATAAGGAAGAGTACTTTCTTTTGCATCAAGGCAAAAAAAGTACAAATATTCAGAACCTTTTAGTTCTGTTGGCGTTAATTAGACAGTTTGAATGATAAAGAGTTTAATTAACCACTTAACTATTTTAAGGTATATGAAAAAGATTCTAATGTTACTGGCTTTAGCTGGTGTGTCTTCTGTTGCCATGGCGCAGCAAAAGACTGAAGTTGTGGAAGAATTTGGTGTTATCCAGGTTCAGGATAAATATCAGGTAATCACTAATCCGTTCTGGAGTAATTGGTTTTTCTCTATAGGCGGTGGTGCCGAAGCAACTTTTGGAGATAATGATAAGGCAGGAAGTTTTGGCAAGCGTATCAGTCCGACGCTGAATTTTGCCATCGGCAAATGGTTCACCCCGGGACTGGGAGTACGTCTGCAATATAGCGGCCTTCAGGCAAGAGGATATACGTATGATGCAGGTGCAGACTACGTGAGGGGTACTCAGATGGATGACGGCTACTACAAACAGCGTTTCGACTATATGAACTTGCACGGAGACGTGATGTTCAATCTGAATGCACTCTTTGGAGGATACAACCAGCACCGTGTATATGAAATTATTCCTTATGTAGGTGCGGGGTTCACCCACAACTACACAAAGCCTCATCGCGAAGCTTTGTCCGTAAACGCAGGTATCATCAACCGCTTCCGTATTTCGAATGCGATAGATATTAACCTGGAGCTTAGCGCAATGGGCGTTGAAGACAAGTTCGATGGCGAAGTAGGCGGTGATCATGGATATGACGGTGTGCTGAGTGCAACGGTGGGATTGACATACCGTTTCCCGGCCCGTGGATTCCGTCGCCCGATGCCCCAGCTGATTTCTCAGGTAGAGCTGGCTGCCATGCAGGCACAGCTTGCCGAAATGGGAGCTGCCAACCAGCAATTGCAGAATGCACTGGTTGCTGCACAGAACCAGCCGGTGGCCGAAGTTACAGAAACAGAAGTGATTGTTCCCGATCCGGACATTGCACCGCGTACTGTATTCTTCAAGATTGGTTCTGCAGAGGTTTCTCCGCGTGAAACAATGAATTTGTCTTATCTGGCAGACCAGATGAAGCAATTCCCGAACGCCACTTACACCGTAAACGGATATGCTGACTCTGCAACCGGTACACCGGCATTCAATAAAGAGTTGAGTTTGAAGCGTGCACAAGCCGTAGTCGATGTATTGGTAAAACAATACGGAATTCCTGCTGACCGCCTGAAGGTGGATGCCGGTGGTGGTGTCGATAAGTTCGGACAGCCGATTCTGAACCGTGTGGTATTGGTGAAATCTGCCAATTAGAAAGCTACGAGCTACAAGCTACAAGGAGTTACGAGTTATAGAAATGAGAAGGGGCATGCGTTATTATGACGCATGCCCCTCATTTTTTGTAACCAGTAACTTGTAACAGGTAGCTCCTTGTAACTCGTAACTTCTGTAACTCGTATCTCCTATCCCTTATTCTCCGCCGAATTTCTTTACTTGCTCTGCAATCAGTTCCGCATCATCAAAGTAGTTTATCTTCATAGCCTTGCGTACATCGTCCAAGGTTGCGGCAGCGGTTTCCCTGGCAGTTTCGCAACCTTTCTTCAGCATGTCGTAGATGGCGGGGATGTCTTTTTCAAACTCCTTGCGGCGGTTGCGGATAGGCTCCAGTGTCTCCTGCATAATTTCATTGAGGAACTTCTTCACTTTCATATCGCCTAGACCACCGCGCTGATAGTGGGCTTTCAGTTCGTCCAGATTCGGATATTCGGGCAGATAAAGGCCGAAGTGTTCCGGACGGCAAAAGGCATCCAGGTAAGTGAATACGGTGTTGCCTTCCAATTTTCCGGGGTCTTGCACACGCAGGTGGTCGGGGTCGGTATACATGCTCTTCACCTTCTTCTGCACCTCGTCGGCAGAGTCCGAAAG
>ENA-OXWT01000551-OXWT01000551.1-human-gut-metagenome-genome-assembly--contig:-NODE-551-length-15697-cov-9.919576_pt1 | contig 15697 bp, 17 predicted proteins | sample MGYA00244689_ERZ652722 | MGnify/ENA primary metagenome ERZ652722 (study PRJEB26926, sample SAMN06164640) | human gut metagenome | biome: ENVO:00009003; feature: ENVO:2100002; material: ENVO:00002003...
TTTATTATACCTCTTTCCCGACCTTTTGGCTGTTCTTTCTTTGTGCGGGATTGCCCTAAAAATCAATCACTTTTCCTCCTCCTTTCGTACAGTAGAATACCCTGTTGATGTTGAAAGGATATAAAGGCAATGTTGTACCAGTGTTGAACACAAAAAACTCTGCCCTTCGATGAAAGGGCAGAGCCTTGTTTAGAAATAGATTACAAATTCCATGCCGGTTTTTGATTTCATAGAAGTGAAACAGTATTGAAGCCCCTGCTTATCTAAAATGGTTTTTACGATATACAGCCCTAAGCCGTTGCCGCCGTTTGCCGGATCGCGTGCTCTATTCGGCCTGTAGAACGGTTCAAATATGTGTTGCAGTTCGTCCGGTGACAGCGGAACGCACTCGTTTTGAATTGACAAAACTGATTCTTCCAACTTAACTTTTATGTGCCTTTCAGCTTCTGTATAATTCACGGCGTTTGACAGGATATTCGACAGTGCTTTTTTTAGTTGATTTTCTGGCAAACGCACTGACATATCTTCAATAATCTCTATCTGAAACCGCAGCCCGTTCGTTTCAGCAATCAGGCGGTATGGCTCACACAATTCGCTAACACATTCTGCTAATGAAAAAGTTGTTACAGGAACATCCTCCATCTGCATTTGTAGGCGTGACGCATTGAGAATATCTTTTATCATTTCTGCAAGCTGCTCAGTAATTTCTTTGCATCTCGGCAAATATAATTCATAATCGCTGTACTCTCCAATTTTAAGAATCATGTTTTCCAATGTCGCATTTAACTCTGTAACAGGTGTTTTTAATTCATGGGACGCAGTACGCAGAAAATCAATCTTTTCTTTTTCAACAAGTTGGACTTTATCTTTTTCTTCCTCCAAATTCTGGATTGTCACAAGCAACGATTGATACAAGCTGTTGATGTCATTAGCTAATCCGCCGATTTCGTCTGTGGAGATCACGGTGATCTCGGCGGTACGATCCAACTTTGACATTTGATGGACAGACGTTGAGATAGACAATATCGGGCCCGTTATTCCTTTGGAGAACAAAAACGAAAAGACCAGCGAAATTACCATGCAACAGGCAAATGAAAGCGGAAATGACTTTAGGATTGTCTGCGTTATGAGCTGCGGCATATCCACTTCGGAAAACGCAAGCACATCTTCGTTTGTGACCGTTGTGCTTGTGATAAGGACATTTTCCGATGGAGCAATCATAAAAATCAGTACATGAGCCAAAACGGTGATTAGAAGCATCATTCCGAATGTAAATGCAAATATTTTATAAAATAGCTTTGTTTTCATAGTGATTCTCCATCTCGAATTTGTAGCCAATGCCCTTAACCGTAGTAATGCAATCCAAGCGGAGTTTTTTCCGAATGTTGCGTATGTAGGCGTCTATTGTCCTATCTATTACATCACAGTCATAGCCCCAAACATCGTCCAGTATTTGATTGCGGGACAACACCAAGCCTTTATTTTCAATCAAGACTTTCAGGATTTCGAGTTCTTTCGGGGTAATGTCAATTTTCCCATTTTCATCATGTGCGGTATATCCCGCAAAGTCTACGGTAACATTCCCAAGCCGAATTGTGCTTACAGTAGATTTATTCTCGCTCCTGCGGAGCAAGGCCGTAATTCGTTTTCCTAAAATAAGCATAGAAAACGGTTTAGTTATGTAGTCATCTGCTAGTTCATCAAAACTGTTGGACTGTGTATATTCATCGTCAACGGCCGTAAGCATAACAACAGGGATGTTGCTAATCTTTCTGATCTCATGTAAAATCGTTACACCGGACATTTTGGGTAGCATAATATCTAACACTGCTAAATCAATGCTGTTATCACGAAAAATATTCAGAGCTTCTTCGCCATCAAGAGCAGGAAAAAGAGTATGTCCCGCTGTTTTCAAGTATTCGCAAATAGCTTTGTTTGTTCCTTGGTTATCTTCAACGATCATTATCTGAGCCATAGAAAGCACCTCCTTAAAAAAGTATAAAGCACTCATGTTGTACCAGTATGGAGTTATCTGTTTTTTATCCTCATATCTTTTGGTTTTTCAGCGTCCGTTGGTATCAGCCACATACGACTGAACTTAAAAGCGCCAGGTATGCGATTTTCTTCGCACAGCTTTTGAACCCGTCGTTCGGAAATGCCCCACTTTTTTGCCGCTTCTGGTGCAGAGATATATTCAAGCATTTTGCTATCCTCCCGTAAAAACTCCTTTGTCATTATTATATACGGTTAGCCGAATGATAGCAATACCGAGATATGAAATATAAAGTGTATGAAGAATGGATATCACATCATTCCATGTGCAGACTATGAAATATAGAATGTATGTGGGTGATGTTGAATGGCAAAAGTTGAAGACTGCCCTGGCTTTGAAACCTTCGGTGCAGATGTAAAAGAAGCACGGAAGGCGAAGAACCTTGCACGAAAAGATTTAGCCGAAAAGGTGAACATTGATACCAGGTATCTTGCCAACATTGAAAACGAGGGCACGATCCCCAGCCTGCCGGTCATCATACAGCTTGTAAAAATCTGCGGTCTGCCGATGGAGAGATATTTCAATCCAGAGGTCATGCGAGAGGAAAGCGAGCTACGCCAGCGGGTCGGACAGAAGTTAAAGCTCTGCCCGGAACAGTATTTGCCTATCGTGGAGGGTGCCATTGACGGGGCCTTAAAAATTGAAAAGCCGAATGAAGAAACGGAGGGTGTCTGAACATCCTCTGTTTTTCTTATTTTGCGGGCATTTTGAGGTTTCCGCAACGCTTTATAAGTAGGGATAAGATACGGTAGCAAGCACAGCAAGCGAGTACCCGCTTGCGAATTTTTGAATTTTCAGGTCCCTTGCCCGAAAATTCAAAATTACTTGTTGGGATAGTCCCAAACCCTTATAAAGAACGGAGGCGGCGCATGGCAAACCGAAAGCGGAATATCCAAATGAAATTCTATGTTACGGAGGATGAAAAACGGCTCATAGACGAAAAAATGAGCCAGTTACCGACACGCAGATATGGTGCCTACCTCCGAAAGATGGCGATTGACGGATATATCATCTATACAGACACCGCAGATATCAAGGCATTTACCAAAGAGCTTTCTGCCATCGGCCGGAACATCAACCAGATCGCCAAGCGGATCAACGCCGGAGGCCCTGCGTATCAGGCTGACATGGACGAGATACGGGAAAGGCTGGACGAGATATGGCAGTTACAAAGACACATCCTATCAAGTCAACGCTGAAAGCGGCCATTGACTATATCTGCAACCCGGAAAAGACGGACGGAAAGCTGCTTGTTTCCTCCTATGGCTGCGCCGCCGAAACTGCGGATATCGAATTTTCCTGGACCCGCCGCCATGCCATCGACAAGGGAACGAACCTGGGTCGCCATCTGATCCAAGCCTTTCAGCCTGGGGAGGTTACGCCGGAACAGGCCCATGAAATAGGCATGGAACTTGCAAAAGAAATCCTGGGCGGCAAGTATGAATTTGTCCTTACCACCCACATAGACAAAGATCATGTTCATAACCACCTGATTTTCAATACGGTCAGCTTTGCGGATCACAAGCACTATCATTCCAACAAGCGGAGTTATCACTATATCCGCCGCACTTCGGACCGGCTTTGCAAGGAACACGGTCTGTCATCATCCCAGGACAGGACAAGGGCAAGAGCTATATTGAACATCAGGCTGCACAGAACGGCACCAGCTATAAGGCAAAGTTGAAAGCTGCCATTGACCGGCTTCTGCCAGCCTGTTCCGATTTAGAAGAACTGCTTCGTCGCCTGCAGAGAGAAGGCTATGAGATCAAGCGGGGCAAATATATCTCCGCCAGAGCGCCGGATCAGGAACGATTCACCCGTCTGAAAACCCTGGGTGTGGACTACACCGAAGAAGCCCTTGCCGCCCGGATTGCCGGACGTTCCAGACCTTCCCGCCAGCCGAAACAGCGGAACGGAAAGATCAGCCTGCTCATTGATATCCAGAACAACATCAAGGCACAGCAGAGTGCAGGCTTCACCCATTGGGCGAAGCTGAACAATCTGAAACAGGCCGCCAAGACCATGAATTTCCTGACGGAACACGGGATAAGCAGTTATGGAGAACTGGAAAGCAAATTGACCGCAGTATCCGCACGCAGGGATACCGCTCATGCAGAGATCAAGCGGATAGAAAGCAGAAGTGCCGAACTTGCCCTTGTGATGAAGCATGCCGGAACTTACCGTCAGCTAAAGCCGCTTTATGAAAGATACCGTAAATCGAATGATAAAGAAAAGTTTCTGCGGGGGCATGAGAGCGAGATCATCCTTTTTGAAGCGGCCGCCAGAGAATTAAAACGGCTGGGGACTGTGCCGCTGCCGACAACGGAAAGCATGAAAACGGAGCTTGCTAATCTCAACGCAGAAAAGGAACGGCTCCTTGCTGAATATAAAGCCGCAAGAGCCGAAGCCCAGGAATACGAGACCGTCAAGCAAAATGTGGATGCGCTGCTGACCGTTGCAAAGGAACAGGAACAACAGCGGCGGCATGAACTGGAATAAATTTCATTGAAAGACGCTGGGCGCAGCTCCCGGCATCCTGTATAATGGAACTGCGGAAGGAGGTTTTACCGATGACAAGAAGCGAAGCAATCAAAGCATTTTTCTTCAAAAGTGTACTGCCCGTGACCGTGGCACTGATCCTGTATTGTATCTTCAAATCCGCCTGCGTGAAGAACGGAGAGATTGACTATGTATGGCTCTGGATACTCTGCGGGCTGCCATTTGGACTCCATCGGATGTGCCTCTTGATCGTACCAGGTGGCGGCTCCCTGGGTGGAGGGATTGCCCTGTTTGCATTGAACTTCATTATCGGCGGCGTGATCGGTGGTTTTGTTCTGGCATGGCGGCTGATTGTGGCGGTATGGTATGTGCCGCTGACGGTGTACCGGCTGATTGTAGGCTGATTTTTGCGTCATGGAAATATGGAAAACTGCCGCTCGTGCCGATGGAAAAGCCATTCACAACCTGATGGAAAAAGACAAGCCTTTTCCCACAAGTCTGCAAACAGCTTTCCCACAGCCTCACAATCCTGGCAGTTTACACACATTCCCACAACGCCTACTGCGGCGGCTATCCATCCTTTCCTATCCAATCCTAATGAGAAAATACTATGGAAATTCCTTTTCAACGGAGGTACAATTTGTACCCCTGTTCAAACAACAGAACCGTGTTAAAGTAATTTGATGATAGCAAAAAGAAAAAGCGGGAGTACAGCCGATCGGACGAACCGAAAAGCTGTACTCCCGTTTTGCGTGACAGAAAGTGTTTGAAATCAAGCCTTTTTCTTCATGTGCCAGCAAGCAGACCGACACATGAGAAATCATAAAGGCTCCCTTTGAAAATATGGATACAGGGAATTATTCTGCGTTTTTCGCCCCCTTATCCTCACAGATTTTAGACCGTTTGGAACTGTAATGCGGACAAGCGACCAGACATACCCGGAAACTCTGCTTGCAGCCGTGAACACATTTTTTGCAGATATGGTTATACTGCCGTCTGCCGTTCTCGCCCAGGAAGAACGCCCATTCCAGCCGCCACTTCTTGCTTCGGCTCATAGGCAGTCATGCTCCGGCACATCACGACCGGGCTTCTTGCCCTCCTGGGGTTTATGCTCGGCACATTCCCGTTTGGCGTCCTCCAACCGCTCACGGATGGAAGGCTTCTCCGGCGTCGTCCGCTCTGCGTACCCCTGGGCTTTTTCCAATTCTTCGCCGCGTCTGCCGTTGTTGATAACGCCGTCGATCATGCCGTAGTCATCCTCCAATGTCATTTCCGCTGTGCGGAGGGGATTATCCTTTTCCGGCTGTTCCGCTGCCACGGCAAAGGCCCGTGTGCCGTTTCCCATGATAAGATACTTTCCATCATCGGAAATATGGTGGACACCGTAACCGGCCGCCTCCATCTGTTCCCGGATCATAGCCGTCACCTGAAAGCTGCCCCTGGGTGTCTGCACACGTTCGCCAGTTTCAAAACGGTCTGGCAGATAAGCGAGGTCTTGCTTCTCTGCCGGGACAGGGAGAACAACGATATTGCCATTGATCTGCATAAATCGTTCCGGCGTTTTGAACTGTTCCGTGTATTTCTGAATCAGTTCCGGGGACAGGGAGGCAAAATCTTCCTCACCAAGTCCAACCACCAAAAAAGTCCCTGCTACGATATCATAAATTTCTCCATTTTCATCCCGCAGCCCACGGTTCAGATCAAGCCCGATGAGCTTTCCTTCATCATTGCAGACCAGCGCCACCGGGTCAGAATAGGGATAGGTTGCCCCAATATCACCGCCAACCTCTGCCTGCAGGGAATGAAGGTCGGGGTCGATCTCCTTCACATAGGGTTTCTTCATAGGTTCCACTACAAGCACAGTCATCTTTTCCGAGGCAACCTTCTCCGCAGCGGACAGCATTTCATCCGCATGGGACTTCTCCGGGTCATCCAAAGCGGCCTCGACCTCCGCCGGATCAAAATCAAGAAATTCCTCATAGCCCGTGGCGTCCTTGAACTTTTCAATCTCCGAAGGAAGATAGTCCTCCTGCGTCTGCCCCAGTGCCGCCAGCTTTTCATCCAAAGCGGAAATGCGTCCGGCCATCAGATTTTCATACAGTTCTTCCTTTGCGGCGTGTGCCTCCGGGTGCTCCGCCGCATACTGCGGATCGTTCTGACGGAAAAACTCGTCCATGTCAAAGGCGATATCCATAGCCCATTCAGATTTTTCTTCTTCGGGAAGATCGTCCTGAAAGGTCATCACCCGGTACTCGTCGGGGATACTGCCGCGCTCACCGTCGTAATACTCATGGAAACTGTCACCCGTATCACGCACATAGCCCTGATCCGTGAAGGTGCCGTTTTCCTCCAACGCAACGTCCCGGCCGTAGGCCTCATAGTCGATGTAATTCTGCAAATGCTCTGGCACCTGCATAACGTCCAGTTCTTCGATGTAATATCGGCCCAGATCGTCATAGTCATGGATATCGGGGTAAACCTCATAGCAATCCAGATTCTCGGTGAGGTTGATGATCTCCTGCAGGCTGCTGGTATAGTCTCCGATCTCCATAGCGGCCTGGAACTTCGCATAGTCGCTCTGGTCCATTTCATCCAGCTTCGACGCCAGATAATTCAGCTCGTCCAGATTCTCATATTCACCCAGCTTGCTGTAAAGACCGTCCACATAGCAGTCATAGTCCGTGATGAACCATTCTTCATAGGGCTGGCCGAAGTCATCCTTCTGGCCGATCCCGATCCGCTTAAACACTTCCTTCATTTCTTCGGCGGTGGTGGGAAACTTCACCCACTCGCCCACAAGCTCGCCCTCATTGTACTTCCCAAGATTGGTGATAAAGGCGGCAAAGGGATAATCCTTGTTGTGATCGTAATATGGCATATCAGCACTTCCTTACAGTTCCGGCGCAGACTTTTCCTTGTGGGGCTGCGCCTTGTTTTTCTCTGCACATTCCTTCTTGCCCTGTTCCAGCCGTTCCCGGATGGAAGGCTTTTTCTCCGGCTCCGCAGGGTGTTCATGGTTCCACTCGTCGCCGGAGAGAGAAATGTATCCGTGTTCCGTAAAATGCCCCTGTTCCTCCTGCATGGCGTACTTGCCAAACGGAACAGGGTCGATTGCCTTCAGAAGTTCCGGTGGCAGCAGCATATCCATGTGCTGTGCCAGATACCGCCAGCCCAGATCATTCAGATTGTGGATGTTTGGCTCAAATACGAAATAGTCGATGTTGGCCGCAAACTCCTTGAACTGCTCCGGCGCTGTCAGCTTGAAGGGCGAGGTCTGCACCGCCGCCAGCAGCTCCCGGTCCTCCGGGGAGAGGGCAGCCACCGCCGCCCTCACTTCGGGTAAATGTTCCAAAGTCTTATTTTCTGCCATTGACACCTTCCTTTCTTTTCGGAAATTCCAGTTTGAAGTTGATGTATTTGCCGCCAGTGTCATCCAGGATCACCGCAGCGTCATAAGCAGCCTGTTTCTTTTCAGACCACATTCCCTTGACATTGGTACGTCCCTTTTTCAGAAGGTCCGTTGCCATCTTCTTTGTCAGCTCCTTCTTGCGGCTCGTCCAGAAGCGGTCATTTTTCCAGAGGACGAAACCGCAGGACCGATCCGAACACGCAAAGTTCTTCTTGCCCTCATAGACCGGCTGACCGCAGCGGGGGCAGGTGCCGATTACTTCCTTCTCCGGGGCAAACAGCTTTTTGCCGTCCTCGGAAATACAGGAATAGGTGGACACGATCTCCTGGACCATCGTGTAGATACCATCCATGAAAGTATCCGGGTCAGCGCCGCCCCTTGCGATCTCCGTTAATTTCTGTTCCCATTCCGCTGTCAGCATGGGAGAGGTCAGCGGCTCAGGCAGGACCGTGACAAGGTTGATACCGGCTTTCGTGGGGATCAGGTTTTTGCCCTTGCGCTCCACAAATCCGGCTGTCACCAGCTTTTCGATGATAGCCGCCCTGGTGGCGGGCGTGCCCAGTCCTTTTCGCTCGGCGTCCTCCGGCGTATCCTCCTTGCCCGCGTTCTCCATAGCGGACAGGAGGGTATCTTCGGTATAGGGCTTCGGCGGCTGGGTGAAATGTTCGGTAACAGCAACCTCCGCACCGTCAAAAGTTTGCCCTTCGGTGAAGTCCGGGAGCGTGCCGCCGTCCCCATCCGCAGGCTTTTCCTTCAAGAAGGTACGGAAAATGCGGTCGATCTCCCGCCAGCCTTCGGAGAGGATGCGCTTGCCCTTTGCGGTGAAGGACTGGCCGCTGCAGTCAAAGGTGGCCGTGACCGCCTCATACATATACGGCTCCGCCGACGCACACAGCAGCTTGCAGCAGACCAGCAGGAACAAATTGCGCTCGCCCAGAGGCAGAGCCTTGATATCCGCTTTTTCAATCTCCATAGTCGGGATGATAGCATGGTGGTCAGATACATCCTTGTCGGAGCTCATGGCCTCCACCAGCGGGAAGAAGTTGCTGATCCCGTCAAAGGGCGGCACCTTCGCCGCCAGATGGATGACGCAGGAGGCTGTTTCCGCCATGTCGGAGGTCAGATACCGGCTGTCCGTGCGGGGATAGGTCAGCAGCTTCTTTTCGTAGAGGCTCTGGGCGTAGTCAAGGGTCTGTTTCGCCGTGTATCCGAACAGGCGGTTCGCCTCCCGCTGCAAGGTGGTAAGATCATAGAACTTCGGCGGCTGTTCCTTCTTCTGCTCCTTCGTGACGGAAGTACAGGTGATGGCCGCACCCTTGCACATGGCCGCTGCCTGTTCCGCCTCCGCCGGATCGGTGAACTTCTCCGACACCGCCTCGGCTCCATTCAGCGTCAGGCGCAGCAGATGATATTTTTCCTTGTGAAACAGCGTGATCTTTGCGTCACGCTCCGCCAGCATTGCCAGCGTGGGCGTCTGAACACGGCCTACATTCAGGGTACGATGATAGAGAACGGAGAAAAGACGAGTGGCGTTGATCCCCACCAGCCAATCCGCTTTCTGGCGGCAGAGGGCGGATTGATACAAGGCTTCATAATCGGCGTCGGGGCGCAGGTCAGAAAAGCCCTCTCGGATAGCGCTGTCCTCCATCGAGGAAATCCAGAGGCGAATGACCGGCTTGCGGCAGCCGGTCATTTCATACACCAGACGGAAGATCAGTTCCCCTTCACGCCCGGCGTCACAGGCATTGACAATGGTATCCACATCGGGGCGGTTCATCAGAGTGCGAAGATTTTCAAAAGCGTCCTCTTTGCCCAGTGCCAGCACATAACGGAACGGCTCCGGCAGAATGGGAAGATCGTCATAGCGCCATTTCTTGAAACGCTCGTCATAGCCGCCCGCATCCATCGGGGATACCAGGTGCCCAACGCACCAGGATACGAGAAGGCCGCTGCCCTCATAAAAGCCATCGGCCCTGGACGAAGCGCCCAGGGCCGACGCGATAGATTTTGCCACACTCGGTTTTTCTGCGATAATCAGTTTACTCATTCGATTCCTCCTAACATTGATTTGCTGTTATTTTGTGATATAATTTAACTATTCTAAGAGAAAAGGGTGATTAAATGTCCCAACTTGATAGCTATCGGAACACTCTTATGCGGAAAAGGGAAGAAGCGGCAAAGCTGAGCCAAGATTTAGCAAAAGAGCAGGCAAAGTTATCCCCGCTACAAAGCAAAATTATATCCGCTAAAAGTGCAATAAGTAGAACAAAAAATCAAGCTACAATTAAATCCCGACTTGGCGACATTGATCGCGCTAACAAGTCAATCGCTGATGTGCAAAAAAAGATCGGTGATATTCAAAAGAAAATTGCTGCCAAAGAAAAAGAGGTAGCCACGGCCGAAAAGAATTATCGGAATGAGGAAGTTCGGGTTCAAAAAAGACAGGAAGCCGAAGACAAAAAACGTATGCAGGAAGCTGATCGTCAAGCGCGACAGTTGGAACAGCGTCTCCGAGAGAACGAGAGAATGCAGCGGCAGATGCAGCAAGATATTGAACAGTTGCAGACAGTACCGAATGTTATAACTATTTTATTTCTTGCTGCCAATCCGGCAGGAACAACCCCTTTGCAACTTGATGAAGAGGCACGTTCTATCCAGCAAAAGATACGTATGGCTGATTACCGAGATTCTATCCGGTTTGAAAGTCGGTGGGCTACTCGTTCTGGCGATATACTCCAGGCAATCAATGAAACTAATCCCACGATTGTCCATTTCAGCGGTCACGGAACAGAAAATGGCGACCTTGTTTTGCTGAATCCTGATGGTAGCGCCAAACTGGTTAGCAAAGAGGCTATTTCTATGGCAATGTCAACCGCATCAGATACTATTAGACTTGTTGTTTTTAATGCATGCTTTTCAGAACCTCAAGCTGAAAGCGTTATTGAGAATATTGACGCTGCAATAGGAATGTCTACTTCCATAGGTGATGAGGCCGCTTGCATATTTGCATCCCAGCTATATTCATCTATTGGTTTTGGTCGTTCACTACAAATCTCATTTAATCAAGCACTTGCACAACTCATGTTGGAAGGCATTTCCGAAGATAAAACTCCAAAGCTTTATGTTAATGATTCTATGGATGCAAATGAAATTATCCTTGCCCAGCCAGACTGACCATTTCAAAGGCCACCGCTAATAGCGGCGGCCTTACCATTATTTTTCACGCTCAATCCTGCTCGTCCTCGCTGACCATTTCTTCATCCTCAAAATCGTAATCGTCGGGATCGGCGCTGACCTTCACGCCGCTGAGGTTCGGCTTGATGAACTTCACATAGGCGAAGGCTCCGCCGCCTGCCAGCGCCAGCAGCAGAACGATGACCAGCAGACCGCCGCTGCTCTTTTTCTCCGGCTGCTCCGGTTCAGGCTCCGGCTCTGCCACAACTTCCTTGCCGCTGCACTCAGAGAGGTTATTTTTGCAGACAGGACAATTCGTATTCACCGCGCCAGCCACACACTTTTCCTTGCAGTTGCAGACGGCGGGTGTCTCCGCCGCGGGAGCATCGTCTCCCATAAGCGTCAGAAGGTCAGCCTCGTCCACCTGGTTCAGAAAATGCACGGTTTCCTCGCCCTCGTCGTCACGGTCGATAATGAGATAGAATACATTACCGTTCTTCGTTTCCACCGTAATGAACTGCTTGCCGCTCCGGGTGCTGCCGCCGATATCGTCGATCAGCGAAAGGTTTCCGTCCGGCGTCAGGGCGGCGCCGCCGCTGTCGCCCATAAGCTGCTCAAACAGCTCGCTCAATTTATCGGGATCAATGGAGAAGGAAAAGCTACTGTCATTTTCGCCGCCCGTATCGCTGAGCGTCATATAGCCGGAATAGACATAGCCGACCTTCTCCGGCAGCCGGACCATATACCAGTCGCCGTCCGTACCCACGACCTCTACCACCGTTCCGTTTGGGAGCTGCGTGAAAGCGTAGTTATCCAGCCCGGCGCCCGTGCGGACATTCAGCTTGCCGCCGTTGGTGGTGACGGTTCCTGTTTTCCCGGATTTCTCCGTGCCAATAGAGCCGAACAGCGCAGAGATCAGTTCGGAAAGATCGTCCCCGGTGATATCCGCGCTGTCAGTCGGTTCCGTCTGTGCCTCAGAGGTAGGCACTGTATCCTCGCTGCTTGCAAAAGCGACCGTGGAAAAGGCCGTCATGCAGAGCATAACGGCCAGCAGCACCGCAAGTGTGCGGATCGTGTACTTATTCTTCATCGTCGGCGCCCTCCATCGTATCGGGATCAGCGGCGGCCTCCATTTCCATCATTCCTTCCGGCAGGGAGATCATGCCGCTGGCGTAGGCACGCAGGAAGGCGGTCAGTTCCTTGTTGTCCATGTGGACAGCCTTCACCATGCGAACAATTTCCAGATTTTCTTCCTCCGCAAGCTGCGCCTCCAGCGCACGAAGGCGTTTCTGCTGCTCCGTGATCTTCTCCCGAACCTTTTCAATGTCACGACGGATCTTCTCAGTAGTTGCCATAGTCAAATAAACTCCTTTCCAAATCGTTCTCTCCATGAATAGTTGCGTCCAAGCCCCTGAACAGTTTTCAGGTTGGCCCGTGCGTTATCCTCCAATGCCAGCGCACGCCGGAACAAATCCGGGTAATGCTCCCGCAGGTCGATGATCTCCTCCGCCCGCATACTGGGGCAGAAAAAGCAGGAGGACTTTCCCGGCTGCGGCAGGCCCGCCGCCTCGATCGCCCGGATACACGCCTCCCGGTCCCAGCCCCATTCCATCAGGGGATACCATTTGCTGTACTTCGGGTCTGCCAGATCACGCAGAAGGACCTTGTCGCTGCGATAGTGTTCGCCAGCATCATAGCCGATGAACTTGACCACCTTTTTTCCGCTGGCCCAAACCCCACGGCACGGAGGATAGTTGTTGCAGAACTTTTCCTGTGGTCCGATCTTGTGTTTCAGAGAACACCGCTTGAAGCCGTAGGCGATGGAGGGCAGCGTACCGCTTTTCAGACATTCATCCTCTAATGTCAGCCGCCTGCTGTCCCTTGTGGTCTTATAGACCCGTGTGATCTTCGGCATACCGTGTTCCTCCAGCCAGCGATCCATGATATCCAGATAGGCGTAGGTATGGGGATGCTCACCGCCCGTATCCGCAAACAGGATCAGGTCAACAGGGATACGGTGCTGATGCAGTCCAACAAGAAGGGCGGTGCTGTTCGCACCGCCGCCATAGGAAACAATATTGATATACTCACCTCCATCAATCATACGGCGGTCTGCCGTAGGCATAAAAGTGCTGCTGCCAGTAGCTTGTATTGAGCCTTGTGTACTGGATCGGGTCGCCGCAATGCAGAAACATGGGGTTGCCCGCTTCGTCCAGCCCTACATAAAAGCCAACATGGGAGATGCCCGCGGTGTCATAGGTCCCAACGAAAAACACCAGGTCGCCCGGCTGCGGATCGGATACCCGCGTGGAAATGTTGTAAAGCCCCTGGGCTCCCAGCCGCCCGGTATTGCATAGGCCGCTGTTGGTCAGAACATAGCTGACAAAGCCGCTGCAATCAAACGAGGTGGAAGGGCTGCTGCCGCCCCAGACGTAGGGGTATCCCAAGTATTTTTCCGCCTCCGTAATAAGCGCCGCAAAGCGTTCATCAGACAGGTATTCCGCAGGGATTTCATAGTCCTCTGGTGGGTTCGTGATGTACTTGTCCACATACCCGGATGACGGGAACAGATCGGAGCGGTTCCCCAGCGTGGACATATACACGGCGTACATGGAGAGCGTTTCAGTATCCATGATGTAAACGGGAACATGGCTCAAATCGAAGTTTTCAAGCTCCACGGTGCAGATGTAATACGTGTATGGAACGTCCACTTCATACTCGTTGCCCTCGCTGTCCGTCCTCGTCTCTGTGCGGTAGCGTGTCTCCGTGGTGACCGTCTCGGTAAGGATATATTGCTTGTCGTACAGCATTTGAAGATCGTCCTGTACCTGGTCAATGGTGAACTGACCCTCATGGAGCGCCGACAGAATGGACAACAGCACATAGGGATCGTGTTTGATCTCGTCCAGATCGAAATGGTATTCGTCATAATCGTGGGTCTGCTCATAGGTGTCCAGATATTCCCGCAATTCATCCTCCATCGCGCAGTAGGCGGCCTCTGCCGCCAGCAGGTCGGAATCCTCGGAGAGATACGAGGACGCAACGATGCTGGACACGCCTCCGCCGAAGATGGAGAAACAGGATTGCAGCAGCCCCAGCAGCATGACCAGCAGCAGGCCGATCCCGCCCACAATCAAAAACGCCTTTTTGTGTTTGGAAACAAACTCTCCGGCCTTCTTCGCCGCGTCCGCGCTTTTCTTTGCGCCCTTCGCTGCCGTCTGCGCCGCTGCCGCCGCGTCCCCGGCGCTATGCGCTGCCCGGTATGCGGCGGCATACTGCTTTTGCAGCTTCTTTTTCTGCCACATCCGGGAAATGAGGTTGCTGGCCGCAAGCTGCGGATTCTCCCGCAGTGCCTTTTGATACAGCGCATCCGCATTGGCCTGGACCGCCGCCTGCTCTGCGCTGGATACCTCACGCCAGGGTTTCAGCTTGCGGTCCGCCTGCCAGTTTTGGAGTTTGCGGTTTCCGTAGCGGACAGCCTTTTCCATGCCGCGCTCCGTCAGGTGCCCCGCCTCCACGCCGACATTTTCCTGTTCCACCTCATGCACCTTCGCATGGGCGGCGTGGCCGATCTCCTGTAACGGCCGCGCCAGCGGATTCACCGGCTGATGGAGCGAGGGCTGCTTTTCGGGGACGGCGGCCCGTACCGCGTCCAGCTTGTCTGCCGCCTTGTCGGATTTGCGGATCGCCTTTTGCAGCTCCGGCGCGGCGCGTTCCTCCTCGGTGAATTGCAAACGGGAGGATGGGCGGCTATTTGCCGCCGTACCCTCCCGGTAGGCTTTGCGGCGGTTCCGCCGCTTTTTCCTCTGAGACTTCCGGACGCGCCGGTCGTCCAGATGGTGGAGGGCAGTCCTCGCCAGCGCCGTGGAATCGCCGGAGGGGGAATAGTCCTGCTCCGGCGCACGGTCTGAAACATGGCTCGTCTCGCCTGTGACCATGTTGACGGAAATGGCTCCGTCGCGGGTCATCTTCTGCGCCTCCTTCTCGGAGGCCTTCCATTCCTTCATGCGTCACCACCTGCCTTTCCGTAGGGGCAAACGCTCACGCACTCGCCCGTCTCGATCATAGAGATATACTTGAAAATGGGATATGCCTGGGGCGGGCAGACCGCGTTGCCCAGGGTTTTCAGCCGTAGGGCGCGGTCCGCGGTGTTTTCGGTGATACGGGGGACTTCCTCTGGTTCGGCGGCCCAGAGGATACGTCCGTCCATTTCCGGGGGAAGCCCATGAGCCATTCCACCCAATCCGGGTTCAGCGCCGCCGTCTCGGATATCGGCCGCTCCTGCCGGATCACCTGGGATGACAGGTTGGCAGACGGAGCGCTGTTGCGAAACGCCGCCGGTTTCAGCGTGGAGCGGTAGCCCTCCGATGCTGCCGGGGTCAGATAGAATACCGCCGCCGACAGGCTGAGGCTCCAGATCGCGCCGCTCTTGTTCACCTTGCGGAATATTCCGTTGTCGGAGAGGTACACATCCAGGTTGGCCGCGTCCCTGCAGGTGTTCTTGTCTGAGGCAAGGGGTGTGGGAAACATCAGCCGCGACGATAAAAGTTCGCTGGCGCTCA
>ENA-OXWT01000574-OXWT01000574.1-human-gut-metagenome-genome-assembly--contig:-NODE-574-length-15179-cov-4.657829_pt1 | contig 15179 bp, 8 predicted proteins | sample MGYA00244689_ERZ652722 | MGnify/ENA primary metagenome ERZ652722 (study PRJEB26926, sample SAMN06164640) | human gut metagenome | biome: ENVO:00009003; feature: ENVO:2100002; material: ENVO:00002003...
GCCTTTATGCGCTGAATTATACGCGCAGCAAAATCGTTTGTCAAGGCGTTTTCGGACAATTCTTTATTTTTGTGCAAATAGCCGCAATCGGGGCTTTTTGAAAAGCAATTTTATGAGCAAGATGTAACCGCTTTTCTGAGAAAATGCGGGGGCTTTGAACTCTCGCCAAAAAAATTTTCGGTGGCACGGTTCTCCCGGACGGCTTTAAAAATAAAGTGCGATACATATATAAAATACGCGATTGACACGGGTCTTTTAATATGATAAAATACGCCTCAAATGAGCAAAGGCGTTCATTCCCCCGGGGACAGTGCCCCCATCGGCGGACGCCTTTGCTTTTTGCTTTTTCGGAATCGAGCGTTATGCATCTCATCGGGTTTTGCGGGCAGTTGACCGCGTTGTCATATTTTTCGGTTCCAAAGCACTCGCTTTTAGTACAGAATACCGTAGAAGTCGGCAGGAAAGGTGTGTTATAATATGATATAATGAAAGTACGCGTGAAACCTTAACCGGAGAAGTATATAAAAAAGAAAAAGATAAAATACGGAGGGATATTAATGACAAAGTACATCTTTGTGACCGGAGGCGTCGTATCCGGCCTCGGAAAGGGGATAACTGCGGCGTCGCTAGGACGAATACTCAAAGCGCGCGGACTCAAGGTAGCGGCGCAGAAGCTCGATCCTTATATCAACGTCGACCCGGGCACCATGAGCCCCTATCAGCACGGCGAAGTTTACGTCACGGAAGACGGCGCGGAGACCGATCTCGACCTCGGCCACTACGAGCGCTTCATCGACGAGGATCTTAACAAATACTCGAATCTCACCACCGGTAAAGTATACTGGAACGTGCTCAACAAAGAGCGCCGCGGCGAGTATCTCGGTTCGACCGTTCAGGTCATACCCCATATAACAAATGAAATAAAGGATTTCGTATACCGTGTCGGCAAGAAAACCGATGCTGACGTGGTCATCACTGAGATCGGCGGCACTATAGGTGACATTGAATCCCAGCCTTTCCTCGAAGCTGTAAGACAGATATCTCTTGAGGTGGGGCGTGAGAACAGCCTCTTCATCCATGTCACTCTGGTGCCGTTTTTGCGTGGATCGGACGAGCATAAGTCCAAACCCACCCAGCACTCGGTCAAGGAGCTGCAGGGCATGGGCATCAATCCGAACATAATCGTCCTGCGCTGTGACGAGCCGCTTGAGGAGGCTATCTTCAAGAAGATATCGCTCTTCTGCAACGTCAAGCCCGACTGCGTTATAGAGAACATAACCCTGCCTTATCTCTACGAAGCTCCGCTGATGCTCGAGAAGTCGAACTTCTCGTCCGTCGTCTGCCGCGAGCTGAATATAGACGCTCCCGAGCCGGATCTCGACGAGTGGACGGAGCTTGTCCACCGCATCAAGAACCGCGAAAAGGAAGTCAAGATAGGTCTTGTCGGCAAATATGTCCAGCTCCATGATGCATATCTGTCCGTTGCCGAGGCGCTTCGCCACGCGGGCTACACTCTCAACACCCATATCCGCATCGACTGGATCGATTCCGAGAATCTGACCGAGGCGAACTACGAGCAGGAGCTCTCGCACCTCGACGGAATAATCGTCCCCGGCGGCTTCGGCGGCAGAGGAATCGAGGGAATGATCCTCGCGGCGAAATATGCCAGAGAGAACAATGTTCCCTATTTCGGAATCTGCCTCGGAATGCAGATTGCGGTTATAGAATATGCCCGCGATGTCGCGGGTATAAAAGACGCCCACTCGGGCGAGTTCGATGAGCTCTGCAAGAACAAGGTCATTGACTTTATGCCCGGTCAGAGCGATAATATAGACAAGGGCGGCACGCTGCGTCTGGGTGCATATCCCTGCGTTATCAAGCCCGGCACAACAATGGAGCGCTGCTACGGAAAGTCCGAAATTTCCGAGCGCCACCGCCACCGCTACGAGTTCAACAACGATTATCGCGATATACTTACTCAGAACGGACTTACCCTCTCGGGTCTTTCGCCCGACGGCAGGCTCGTTGAAACGGTCGAGCTTTCCGACCGCCCGTTCTATGTCGGAGTGCAGTATCACCCCGAGTTCAAATCCCGTCCCAACAAGGCTCACCCGCTGTTCAAAGGCTTTATAGCCGCAGCGCTTGAAAAATCTGAGATCGGAGAATAAATACCTATGGCAAACTTGCATGAAGAGTGCGGCGTTTTCGGAGTCTATTCACCCAAGCCCGGTCCCGTGGCGGATCTCGCCTATTACGGTCTCTATGCCCTGCAGCACAGAGGGCAGGAGAGCTGCGGCATAGTCGTTAACGACGACGGAGTGTTCGCTTCGCGCAAGGACATCGGACTTGTCAACGAAGTCTTCTCGCGCGACGACCTGATGAAGTTCCCGCAGGGCAGGATGGCTGTCGCCCACGCGCGCTACGGCACGACCGGCGGCAACAGCAGAGCGAACTGCCAGCCCATCGAGGTCAACCATCAGAAGGGCAAGATGGCTCTTGCCCACAACGGAAACCTCAGCAACGCCTATGAACTGCGCAGCGAGCTTGAGCTCGGCGGCGCTATCTTCCACACGACGAGCGACACCGAGATAATCGCCTATATTGTCACGCAGGCGCGCCTCAACAGTCCTTCGATAGAAAACGCGCTGAGCAGTGCGATGAGCAGGCTTGAGGGCGCATATTCCCTCGTGCTCATGTCCGCCGCAAAGCTGCTCGCGGCGCGCGACCCCTACGGCTTCCGCCCGCTGTGCTACGGCAAAACGCTCGACGGCACCTATGTCGTGGCGTCCGAGAGCTGCGCTCTCTCCGCGGTCGGCGCAAAATTCGAGCGCGATATACTCCCCGGCGAGATACTCGTCTTTGACGAAAACGGCGTGCGCTCGAACAGGGATCACTGCGGCGAAAAGCCGAGGCGCTCATGCATTTTTGAGTATATCTATTTTGCAAGACCCGATTCCGTCATTGACGGTGTGTCGGTTCACGCGGCGCGCAGAAATGCCGGCGCGATACTTTCAAAGACCCATCCGGTCGAAGCCGATGTCGTCATGGGCGTCCCGGATTCGGGAATCGACGCCGCTTTGGGCTATGCCGAGGCGTCGGGAATACCCTACGGAATGGGCTTCATAAAAAACAAATATATCGGCAGAACTTTCATCTCGCCCGGTCAGGACAAGAGAATCGATCAGGTGAGAATAAAGCTCAGCGCGATAAGCGAATCCGTAAAGGATAAGAGAATAGTGCTCATCGACGACTCGATAGTGCGCGGCACGACGAGCCGCCAGATAGTCAATCTCCTGCGCGAAGCGGGGGCAAAAGAGGTGCATATGCGCATCTCCTCGCCGCCGTTCACGCATCCGTGCTACTACGGCACGGACGTTGACTCTCGCGAAAATCTTATCGCCTGCCACCACTCGGTGGAGGAGATTGCCGACATAATCGGCGCGGATTCCCTCGGATATCTGCCGGAGTCGGAGCTTAAAAATCTGATAGGCAGCGAGAACTTCTGCAGCGCGTGCTTCAACGGAGTCTATCCGACCCCTATCCCGGATGTTATCACCAAAGACCGCTTTGAGGGGAAACTCTCCGAGCGGAGCAAATAAATAAAAATACGAAAAGCGAAAGGAAACTGCGGTATGGAAAAGTTGTATGAAGGCAAGAGCAAGGTCGTTTACAGTTCGGAGGAGCCCGGTACCTGCATCATCAAGTACAAGGACACCGCCACTGCCGGCAACGGCGTCAAGAAAGAAGATTTGCCCGGAAAAGGAAAACTCAACGCGGCAATCTCCAACATCATCTTTGATTACCTCATGAAGAACGGAGTCAAGACCCATCTTCTCAAGGTCATCGACGAAACCACCGTCCTCGCGAAGAAGGCTGAGATCGTTATGGTCGAGGTCATAGTCAGAAATATCGCAGCAGGAAGCTTTTCAAAGAAATACGGCGTGCCGGAGGGTTCACCCCTGAAGAACACGGTCGTTGAGTTCAGCTACAAGAGCGACGAGCTCGGCGATCCCATGATAAACGACAGCCAGATAACCGCCATCGGTCTCGCTACGCAGGAGGAGCTCGACGAGCTCAGAGCCATGTCCAAGCGTATAAACGAGCTGATGACCGAGCTGTTTGCAAAGGGCGGCGTGCGCCTTGTCGATTTCAAGCTCGAGTTCGGACGCACCGACGAGGGACTTGTCCTGTGCGATGAGATATCCCCCGATTCCTGCCGTCTCTGGGATATGGAGACAAACAAAAAGCTCGACAAGGACAGATTCCGCCGCGACCTCGGCGATGTTCTCGGCGGCTACAGAGATGTTCTCGCGAGACTTCAGAGCTCTATCTGATAAATTCAAGGAGTGTATTTTTAAATGAGACTCATAGACCGCAAGATCGTCCTTGAGGACGGCAGCGAGTACTACGGATACGGCTTCGGCAGCTATGCCGACAGGGTGTGCGAGATAGTTTTCAACACCTCGATGGTCGGCTATCAGGAAATAGTCTCCGACCCGTCGTATACCGATCAGATGGTCGTTATGACATATCCGCTCATAGGCAACTACGGCATAACCGACGACGATTTCGAGTGCAAAAACCCGAGCATCGGCGGCCTTATCGTGTATGACTACAACGATATGCCCTCGAACTTCAGATACACAAAGACGCTCTCGGAGCTGCTCGAAGAGAACGGTATCCCCGGCATCTCCGGCGTTGACACGAGAAAGCTCACCCGCAGCATACGCGATTTGGGCTCGCGCCGCGTGCTCATAACCTCGCCCGATATCCCGGCTGAGTTCGCGGTGGAGATAATCAAAAATACCCCCGTTGCCCACGATGCGGTCAGCCGCGTCAGCTGCAAAAAGCGCTGGTATTCGCGCACCTCGAACCCGCAGTTCAATGTCGTTGCGATAGACTGCGGCATGAAGCTCAATATCGTGCGCAGCCTCAACAAGTTCGGCTGCAATGTCGTTGTCGTGCCCTATGACACGCCGGCTGATGAAATTGAGTTCATGAAGCCCGACGGAGTGTTTCTTTCAAACGGCCCCGGCGATCCCGAGGATGTGACCCCTGTCATAAACACGGTCAGGGCGCTTCGCGGCAAATATCCGATTTTCGGCATCTGCCTCGGACATCAGATGATATCCCTCGCCTACGGCGCAAAGACATATAAGCTCAAGTTCGGTCACCGCGGCGGAAACCACCCGGTCATGAACCTCGACACCAACAAAATAGAGATAACCTCGCAGAACCACAGCTATGCCGTTGACCCGAAAACGGTCGAGGGCACCGACCTCGAAGTGACGCACATAAATCTTCTCGACAACACCGTCGAGGGAGTAAGATGCAAGAAAGACCTTGTGTTCAGCGTGCAGTATCACCCCGAGAGCGCGCCCGGTCCGCAGGACAGCAGCTATCTGTTCGGTCAGTTTATCGACTATATGAAGGAGGCGAAGGAGCGTGCCTAAGAGAACTGATATAAAAAAGGTGCTCGTTATCGGCTCGGGTCCTATAGTCATCGGTCAGGCTGCCGAGTTTGACTATGCGGGAACTCAGGCGTGCCTCGCCCTGCGTGAGGAGGGCTACGAGGTCGTCCTCGCGAACTCGAACCCCGCAACGATAATGACCGACACAACCATAGCCGATAAAGTCTATATGGAGCCGCTGACGCTCGAATATCTCGCGCGTATCTGCCGCTATGAGCGCCCGGACGCGATAGTCCCCGGCATCGGCGGTCAGACCGGACTCAACCTTGCGATGCAGCTCGCGAAGAAGGGCGTTCTCAAGGAGTGCGAGATAGAGCTGCTCGGCACGGACGCCGAGAGCATTGAGCGCGCCGAGGACAGAGAGCTTTTCAAAGAGCTCTGCGAGAGCATCGGCGAGCCGATAGTCCCCTCGCAGATAACCTACAGCATCGAAGAGGGTCTTGAGGCGGCGGAGAAGATAGGCTACCCCGTTATCCTGCGCCCCGCGTTCACGCTTGGCGGAACGGGCGGCGGCTTCGCCTATGACCCCGACGAGATGCGCGACATGATGAAGAACGCGCTTGCGCTCTCGCCCGTGCATCAGGTGCTCGTCGAAAAGAGCATAAAGGGCTACAAAGAGATAGAATACGAAGTGATACGCGATGCGAACGACACCGCTATCACCGTTTGTAATATGGAAAACCTCGACCCCGTCGGCATTCATACCGGCGACTCGATAGTCGTCGCGCCCAGCCAGACGCTGACGAATAAAGAATATCAGATGCTCAGGGATTCCGCGCTCAAAATTATCCGCGCCCTGGGAGTAAAGGGCGGCTGCAACGTTCAGTTTGCGCTCGACCCCCATTCGTTCCGCTACTATGTCATTGAGGTCAACCCCAGAGTTTCGCGCTCGTCCGCCCTCGCTTCAAAGGCGAGCGGATATCCGATAGCGCGCGTCTCGGCGAAAATAGCGGTCGGCATGGATCTGCATGAGATACAGCTTGCAAATACCCCTGCCTGCTTCGAGCCCTCGCTCGACTATGTCGTGACCAAGATGCCGCGCTTCCCGTTCGACAAGTTCCCCGCCGCGCACAACACGCTTTCGACCCAGATGAAGGCGACCGGCGAGGTCATGAGCGTCGGACGCACATTTGAAGAGAGCCTGCTCAAGGCGATACGCTCGCTCGAGGAGAGCAAGAACCACCTGCATATGGAGAAGTTCGACTCGGCGCATATGAGCGTTGACGAGCTGCTCGAATATATCAAAGAGGGCACGGACGACCGTCTCTATGCAATATCCCAGCTGATGTGGATGGGCGTTGACCCGTCGCTTATCTGCGATATAACGCATATAGATATGTTCTTCCTCGACAAGATAAAGAAGATAGTCGATTTCGAGAAGGAGATGGAGGCAAATCCCGGCTCCGACATTCTTCTGCGCGAGGCAAAGCGCCTCGGCTTCTCCGATTCGTATATCGCCGAGCTCTGGAAAGAGAGCGAGGACAGCATATATGAGTGCAGATGCAAAGAGGATATCTTCCCGACATACAAGATGATTGATACCTGCGCGAGTGAGTTTGACAGCTATGTGCCCTATTTCTACTCGACCTACGCGAGCGAGAACGAGTCCGTTGTGTCGGACAAAAAGAAGATAATAGTCTTAGGCTCAGGTCCTATCCGTATCGGACAGGGCGTTGAGTTTGACTATTCGACCGTCCACGCCGTCCATGCCATTCAGCAACTCGGCTATGAGGCGATAGTTATAAACAATAACCCCGAGACCGTTTCGACCGACTATACCACTGCCGACAAGCTCTATTTCGAGCCTCTGACGACAGAGGATGTCATGAATATAGTCCATCTTGAAAAGCCGGAGGGCGTTATAGTCACCCTCGGCGGTCAGACTGCCGTCAACCTCGCGGCTCCGCTTGCAAGGCGCGGCGTGAAGATAATCGGCACCGACTGTGACGCCATTGAGCGCGCCGAGAACAGGGACGCGTTTGACGCCGTTATAAAATCTCTCGGCATCCCGAACCCGAAAGGCGAGGCGGTCACGGATATCGAAACAGGCGCGGCTGTTGCCGCGCGCATAGGCTACCCCGTGCTTGTGCGCCCGAGCTTCGTGCTCGGCGGCAGGGCGATGGAGATAGTCGCTAACGAGACGATGCTCAGAAAATATCTCAAGAACGCCGTTGAGGTCGATGAAGACAAGCCCGTGCTCATAGATAAATATCTTATGGGCAAGGAAGTTGAGATAGACGCCATCTGCGACGGCAGTGAGGTGTTCATCCCCGGCATAATGGAGCTCGTCGAGCGTACCGGCGTCCACTCGGGCGACAGCACGAGCGTGTATCCGCCGTTCTCTATTTCACAGAAGGTCAGAGACACGATAGCCGAATACACCACAAAGCTCGGACTCGGCATAGGCATAGTCGGCCTGTTCAATATACAGTTTATAGTTGACAGCGACGAGAGCGTCTATGTTATCGAGGTCAATCCCCGCGCTTCGCGAAGTGTGCCGTTCCTTTCAAAGTCCACCGACTGCAACCTTGTCCGCATCGCGACAAAGGTTATGCTCGGCCAGAGCCTGCACGACCAGGGCATAACCGATATGCGCCTGCCCGACGGCAAGCGCTGGTATGTCAAAGCCCCGGCGTTCTCGTTCGAGAAGCTGACAGGCATGGACGCGTATCTCTCGCCCGAGATGAAATCGACCGGCGAAGCGATAGGCTACGACAAGCGCCTGAACCGTGCGCTCTATAAGGCTCTTCAGGCGTCCGGAGTCAGGATGAAAGAATACGGTACTGTAATAGTAACCCTTGCCGACGAAGACAAGGAAGAGGCTCTGCCGCTCGTCAAGCGCTTCTATCACCTTGGCTTCAATATAGAGGCGACCGCCGGAACCGCGGCGTTCCTCAAGAAGCACGGCATACGCACCCGCGTGCGCGGCAAGCTCAGCGAGGGCAGCACCGAGATCCTCGATTCCATCCGCGCGGGCTATGTCAGCTATGTTATAAACACGCGCGCCATTCTCTCCGGCGTCCACTTTGAGGACGGCGTTGAGATTCGCCGCTGTGCCGTTCAGAACGGCGTGACGATATTCACCTCCCTCGACACCGTGAAGATAGTCCTCGATGTTCTCGAAGAGATAACCCCCGAGATATCGACCATAAACGGCGACGGCGAGAACTGATTTCAACAACCCTTATTATATTAAAAGACCTCCCCGAAGGTAGTTCGTAATAAGACAGGTTTATAATGTTTAACTGGAGCAGCGTGGCGTGAAGTCACGCTGTTCTGCTTTCTGCTGCGTGATTGACCATTTCCGAGATAATGCTTTCGGGCAGGAAACCGATACAGGCAAGGCTGATCCGTACATCCTGCACTCTGTGTCCACTGCTTTTGTCGGGAGCACACACATACACCTTGTTTACAAGATCGTTTAGGATTGCCGGTGTCAGTTCTGTCAGTTCGGGATATTTCTTCGCCCTGCGGATGAATTGCTCGATGCTGTCCGCTTCTTCCTCCTGCTTGGCGATTTCCTGTTCCCATAACAGCATCTTTTCCGTCAGCTCCGTTTGCTCATTTTCGTAGTCAACGGATAGCTTTTGAAAACGACTGTCATTGATCTTACCCGAAATATTGTCCTCATAAATCCGCTTGAACAGTCGGTCGAGTTCTTCGATTCTGCGCTGTGCCTGTGTGAGCTGTCTGCGTTTTGCAGCCAGCTCTTTTTTGAATTCTTCTTTACGCTTGGCGCCGAGTTTTTCACGGAACAAGTCCTCGCAATCGGATATGTACCAAAGAAGGATTTGCAGGAATTTCAGTACACCCTTTTCCAATACCATTGCACGGATAAAGTGTGTTCCACACACATCTTTGCCTTTCTTCCGAGAGGTAGAACAAACAAAGTGATCTTGCCGCTCCTCAAAGTTTTGCGTGGTGCAGTAGTACAGCTTTTCTCCGCAATCGGCACAGTAGGCAACACCGGAAAATAAATTGCTCTTGCCCGTCTTAGCCGGTCTGCGCTTGTTTCGGCGAAGCTCCTGCACCCGATCAAAGGTTTCCTCATCCACAATGGCTTCGTGCGTGTTGCGGAAGATCTTCCATTGATCCGGCGGATTCTCGATGGTCTTTTTGATCTTGTAAGACTGTCGGTGCGTTTTGAAGTTTACGGTATGTCCGCAATACTCCATCCGTTCCAGAATGCCCGATACTGTGCTGTCGTTTCATCCATAGGGATTGTCGGGCAAAGCACAGCGCACTTTCCGTTTCTGCTTGTCCTGATAGACAGTAGGTGTCAGCACTTGTTCCTCTTTGAGTATACGGGCGATTTGTGTCGGACCATTACCATCCATGCATAAAGCAAAGATGCGTTTGACAACCTGTGCGGCTTCATCATCGACAATCCACTGCTCGGAGTTTTCTGCGTCTTTCACATAGCCGTAGGGCGGTATGGTGGTCAGATGCTCACCGGACTCGCCTTTCAGCTTTAAGGATGCCCGTACCTTTTTGCTGCCGTCCTTAACATAGAACTCGTTTATGATGTTCAAAAAGGGAGCAAACTCGTTGTCGCTCTGGTTGGCACTATCCACACCACTGTTGACTGCAATGAAGCGGACATTGTTCTGCGGAAATGTAATCTCGGTGTACATTCCTACTTCCAGATAGTTACGCCCGATCCGACTCATGTCTTTGGCTATGACGACACCAATCTTGCCTTCGTCCACAAGAGCCATCATGCGCTGCCAATCCGGTCTTTGAAAGTTCGCGCCGGAGTACCCGTCATCCACAAAATACTCGATGTTCCGAAAGCCTTTTTCCTTAGCAAACTTCGTCAGAAATGCCCTTTGATTAACGATGGAATTGCTGTCACCCTGTTGGTCATCGTCACGGGAGAGGCGGCAATACAATGCTATGATTTTGTCAGACTGCTTCATAATATTTTCCTCCATATTCGGTGGGCAGTCTGCCAATACAAGGTTGCTGTAGGTCATAAAATCACACACCCTTTTGCTCATCTGCCAGCTTCACCACTTTTTCGGGAAGTGTGTGTTTCCCATCAAAGCTGCCGGTAAAGCGGTAGGTGGTATTTCCTTCTTCAAGGCGTACCGTAATCTGCGGCAACTCCTGCCACATTGAAACAGGAGCATGGCAAGTGCCGTCTTGGTCGATGCGGATGTTGCGTTTCTTTTTCTTCCATTTCCACCTTCCTTTTCGCTTGAAAGACTAAGGGTTTGGGATATCCCAATGATAAAAAATCTTCGAGTGTGGCAACACCGGATGTGCTTGCTATTCTGCAAGCCATACGGAATGACATCACGCGGATTTTTGCAAGTATACATACACTTGCTGTGCTTGCTATTCTGCTAATTTCCCCAAACCCATTGACAAATCGCTCGATTTTTCCCATAATATAGGTAAGATATTTACCTAATTATATTATAAGCAAGTAAGGTTCCTCTGTCAATAGGTTTGGGCAAAATAATAGGCAATTTATTTTCCAGGTGAGGTTTTTGAGATGAAGTTTGGAGAAAAGGTAAGGCTGCTGCGAAATGAAAAGAAGCTGTCCCAGACGGAACTGGGTAAAATGTGTGGTCTGTCCCTGCGGACGATCCGCAATTATGAGGTGGACGGACGCTATCCAAAACAGCGCGAGGTTTACACCAAACTTGCCGCCGCGCTCGGATGCGAGGTAAACTTCCTGCTCTCTGAAGATGAAGAATTTGTACTGCAAGCACAGCAGAGTTACGGCTATAAGGGTGCGAGGGATGCAGAAGAATTGGTTGCCGGTGTGTCTGCGCTCTTTGCCGGAGGTGAACTGTCCGAGAATGACAAGGATGCCGTGATGCGCGCTTTGCAGGATGCCTATTGGATGGCGAAGGAACGGAACAAAGAAAAGTACACGCCGAAGAAGTACAGAAAAGAAGAGTAACAATAAACGAAAGGGGTGACGGAGCAATGTTAAAATCCGTTGTATTCATTGACGCTGAGATTAGCGTGGACGACAATAAAATACACGATCTTGGTGCGGTGAAAGATGACCGGACTTATTTTCATTCTGCCTCCATCCGAGACTTCATTTCGTTTATATCTGGGGCTGATTTTATCTGTGGTCATAATCTTATCCATCATGATTTGAAGTATATTCGAGCTGCAACTGAAAGCGATCTGCAAACCATGGCGATTGATACTCTGTATCTTTCCCCACTCCTGTTCCCAAAGCGTCCTTATCACGCGCTATTGAAGGATGACAAACTGCAAGTGGAGGAGTTGAACAATCCTGTAAATGACTGCAAAAAGGCGGCGAATCTATTCTATGATGAAGTCAACGCTTTCTTTGCGCTGTCTTCTAAGCTAAAGCAGATTTTCTGTTGCCTTCTATACCATCATCCCGAATTTACCGGATTCTTTGAATATGTCAATTTCAGACCGTACAATTCCAATGTGCCGAATTTGATTCGCAGTGAATATGCAGGAAAGATATGTGCCAATACTGATCTTGTTCCTCTGATCCGTCACTATCCTGTTGAACTGGCATATGCTCTTGCGTTAATTGGCGCAGATGACTATCACTCCATTACACCGCCATGGCTGTTGCGAAATTATCCTAAAATTGAAAATGTAATTAAATATCTTCGGAATACACCTTGTCGGGAGGGATGTGAATATTGTAAAGATGCACTCAATATTCACAGAGAATTAAAGCGAATTTTTGGCCATGACAGTTTTCGTACATACAATGGGGAGCCTCTTCAAGAAAGAGCTGCACAAGCCGCAGTAGATGGCAAGTCCTTGCTCGCGGTTTTTCCTACCGGTGGTGGCAAATCTATTACTTTTCAGCTTCCGGCACTTATGGCGGGAAAAGCAGCCCACGGATTGACTGTTGTTATATCCCCTCTGCAATCTTTGATGAAAGATCAAGTAGATAATCTGAACAGCATAGGGATCACCGAGGCGGTAACTGTCAATGGTTTGCTTGATCCTATTGAACGAGCAAACGCATTGGAGCGTGTCTCCAACGGGTCTGCAACTTTGCTGTATATCTCGCCTGAACAATTGCGCTCTCGCACGATTGAAAAGATTTTGGTCTCGCGGAATGTTGCTCGTTTTGTCATTGATGAAGCACACTGCTTCTCGGCATGGGGACAAGATTTTCGCGTTGACTATCTGTATATTGGCGACTTTATCCGCGAATTACAAAAGAAAAAGAGCGACAAAAAGCCAATTCCTGTTTCCTGCTTTACAGCAACAGCAAAGCAAAAAGTAATCAGCGATATTTGTGATTATTTCAAAAGAAAACTGGATTTGGATCTCGAAATTTTCGCTTCTTCCGCAACTCGTGAGAACTTGCACTACACGGTTTTGTATAAGGAAACCGATGAAGAAAAATACAGTGCACTTCGGGATTTGATCGCACAGAAAAACTGCCCAACGATTGTCTATGTATCCAGAACCAAGCGCACACGCGAAATTGCAGAAAAGCTGACCAGTGATGGTTTCCCGGCGAGACCATTCAACGGGAAAATGGACCCAAATGATAAAATTGCAAATCAAGAGGCGTTCATCAGAAATGAAATAAAAGTTATTGTTGCAACATCTGCTTTTGGCATGGGCGTTGACAAAAAGGATGTTAAGTTGGTCATTCACTATGACATCTCCAGCTCGCTCGAAGATTATGTACAGGAAGCAGGACGCGCAGGGCGTGATCCCTCCATGCAGGCAGAATGTTATGTGCTTTATAACGACAATGACTTGGACAAGCATTTCATTCTGCTTAATCAAACAAAGCTGAGTATCAGCGAGATACAGCAAGTGTGGAAGGCAATCAAGGATTTAACGAAACTGCGTCCGAGTATAAGTTGCTCACCTTTGGAGGTCGCTCGACAAGCTGGATGGGACGACTCGGTCAACGATATTGAAACTCGTGTTAAAACAGCGATTTCTGCTCTGGAAAGCGCAGGTTATGTGAAACGCGGCAGGAATATGCCGCATGTTTATGCAACAAGTATCCTTGCGAAGGATATGCGTGAGGCATCTTTCCGCATCGATCAGTCTGCGCTGTTTTCGGAAGAACAGCGCACCAACGCAAAGCGCATTATTAAATCATTGATTTCCAGCCGGAGTATCGCGAATGCCGGAAATGATGATGCAGAGTCCAGAGTAGACTATCTCGCTGATACCCTTGGCATGACGAAGGATGAAGTGATCAACTCCGTCAATTTGATGCGTCAAGAGGGGCTGCTGGCAGATTCACTGGATATGTCTGCATATATTCTTGCAAATGATACAGAAAACAAGTCTTCATTGATTTTGGATCGTTTTGCAAAGCTTGAATACTATCTTCTATCCCAATTAACGGAAGATGGCTGCGAGTTTAATCTCAAAGAGTTGAATGAGCAGGCTCATTCTGAGGGGATCACTGTATCCAGCGTAAAAAATTTGCGCACATTGATGTATTATCTCACGATCAAAAATTATGTGCGTAAATCGGAGTGCGGTTCTTCCAAGTCTGTCCGCCTTATTCCTTCGCTCGAGGTATCAAAGCTAATTGAAAAATATCGTTTAAGAATTGAGCTGTGCAAATTTATCCTTGATGTGCTTTACGCAAAAGCGCATGAGCTTTCTGTTGGTGAGGGCGATGAAAAACCCGTCTTGTTTTCCTTGGTGGGACTTCACAATGAATACAAGGGGATGCCCCGGTTGGACACACATAATCGTGAAGTTGCCCTGTCGGATGTAGAGGATGCTCTACTGTATTTGTCGAAGATCGGCGCTCTAAAACTTGAGGGAGGTTTTCTTGTTCTCTATAACGGCATGGAAATCAAGCGTCTTGTAACCGACAACCGAATCAAGTATAAGGTTGATGATTACCGTTTTCTGGATGAATTCTACAAGCAAAAGATTCGTCAAATCCACATAGTGGGCGAGTATGCAAATCTCATGGTGCGTGATTACAATGAAGCACTTCAATTTGTTCAGGACTATTTCCAAATGGACTTTCGGAAATTCATCGCTAAATACTTTAAGGGTGATCGTGCAAAAGAAATTGACAGAAACATTACGCCGGACAAGTATCATCAACTATTTGGTGAACTGTCTGATATTCAGGCACAAATCATCAACGATGCAGACTCAAAGTATATTGTGGTTGCTGCCGGCCCCGGCAGTGGAAAAACCCGCGTACTCGTCCACAAGCTCGCAGCATTACTGCTGCTTGAAGATGTAAAGCATGAACAGCTTTTGATGCTTACATTTTCTCGCGCTGCTGCCACCGAGTTCAAAAAACGCCTTCTTTCGCTTATTGGCAATGCTGCAAATTTTGTGGAAATCAAAACCTTCCACTCGTATTGTTTTGATCTGCTCGGCAAAATCGGCAGCTTGGAAGGTATCGAAGATGTTGTAAAGAATGCTGCTGAACTTATCCGTAATGGCGAGGTTGAGCAGGGAAGGATCACAAAAAGTGTCCTTGTAATCGATGAAGCACAGGATATGGATGCAAATGAGTTTGAGTTAGTTCGTGCCCTGATGCAAAATAATGATGACATGCGGCTCATAGCGGTTGGTGATGACGACCAAAACATCTATGAATTCCGCGGTTCCGACTCCAGATATTTGAGGTCGCTAATTGAAGATTACGGTGCGGTAAAATATGAAATGACAGAAAATTACCGCAGCAAAACTGCGATCGTCTCGCTTGCCAATGAATTTGTTTCCTCTATACGAAAC
>ENA-OXWT01000597-OXWT01000597.1-human-gut-metagenome-genome-assembly--contig:-NODE-597-length-14814-cov-5.726607_pt1 | contig 14814 bp, 9 predicted proteins | sample MGYA00244689_ERZ652722 | MGnify/ENA primary metagenome ERZ652722 (study PRJEB26926, sample SAMN06164640) | human gut metagenome | biome: ENVO:00009003; feature: ENVO:2100002; material: ENVO:00002003...
GTCGTCGGCAGCGTCAGATGTGTATAAGAGACAGGATATATACAACTTTTTTTGAAAGGATTAATTGTTTGATTTCTAATAATGTATATACTATTTACAGCTATTTCAAAGTGATTTTCAACCGTTACTTTTACTGGTGTGATCCCTCTCACGAGCATGTAAAAGTCATCCCATTGAAGCCTGCGGACACTGCCATCATCGTTTCTCAGCACTTCCCGGAAACATCCTTGTGAGAGTCTTTTGGTATACATCAAAAAACGTCACCGTCCCATTTTAATGCCTTCATGGTCTTACGGTCTCGTGAGAAAAACACATATATATCTCCCGAAATCGGAGAATGTTCTTTTCACGACCATATCATTTGCATCAGATCACGGATACCGTAATGCATAGAGACAGGATTCTGACAGACCCACAGGTGCAAATATGAATCAATCTCCCATATGACAGACCTCCTTTCCCATTTTACGGATAAACTTCGCTATAACAGACAAGTCTGTATCTGCCGAGAAGCTTACTTCCACATTGCCATCTACCCTAACAGTAATCATATGGCAGCTCCCTGAAGGAAGAAAACCAGTTTCCTTAAAGATCACATCTTCAAAAGGTATTTCCTTATATTGTTTGGCCAGTCGGCTATGACGAGGATTCGTATAACCGGGTAAACCAATAACTGTGAGTTTGTTACGCCGTAGATACCTATCTACTTTTTTGCCACGTAGTTCCATGGCTTCCACAATATTCTGTTAAACTGCTAGGCGACTTGCCATGGAAACAAAGATCTTTGTATTCTTCATAAACCTTAGAATAAAGAAGCCCCAAACGAGTAAGTCTACTATAACTAGGAATTGAGCTCATCCTTAGCTATCTGATACATCTTGTTATAGCTGACACCATGTTTCTGACAATACTCTCTGGAGGAACAGAATTGTTGACCTGTAGTACATAATTCTTTAAAAGCTGGAAAAATCTGCCTGTAGTAGATCTAATTTTGCCATATCTTAAAAATTATATGGCAAAATTAGATCTACTACAGGTGGATTACAATACGCTATCTCGGAAGGTTGTACGTGCATTACGACACCCCCTTTTATTTTTGCAAGAATGGTTAGAAGTGATAACGTATATCCACTCCCAGTTGTAAAGGCCTGCTTTTTTGTTCGAATCCTCTATGCATGGTTTCAAAATAGAAGGTTGTATAATCCTTGTTGGTTAAATTACGTCCCCATACATCTATCTGTAAAGCTTTTGTCTGCAAAGAAATGCGCCCGTTCAGTGTTCCGTAAAAACTTTGTGAGACATTGTTTTTTTCAGTCCAATAAATTTTTCCTGCTCCGGTATAGCTCATGCCTAAAGTCAGGCTTTGCATCCAATTGCTTTTATCGAAAAAGAAACTATAATTTGCGCCTGCATTCATGGTATGGCGGGGAACAAATGGTACATAATTGCCGCTATAATCAATTTGCTCTTCTGATGATGTAGTACCTCCGTCATATTTTTTGAATGTGGAATGAGTATATCCATAACTTACATTCATATTCAGGTTTTTGTTGATGGATGCCAGAAAGCTGGCCTCTACTCCATAACTTTCGCTACTACCGGCATTGACCATCATTCGTCCCAAGCCACTATTGACAAATTTGGCGATTTGTTGGTCGTGGGTATCCATGTAGAATGCGGCAAGGTCGGTCTTCAGTTTGCCGTTGAACAAACTGAGATGTGATCCCACTTCGTAATTCCAGCTGTACTCGGGCTTGTAGACAGTTGTTTCTTGTACGTTCAATTCTTTTCCGTAGTTGGGCATGTGTTGCTTGATCATTCCTTCTATCATACCTGCCATAGATTCTGGTGCCTTGTCTAGTATGGCTTCAATCATTTTTTGTTGCATGTCACTTTGTATCAGTTCTGAAAACATCTGTACGTTATAACCTCCGGAACGATATCCTCTGGTTATGCTTACATACATATTGTTTGCAGGGCTGAAATCGTATTTAAAAGCTAGCTTGGGAAGTAGCTGTACATAGTCGTTTTTTTCTTTTCCTTCCAATAGCGGTGCGGCATTCAAATTCCTGAATGGAATATTAAGGGGAGGCATTGCCATTTTAAGAAAGAAATCGAAATCAATATTACTATCCGAGAAATAATTCATAGACATTTTTTCATATTCCAAGCGCAAACCTGCTGTTACTGAAAGGCCTTTCACAAACAGGTCGTTGAATGTAGATTGGTGGTACAGTGCGGTGCTGAATACCGGTGTGTCAAAACTTCCACTTACGCGGATACGGTTGTTCAAAACGTCCAGACTCATTTCAGGGGTACGGGGATTGTCTAAATGAATTTTCTTGAAAGTATTGTTGATGTTTCCTTCGATCATATCGGTCACTCCGTCCTCCATGAAGTTTACCGGACCGGTGGTATGTAGCCATTGATAAAAACCACTAACCCCTGTAACCCATTGCCAGCGCTTGTTGTTTTTGCTTTTAAAAGTAATCTCTTCACTGATGGTATTCAGACGCTGCTTCTGCTCAATGGTATAAATGCTGACAGGCAGGAAATCCTGGTCCATAAACATACGGTCGTTTAAATTCTGGAATCCTGTAACAGCGCTTAAGATAAACTTTTGCGCCTGGTATTCAATATTCAAACCGGTATTGAACAGTCCACGGCGATAAGTACAATCCTGATCGTATGAAATCTTCCCTATGTAGTTTTTATATTTTTCATTCTCTTTGTCGTATCCGTCTATAGCTCCTGTATAGTAATAAGGGTATCCCCCTTCGTCATTATAATCATAGCCTATGGTGAAGTCTAGTTTTAAGTTTTCTGAAGGCAGCCAGATAGCATGTATTCGTCCGCCTCCCGCTTCCATATTATCTACTTTTTTCCCATTGAGCGAATTGCGGAAGAATCCGTCTGATCCCTCATAATAACCACCGGCGGAGAAAGCGAAACAGTCACTCCAACGGTGGTAATGGGTTAATGAAGCACTGCGGTAGTTACTTTTTGTTCCATAACTCAGTTTTACGTCTGTTCCCTGATAGGAGAATGGAGAGCGGGTATGTACCTTGATTAGTCCCCCCATGGTATTGCGTCCGTACAAGGTTCCTTGTGGACCGCGAAGAATATCAATACGTTCTATATCATAAAAATTGAAATCAAATGCAGATTTGTCAATGTAAGGGATATTGTCCACATACAAACCTACCGCAGGAGTATTGATACGCGATCCGATTCCCCGGATGTAAATGGCTGAGGTGAGTCTTGAACCATAGTCGGGCATAAAGAAATTGGGTACCAGTGAACTCACGTTCTTTAAAGTGGTGATTTGGTTTGCTTGCATATCTTTTTGGGAGAGTAAAGATACGGCTGTAGGAAGTTCCCTTAATTTTCCGGTTTCTTTAGGTGAAGCGATAACTACCACCTCTTCTATATCAATGACTTTTGTAGTGTCCTTAGGCAGCGTGTTGATATCTTCAGCAAAAGTTGTTGCAGCCAGCAGGCAGGATGTAATGAATAAAATGTTTTTTCTCATATTTATTGTTTGGTTTTATTTGATACATCACGGATAACCAGAGTTGCTACAAGTTTCTACCAGGCGGAAAATTTATATATTCCACTCTGTATAATCCATGATGGAGAATGATTCCGGCTGCAAAGTAACGGTAAACCTGATATGTGTGCAATCCTAATAAATGAGGATTTTATATTCTGTCTGCTTCAATGTAGCCATTCATCACAGCATAAACGGTAAGACCGGAAACAGACTTGATGCCCAGTTTTTCAGTAATGTTCTTGCGGTGGGAGATAACGGTGGTCAGGCTGATATTAAGTTTGTCGGCTATCTCTTTGTTGATAAGTCCTTTGGTGATAAGTATCAATACTTCTATTTCCCGGACAGACAATTCATGTTCCGTTTTTTCTATGTGCATTGCTTTATCTGCTGCTTGTTTTCTTGCCTGATGTCCATATTGGCGCAATTGATGGATGTCTTTTATCAAAGAACCTTCATCTTGGTAGATATTCAGTTTGGGAACACCGGATAATTGAGGCTGGTTGTCACCTCCTGCTAATACAATTGTTTTTGGTTTACGAAGTAAAAAGAAGGAAGTATGTTCAAAATAGATTTGGGCAGAGATAAAATAATGGGCATACATGTCCGGTGTGTCATCCGTCAGCTCACCAAAGGAATGGAATACACGGATAGTAGCCATTGGAATGATATCTTCCAAAATGTTTTTTAACCCCAGGCAAGTGAGGGTATTTGGGTCTACTATGGCTATTTCGGGATGATGCATGATGTTTTCTTTGGTGCAAAGATACATATCTTTTATAAAAAACAGATTCATAAAGACAAAGAAATCTTCTTTTAGGCAACATCACCAATCATTTATTTGTAGGGGCGCATTTGAATGCGCCCGCATATGTGCTGTAAATCATTTTCGGATAGGTTCAATCTGTCATTACTCCTAAATAAGTGGCTGCTGCTTCAGCACATTTTTCTCCATCGATACCTGCTGAAACAATTCCTCCGGCGTAACCTGCTCCTTCTCCACAAGGAAATAACCCATTGACAGTGACATGTTGCAGTGTCTCATTATCTCGCAGGATCCGTACCGGAGCCGACGTGCGTGTTTCTACACCAATCATCACTGCTTCATTGGTCAGGAAGCCATGGCTGCTCTTTCCGAATTGTTGGAAACCTTTGCTCAAACGGTCGGTAATGAATGCAGGCATCCAAAAATGCAGGGGAGAGGAAACTAATCCCGGACTATACGAACTGTCAGGTAAATCATAGCTTAGTTTTTTGCGGGTGAAGTCCATCATTCGTTGTGAGGGTGCGGTTTGGCGCATATTGCCTTGCTGCCAGCAGGAGGCCTCCAATGCTTCTTGGAAATACATCATGGTTAATGGACAATGGTCGGTAGTCCATTGACCATGATTTTTATTAGTGGCTTTTAATTCTTCACTTTTCGTTTTTAATTCTTCTGTAAAAAGATTATTTTCCGCCAGATCTTCCGGCCTGATTTCTACCACCATGCCGGAGTTGCTCCATTTGGAGCCGCGGTTGCTGGGACTCATGCCGTTTACTACAATCTGATGCGGACCGCTTGCGGCAGGAACAACAAATCCTCCCGGACACATACAAAAACTATAGACACCACGTCCTTCTACTTGTGTCACAAAGCTATATTCAGCGGCAGGCAGATACTTTCCACGTCCGTTTTTATTATGATATTGTATTTGGTCAATCAGCATGGACGGGTGTTCCAAACGTACTCCTACTGCAATTCCTTTGGTTTCCATCTCTATACCATTGTCATACAACCACCGATACACATCCCGTGCGGAATGTCCGGTAGCCAGAATAACAGGTCCTTTGAAAGTCTTTCCGGTATTTGTTTCTATACCTGTGATTTTGTTTTTTTCTATAATAAGGGAATCCATTCGTGTTTCGAAATGCACTTCACCTCCACATTCTATGATGGTATTCCGCATATTTTCAATCACACGCGGCAACTTGTCTGTACCGATGTGGGGATGGGCATCTGCCAGGATGGAGGTACTGGCGCCATGTTGGCAGAATACATTCAGAATTTTGTTCACATTCCCTCGCTTTTTGCTTCGGGTATAGAGTTTGCCGTCTGAGTAGGCTCCTGCTCCTCCTTCTCCGAAACTGTAGTTGCTTTCAGGGGCAACTTTGTGCTCACGGCTGATACGGGCGATATCTATTTTTCTATCGCGTACATTCTTACCTCGTTCCACTACGACAGGCCGGAGTCCTAACTCTATTAATCGCAAGGCAGCAAAAAGTCCGCCCGGTCCTGCTCCCACGACAATGACTTGTGGTTTCCCATCTACCTTATTATATATAGTACGGGTGAACTCCTCATCTTGTGGCATTTCATTAATATATAGGCGTACTTTCAAATTTACATAGATGGTGCGTTGACGTGCGTCTATGCTCCTTTTTAAGATGCGAAGGGCATGGATGGTACGTATATCCAATCCCTTGTCACGTCCGATGAATTGTTTCAGTGACTGTTCATTAGCTGCCTGTTCAGGCAAGACTCTTATTTGAAATTCCTGTATCATGGTTCTTATTTGGATTGTTCGCCTTCCGGCATTAATTTTTTACGGTAATAAGAATTGGCGGTATATAGTGCGGCGGCAGGGTTGTGTCCTGTCACACGGTCTTTGGTCACTAAAGTTGTAGTATAGGCATTAGAGTACTTGTAGAATAAACTGTCATGTCCCACACATAGTCCGATAACCACGTTCAACTCTGTATGTGCTTGGTTGAGAAGGCGTGCTTGTAGGATAGGGTTACACATTGCCGCACCGATTTTTTCACATTCTTTGGGGATTCCGATAGAGGATTTGGCTATTCCGGCTACTTTGCAGATTACTGAATATACCTCAAAGCCGTTAGCACGGAGGATGCGGGCAAAAATACGGGCTTCATTCACCAGTCCGATACAATAGGCAATTCCTAGTTTTTTATATCCCATCTTGCGTGCGAAAGTCATGATTTCTTCCACACGGGTTAATCGGCAGTAACCTTCATATTCCACTTCGGCACTGGCTGCCATTATCTTGTTGTTGTCGTTATATTGTTTCAACGCCCATTCCAAATCTTCTTGTTCCAAATGGGTAGTCAGACAAAATTCAGGGTAAGTGCGCTCTTTGAACTTGCAGTTCTGTGTGCCGCAGTCTATGCAGGTCGGGGGGTATGATTGTTCTTTTGTCATTTTATATCATTATTCAAATTAAGTTTTCTCTTATTTATCTCATCCAAACAAAGCCCGGAACGCTTCTTCTACCTTCCTTACCGGAATGATTTCTATCTTTAATTTTGATGTATCCATTCCTTGCAAATTATGTTTCGGTATAAGAATTTGTTTGAAACCTAATTTCTCTGCTTCTCCGATGCGTTGCTCAATACGGTTTACAGGTCGGATCTCACCACTCAGTCCTACTTCACCCGCCATGCAGGTGTCACGTTCTATTTCCGTATCCATATTGCTGGATAGAATGGCACTGATGACAGACAGGTCGATGGCCGGATCATTCACTTTCAATCCACCTGCGATATTCAAAAAGACATCTTTTTGTGCCAGTTTGAATCCTACCCGTTTTTCAAGTACTGCCAGAAGCATGTTCATACGTCGTAAATCAAATCCGGTGGCAGAACGTTGCGGATTCCCATATACTGCCGAACTGACTAAAGCCTGTGTTTCAATCAAGAAAGGGCGGACTCCTTCTATGGCAGAGGCGATAGCAACCCCGCTCATCCCGTCATGGTCTTGGCTAAGCAACAGTTCGGACGGGTTGCTCACTTGGCGCAAACCGTTTTGGCGCATTTCATAAATGCCCAGTTCGGCGGTGCTTCCGAAACGGTTCTTGATGCTGCGGAGAATGCGGTACATATAATGTTGGTCACCTTCAAATTGCAATACGGTGTCTACAATATGTTCCAGTACCTTGGGGCCGGCAATGCTTCCTTCTTTATTGATATGGCCGATCAGAATGACCGGCGTATTTGTTTCTTTGGCAAATTTTAAAATAGAAGCGGAACATTCACGTACCTGTACCAAACTGCCGGGAGAAGAGTCTATCGTTTCGGTTGAGATGGTTTGAATAGAGTCGATGATCACTAAATCGGGTCGTGTATTCTTGATATGGACGTAAATCTGCTCCAACGAAGTTTCACAGACTATCAGGCAGTCGGAAGAATTATGCGGGATACGGTCTGCACGCAGTTTTAATTGCCGGGCACTCTCTTCTCCCGATATATACAATACTTTTTTGTCAGGCAGATGAAGTACGGTTTGCAGCACCAAAGTGGATTTGCCTATCCCCGGTTCACCGCCCAGTAGAACGAGTGATCCCGGTACTAAACCGCCTCCCAATACCCGGTTCAGTTCTTCGTCGTGCATATCAATTCGAGGTTCGTCCCCTCCGGTAATGTCATTCAGTGTGACAGGCTTGCTTTTTACGGATTCCAGGCCGGATACCGGTCTTTTGTTTGCAGGTTCCTTGCGTATAATTTCTTCTACGTATGTGTTCCATGCACCGCAAGACGGACATTTCCCTACCCATTTGGGTGAATCCTGCCCACAGTTGGTGCATACATATACAGTCTTTTCCTTTGCCATATTCTTACGGGATAATTAAAACAGCGCAACTTGAGGCTGAATTTGTACAAAGGTAAGGAAATAGTTCTGCATATCAACATGGGCAGGATAAAAAAGTTTTGTCTTATTTCTGCTTTAATAAAAAGCATTCTTATATTTTATCGCAAAAAAATGGGAAATTGTGATAGATTGTAGGAAATTGTTTTTATATTTGCATCGTTCAAATAAAAAACAGAAGAAGAACAATAATAAAATGACGATATACTATCTCCATACAACCACCACATTAGGGATGGGGCACATGACAACTACAATGTCCACATCCACAACAATGACCCCTCGGGGTTAAGGATAGTATATGTGTTTCTACGTGATACACGCTTACGGACGTAAGCAAAACAAGCTTTTAATTTTATTTTTTTAGTGTAAACAGATACAGTTTCTTTTCGTTGTCATGCTGGGTGAAACAAAAGTAGATTCTTTACCGGACTTGAAATGGCTCGGAGGACAGAATGGCAAAAGAAGCTGGAATAAAAATAGATAATTGCATGAAAGTTATGAAATTCGGCGGGACATCCGTAGGTTCCGTGAACAGCATTTTAAGCGTCAAACAGATAGTAGAGGCAGTTGAAGAGCCCGTAATTGTAGTTGTGTCGGCATTGGGCGGTATAACTGACAAGTTAATCAATACTTCGCAGATGGCTGCCAATGGGGATTCCGCATACGAGAAAGAATACCGTGAAATTGTGAATCGTCACATTGAAATGGTATATACCGTAATTCCGGCAGGTAATGAGCGTACTGTTTTATTGGATAAGGTCAATGAATTGTTGAGTGAACTGAAGGATATTTTTCAGGGAATTTATCTGATAAAGGACTTGTCGTCTAAAACGTCGGCTACTATTGTAAGTTATGGTGAGCGCTTGTCGTCTATTATTGTAGCTTCGTTGATAAAGGGGGCTGTATGGTATGACTCCCGCAACTTCATTAAGACTGAAAAAAAACATGCCAAACATATTCTGGATTCCGAACTGACCACTCGCTTGGTTAAAGAAACTTTCCAGAAATTACCGGAAGTGGCATTGGTTCCCGGATTTATCTCTACTGATAAGAACAGTGGTGAAGTGACCAATTTGGGACGTGGCGGTTCAGATTATACCGCTTCTGTCATAGCTGCGGCACTGAATGCGGATAGCTTGGAAATATGGACGGATGTGGATGGTTTCATGACGGCAGACCCGCGTGTAATCAGTACGGCCTATACCATTAATGAGTTGAGCTATGTGGAAGCGATGGAGCTTTGTAACTTTGGAGCGAAAGTGGTTTATCCGCCGACTATTTATCCGGTATGCCATAAGAATATTCCTATTCTGATTAAGAATACATTCAATCCTCAAGGCGAGGGAACTATCATAAAGCAGGAAGTGAATTCCGGTTCTAAAGCCATTAAAGGTATCTCATCCATCAATGATACGAGTTTGATTACGGTTACCGGTCTGGGAATGGTGGGAGTGATCGGAGTGAATTTCCGGATTTTTAAAGCATTGGCACAAAACGGCATCAGCGTGTTTATGGTATCGCAGGCATCTTCCGAGAACAGTACTTCTATCGGTGTGCGTAATCAAGATGCGGCGCTAGCTTGTGAAGTGCTGAATGAGGAATTCTCCAAAGAAATAGAAATGGGGGAAATCAGTCCGGTTGTTGCCGAAATGAATTTGGCTACCATTGCCATTGTCGGTGAGAACATGAAACATACACCGGGCATCGCCGGTAAGCTGTTCGGGACTTTAGGCCGTAACGGCATTAGTGTGATTGCTTGTGCGCAAGGTGCTTCGGAAACCAATATCTCTTTCGTGGTAGAATCCAAGTCACTGCGCAAATCATTGAATGTGATTCATGATTCGTTCTTCCTGTCCGAATATCAGGTGCTGAACCTTTTTATCTGCGGTACAGGTACGGTAGGAGGCAGTTTGATAGAGCAAATCCGTTGTCAGCAACAAAAGTTGATGCAGGAACGCGGTTTGAAGCTGAAAGTGGTAGGTATAGCCGATGGACATCATGCGTTGTTTACCCGTGCAGGCGTAGACTTGTCACATTATAAGGAAGAGTTGGCAGAGAAAGGAATGCCTTCGTCCACCCAGGTGTTGCATGACGAGATTATAGGTATGAATATATTCAACTCTGTGTTTGTGGATTGTACAGCCAGTGCAGAAGTTGCATCCTTATATAAAGATTTTCTGATGAATAATATTTCGGTGGTAGCGGCCAACAAAATTGCCGCTTCTTCCGAATACTCCGTTTATAGCGAACTGAAACAAATAGCCCGCCGTCGCGGTGTGAAATTCTTGTTTGAAACCAATGTAGGTGCAGGGCTACCCATTATCAACACAATCAATGACTTGATAAACAGCGGAGACAAGATATTGAAAATAGAGGCGGTATTGAGCGGTACGCTGAATTACATCTTTAACAAAATCAGCGCGGACATTCCTTTCAGCAAGACCATCAAAATGGCACAGGAAGAGCGCTACTCGGAACCCGATCCGCGTATTGACCTGAGTGGCAAGGATGTGATTCGTAAACTGGTTATTCTGGCTCGTGAAGCCGGATATAAATTGGAACAGGAAGATGTGGAAAAACATCTTTTTGTACCGAATGATTTCTTTGAAGGCCCGTTGGAGGAGTTCTGGAAGAAAGTACCTTCCCTGGATGCGGATTTTGAATCACGCCGTCAAAAGCTGGAGGATGAAAACAAACGCTGGCGTTTTGTAGCCAAACTGGAAGATGGGAAAGGCAGTGTGTCTTTGCAGGAAGTGGACAGCAAACATCCATTCTATGGTCTGGAAGGCAGCAACAACATTATTCTGCTTACAACCGAGCGATATAAAGAGTATCCGATGATGATACAAGGATATGGGGCCGGTGCCAGTGTGACTGCCGCCGGAGTATTTGCCGATATCATGAGCATCGCTAATATTTAGGCTTATGAAACATATTATTATTTTAGGCGACGGTATGGCCGACTGGCCTGCCGAATCACTGGGAAACAAAACATTGCTGCAATACTCCAGTACACCTTATATGGATAAGTTGGCCGCTATGGGACGTACCGGGAGGTTGGTTACAGTTGCTCCCGGATTTCATCCGGGTAGTGAAGTGGCGAATATGTCTGTTATGGGCTATAATTTACCGAAGGTGTACGAAGGCCGTGGGCCGTTGGAAGCAGCAAGCATCGGGGTGGAGTTGCAACCGGGCGATATGGCTATGCGTTGTAATATTATCTGCATCGAAGATGGGAAGATAAAAAATCACTCCGCCGGACATATCACTACCGAAGAAGCTGATGTGCTGGTTAGATATTTGGAAGAAAAATTGGGTTCTGACCGGATTCATTTCTATACCGGTGTACAATATCGCCATTTGTTGGTGATAAAAGGGGGAAATAAACAATTGGACTGCACCCCGCCCCATGATGTGCCTTTGCAGCCTTTCCGTCCGCTCATGGTGAAGGCGGAAGTACCGGAGGCGCAGGAAACAGCCGGATTGATAAATAATCTTATCCTGGCTTCCCAGGAATTGTTGGCAGATCATCCGGTTAATCAAAAACGTATAGCCGAAGGCAAAGATCCTGCTAATAGTATCTGGCCTTGGAGTCCGGGGTATCGCCCGCAGATGGAACCTCTCTCCGGGAAGTATCCGGCCATAAAGAAAGGGGCTGTTATTTCAGCGGTGGACTTAATCAATGGCATAGGACATTATGCAGGATTACGCCGTATTGCTGTAGAGGGGGCTACCGGTTTATATAATACGAATTATGAGAATAAGGTGGCTGCGGCATTGGAAGCATTGAAGACGGACGACTTTGTGTATCTGCATATTGAGGCCAGTGATGAGGCCGGTCACGAAGGAGATTTTAAGTTGAAGCAGTTTACTATTGAAAATCTGGACAAACGTGTTGTAGGACCTGTTTATGAAGCAGTGAAGGATTGGGATGAGCCTGTGGCTATCGCCGTGCTTCCGGATCATCCTACGCCTTGCGAACTCCGTACCCATACGGCCGAACCTGTGCCTTTCCTTATTTATTATCCCGGTATAGAACCGGACTGTGTGCAGACCTTTGATGAAGTGGCATGTGTGGAAGGCAGTTATGGAATATTGAAAGAAGATGAGTTTATGAATGAATTTATGAAAAAATAATGTGGCAGTTTGCTAATTTGCCCCAATGGCAACCCTCCATGCAAAGCCCTTGGCACATTAGCACATTGACGCATTGAAAAATTGTTTACTATGAAATATTACAGTACGAATCACCAGGCTTCCGATGCTTCTCTGGAAGAAGCTGTAGTGAAGGGGCTGGCTTCTGACAAAGGTTTGTATATGCCCAAGGCCATCAAGCCATTGCCGCAAGAGTTTTATGATCAGATTGAGAATCTGTCGTTTCAGGAAATTGCTTATCGCGTGGCCGATGCTTTCTTCGGTGAGGATGTTCCTGCTGAAACACTGAAGCAGATCGTTTATGATACATTGAGTTTTGATGTTCCTGCCGTAAAGGTAAAGGATAATATTTACTCTTTGGAACTGTTTCATGGTCCTACATTGGCATTTAAAGATGTAGGTGGACGTTTCATGGCCCGTTTGTTGGGCTACTTCATTAAAAAAGAAGGGCAAAAGCAGGTGAATGTACTGGTTGCGACTTCGGGGGATACCGGTAGTGCTGTAGCCAATGGCTTCCTCGGAGTGGAAGGTATTCATGTGTATGTGCTTTATCCGAAAGGAAAAGTCAGTGAAATTCAGGAAAAGCAGTTCACTACTCTGGGGCGGAATATCACAGCGTTAGAAGTGGACGGTACTTTTGATGACTGTCAGGCATTGGTTAAGAATGCGTTTATGGATGCTGATTTGAATGCGCACATGAAGTTGACTTCTGCCAATTCTATCAATGTGGCTCGTTTCCTGCCACAGGCATTTTATTACTTCTATGCCTACGCGCAGTTAAAGAAAGAAGGAAAAGCGGATCATCTGGTAGTGTGCGTACCTAGCGGAAACTTTGGTAATATCACCGCCGGACTATTTGGTAAACGCATGGGCTTGCCTGTCAAGCGTTTTATTGCAGCCAATAACCGGAATGATATTTTCTACCAATACTTACAGACCGGAAAATACAATCCTCGTCCTTCCATAGCTACTATTGCCAATGCAATGGATGTGGGAGATCCAAGTAATTTTGCCCGTGTACTGGCATTGTACGGTAACAGTCATGCTGCCATAACAGCGGATATCTCTGGTGCGACTTATACGGATGAACAGATTCGTGAAACGGTGGGTGAGGTATATCGGGAAACCGGTTACTTGCTCGATCCGCATGGAGCCTGCGGTTATCGTGCTTTATCCGAAGGATTGTCCCCCAGCGAAACGGGTATTTTCCTGGAAACGGCACATCCGGCTAAATTCCTGGAAACTGTGGAAGGCATCATTGGAGACAAAGTGGAGATTCCCGCCAAACTGCAAGCGTTTATGAAAGGAACCAAACAAAGTGTTCCGATGAGTAAGAACTTTGAGACTTTAAAAGCTTATTTGATGGGGGAATAAATGTTGCTTTCTCAGGGATGAGTTTATATATAATCTATAAGGCAGATTTATACAGATTATCATGGATGTAAGTTGAATCTTTGTAAATCCGCCTTTTAGTGATTAAAACTTTTGTGTTATGCGAAGTGTTTGAGTATAACCCCTTGCTCTTTATCAAAACTTATCTTCTTAAAATTAGGAATGACAGGTTAATGATAGGAGTTACGATACTCCTGTAGTGTCAGCCTTGTTGTCTTTTTAAATAAGCGGTTAAAATAGGAATAATCATCATACGAAAGAGAAAAGGCTACATTTTTCACAGGCGTTTCATCGGTTATCAGAATGAGCTGTGCTTTTTCTATTTTCTTTTGATTGATATACTTTAAAGGAGTGATACCTGTTTCTTTTTTAAATAGACGGATAAAATGATCTTTTGACAAACATGAGTTTTCGGCTAATGTTGTCAAGTCGATAGTTTCATATATGTGTTTACGTATATAAAGAATAGCTTTTTCTATCCGGTTGTCTTTTGTTTCCATCTTAGCCTGTGCGCGTGTCAGAAAATGTGCCAAGAGTTGGTACACAATGCCACGTGATTCAACCTTATCACATAATGCACGTTGCTTATTTTTCAGAAGGTTCTGCATAAGTATCGAGTTATTATCATAACTTGTAGGATCCGATTTAGGCAAACTCATGTGAGGGTTTATTGCACATAAACGTTGAAACAAAGTTAAATCTAAATCTCTGACAGGTATTTCAATCGGAAACTCCTACTCATCCAATAAATTGGAATCAGACTGATGTTTTTCGTAGATGTGTAGGTAGTAATGGCAGAAATAGGAGTTGCAGATATAACTATGTACAGTGAATGCCGGAATGAAATACAAGTAATTAGGTTTTAATATCTGTACACCTTCTGATAGTTGTATTTGAGCAGTTCCTTCCGTTATGTAATATAAACGTGTAAACGGACTATTTATATTCTTCCAGTTCCAATTTGCATTGTGCACAGCCAAACCTACATTTAATACCAAAGGGTGTAGCTTATCAATTAATAGTGCCTGTCTCTTATACACATCTGACGCTGCCGACGACTAGTCGAGTGTAG
>ENA-OXWT01000599-OXWT01000599.1-human-gut-metagenome-genome-assembly--contig:-NODE-599-length-14783-cov-4.767450_pt1 | contig 14783 bp, 17 predicted proteins | sample MGYA00244689_ERZ652722 | MGnify/ENA primary metagenome ERZ652722 (study PRJEB26926, sample SAMN06164640) | human gut metagenome | biome: ENVO:00009003; feature: ENVO:2100002; material: ENVO:00002003...
CGAGATGCAGCGTAGTCTCGTGGGCTCGGAGATGTGTATAAGAGACAGGTATACTTGCTTGCAACCCTTTTATTTGCAGATGGATTATGGTATACTAAAAATAAGTATGAGCAGAATAAAAAGAACGAGTAACAGATAATAAATTCGTGGTGTTGTAGTGCACACGATAATACAAGAAAATACTGACATTTGCTGATGGCAATAAAGAGAGATGGAGAGGGATATGAACAAGATTATTGCGATTTGCGCAGCGCAGATATATCTGTGGGAACAGGAGCGTCAGATCCACGCGATCTGTGATTGTGCCAGGGAACGCGGATATGAGGTTATGATCTACAATCTGTCTGTCAAGATGGATGTTGAGACGAGTCATAGCAGGGGTGAATTGAGCGTGTTTTCTGTCATCCCGTATGATCAGTTAGCTGCATTGGTGGTATTGGGCGATATGGATTCCACTGAGACAGTACCTTTTAACATATCCCACGAAAAATCATCGATGGGTTCTCTGGCCACCAGGAAATTTCCCGCCCGCTGGGTCAGTTGGGCAAAGTTCACCACATAGTCTTCCGTTCCTCCGGCATAAGTGTATATGGTGCTCTCGCTGCCCATAAAGCCGATGTCTGCCTCCCCGGTCAATACCGCCGTCATGGTCTTATCCGCACCGAATCCCGTCACCAGTTCCAGATCGATCCCGGCATCCTCAAAGTATCCTTCTTCGATAGCCACATACATCGGTGCATAAAAAAGAGAGTGGGCTACCTCATTGAGCACCACTCTGGTCTTCTTTGGTCCGTTCGTCTGCTGTGTGCTGCCGCAGCCCGTAATCGTAGCTGCTGCAAGCACTACAAACAATACTGCTACCGTTACTTTCCTTCTTTTCATAATCGTTCATCCTCCCTGAAATTACATATTTATTCTATGTAACCTCAGGGAAAACGTTCCGGGTAATTACAGATTTTCCTTGATCTTGTCGATCATCTCCTGGTACTCCACATCAGTCAGAAGGGTCTTGCCGGGGTTCATCTCAAAGGTTCCGCCCCACTCGAAACCGTCCTTGTACTTCGGGCACAGATGCATGTGCAGATGACAGCCGGTGTCACCGTAAGCGCCGTAGTTTAATTTATCGGGATGGAATGCTGCATGAATAGCTTTGGCTGCATGAGCCACATCCTCGAAGAATAATCTTCTCTCTTCCTCGCTGATGTCCACGACCTCGCTGACATGGTCCTTATATGCCACGATACATCTGCCGGGATGGCTCTGCTCCTTGAACAGGATCAGGCTGCTTACCTTCAGATCACAGATAAAAATACCGAACTTGTCTAACAGTTCTCCTCTCATACAATATCCACAATTTGCGTCTTTCATTTGTTCTCCTATCTGCCCTCTTACGGGGCCTGCCGTCTGTGGCTTAAATTCTTGTCCGGTCTTGCCGGCCAGGATCAGCTATAATGTTATGTTGATCAGCTTACGGATGTTCTCCGGATCATAGTTCAACACCAGTTCCTTCGGAAATTCCAGTTCCCGCATCAGCTGCTCTGCATCATCAAATGCTCCGATGGCAAAGCACATATGGCTGTCCGTTCCCATTATAACAGGCTGATCATACTTCATGCAAGTCTTTAACAGCTCTGTAATATTTTCTCTGCCTCCTTGTCTGGCCGACTGGGGATTCAGGGATGAATTGTTCACTTCCAACACCGCCTGTGCCTGTCTGGCCTCTCGCACCAGTTCGTCATAATCCAACGGAAATCTGCCGTCATCGGGATGCCCAAGTATTTTCACATAAGGATTCTGAAAAGCTCTGACAGATGCCAGTGTATTCTCCTTGCGGCTTCCCGCAGTAAAGGCAAAGGGATGAATGCTGGCAAGGGCATAATCCATTTTCTGCAGATAGCGCTCTTCCAGATCCAGTTCACCGTTTGTACTGCAGATATTTGCTTCTACGCCGCATAGCAGGCGCAGACTTCCATCTGGCTTCGGTATTACCCGGCCGGTGTTCTCTTCTCTGTCATATATTCTGGGAATCACTTTATAATTACTGAAAAAGAAATTATGCGGGCCTCCCGGGGAAGTCGGTCCGTGCTCACTCATTCCCAGGTACTGTAAGCCCATTGCCAATGCAGCATCTATATTCTCCAACAAGGTACTATACGCATGCCCTGCTGCCAGAGTATGCGTATGAAGATCCATGATTGCTTTCATTCTATTGTCCTTTTACTTTCCAAAACGGTCTAATTCTTTTTCTTATGAGCTTCCTTCTCCGGTTCCTGTGCTTTCATCGTATCTGCCAGATCCGCTACCAGCTGTTCCACAATCATCTTCTTCATATAGACATCAAAGCTCAACAGGCAGATCAGGGCAAATTTCTGTAAAAACTCCTGCTCTTCTCCGGTCACTTCGGTAAAGGAATCCTCTGCTCTGCGGAATTTCTCCACAACATCCTTTTTCAGATCCTCCAGCTGTTCCTTCTCCAACACCACCACTTCCTTGTAGACGCTCTCCAGGTCAAAGACCTGTCCGTTCTGAAAATAGCGGTCAGTAAGGGGCTTAAGCAGCGTCTGGATCTCATTCATGGGAATGATCCCTTTATAATAGTAGATAAAAATAAGAAGCAGCACATGCTCTTTGGAATATTTCTTCTTCACCGGCGGCGGCAGCAGATCATTCTTCGCATAATTGTTGATCATGGTCTTGGTCAGGATGCGGTCTTCGGTCTGGGGCCGCACTGCGGAACGCAGCTTACGATCCATAAAGGTCAGTACCTGATCCATATACAGATCAATATTCGGAATATCTTCCGACTTGATATATTCTACTTTCTCCAGACTCTGTAAGATCATCTGAAGTAATTCTTCTGTTGTTGCTGCCATAATGTTCCTGCTGTCCTTTCCGTGAGGTAGTTTCCAAAAATATTGACTCGAGAACCCGTGCTTCGCACTCTGCTGTCTGCTTCGCAGACGGTTCTCTCGTTAATGCATGCAAGAAAACAAATGCTCGCTCTGCGAGCGCTTGTTTTCTTTTGCATTCATTATATAGTATTCAAAACTACATGTCAACAGTTGCACATTTCCTCTGTTCTCTGAATTTATGAAGATTTTATAACTATTTTGTTTCACTCCTTTACTTTACAACTTTAGTATGTTAAAATACTAATAGTTGCGTTGTATTGATTACAACTATGGAAAGGTGTGTCGCTAATGAATAAAAAAATCAAAACGGACGCTGTAGATTCCCTTTTTGATGCGGTGTTGTGTCTGCAGTCCCGTGAGGAATGCTACAGTTTCTTCGAAGATCTGTGTACTGTCAACGAACTGTTGTCTCTGTCCCAACGGTTCGAAGTGGCTGCCATGCTGAAGGACGGCAAGACATATCTGGAGATTGCCGAGAAGACCGGAGCTTCCACCGCCACCATCAGCCGCGTAAACCGTTCTCTGAATTACGGCAACGACGGTTACGAGCTGGTCTTTGGACGTATGGAGAAAAAGGAAACGGAACAGAATTCTTAACTTAATGAATAAAAACAGGAGCACTCAAAAACGGCGCTCCTGTTTTTATTTTATCTTTTATTCTTCTTATGCTTCGCTTGTATTGGCTGCTGTTGTTTCCGCAGCTGGAGTTTCTGTCTTCTCCACCGTCTCTGCTGTCTGTGAAGTCTTCTGATTTTCTCTCTTTTCTTCCTCTTCCACTTCCTTCAGAGCTTCTGCGATGGCTGCCTTGGCACTCTTGCGTCCTGCCCGGACCGCTTTGGCCGTTCTGGCTTTACCTTTTCTGTCAGGAACTGTCTGGTTCATATCGATTTTTCCCTGGAATACGGCATGTTCATCAATAACGATCACCTTTGTGGCAATGTCCCCCAGCACTTTGGCCGAAGCTGTCAGTTCCGCTTTCTCCGGTGCAGTGATATTTCCGGTCACTTCCCCGCCGATCAGAACAGATGCAGCCTGTACATCTCCTGTGACTATGCTTCCGGCTCCCAGGATCAGGTTGCCTGTCACCGTCACGTTACCACCAATCTTACCGTCAATTCTTGCGGAACCGTCCAATGTAAAATCTCCGGTCAACTCCGCTCCGGCACCGATCAGTGTGCTCATTTTTGTATCTGCATTCTTTTTTCCTAACATGTATCTTCCAAACCTTTCTGCAATCAACCACTGATTGCCAGCATATCCATAGGATTAATATAGCTTCCGTCTTTCTGCATCTGGTATCCCAGATCCGCGTTATCTTCGCCGATGACAAACAAGGTAGTTCCCTGTACTACGGAATCCCCCACATTCACTGTGGTATCTCCTTTATTCCGATAGATGGTGACATAACCGTTGCCATGATCCACCCACACGCTGTGTCCGTAGATCTCGTCATCATTTATGGCAATGACCGTACCGCTGGCCGCCGCCACAACCGTAGTTCCCACCGATGCATGGAATATGCACATGGGATCGCCCTCACTTACTTCCTCCATGGATGCAGAACCCGTCAGAGGGAATTCCGTAGGAAGGCTCTGCTTTTCCAGAGTTGCTGATAATTCGCTCTCACTCTGTACCTTCTGGCTTACGGTGTCGCTTAAGATCTGTATCTCTTCCGCCTGTTCCGTCACCTGCTCTTCCAGCTTACTGTTCTGCTCGCTCAGTGTCTTGTTCTCTTCCTCCAGTGCCATAACCTGTTCATGGCTCCGTCTACTGGCGTTCTCCCAGAGCTGTCCCTCGTAGACAAAATAGCCGATCACTCCGCCGACCAATACACACAACAGAAGTACCACGACTTCCACGATCCATGCACGTACACGGAACTGCTTTACATTGGCATCTGCTGCGTCTGACGTAAGAATCAGCACATGGTTCAATCTTCGCTTATGTTTACGTCTTTTCATAGAGTCACCTCCGCTAAATATCAACCCATTTTACCACAGGAAAGCTCTTACAGCAATCATTTCTTAACATTTTTGTAATATTTTCCCAAGATTTTCTTCATTTATTCGTATTTAAAAGGGAATTGCCTATAAATTTTTGTGCAATTTTACAGAATCGTCTATTTACTTTTACTACCTGCTGTGCTATGATGCACTTGCTGAGACAATGTTGTATACATTGCAAAAAGTAAATGACAGCAAAGAATTTGTGGAGGTATCTATTATGAACAAAGGTACAGTTAAGTGGTTCAACAATCAGAAGGGTTATGGTTTCATCTCCGATGAATCCGGCAAGGATGTATTCGTACACTACAGCGGTCTGAACATGGACGGTTACAAGACCCTGGAAGAGGGCGCAGCCGTTTCTTTTGATATCGTAGATGGAGAAAAGGGACCTCAGGCTGTTAACGTAACCAAACTTTAATCATAAACGAAAAATAAGATCCGCAGGCGCTATCACATGATAGTTCCTGCGGATCTTTCTATTTTTCTCTGCACACTGTCAGTACATCTTCCCATTTCATGCTGCCGCCGAAGAGATCCAGTGCACTCCCGATGGTCACATTCATCCGGTTCTGCCCCAGTTTTTTTAACAAATACAGATCTTCCATGGAGTGAACACCACCCGCATAGGTGATTGGATTTCCGGTATAATTTCCAATAAACTTTACCAGTTCCTGTTCCATTCCCCGGGCCTTGCCTTCCACATCCACGGCATGGATCAGGAATTCATCACAATAGACAGATAATTTTTTAAGTAGTGCCTCATCCACTGCTTCTTCTGTCAGCTTCTGCCAGCGGTCAGTCACTACCAGATACTGCTCTCCCGCACGCTTGCAGCTTACATCCAGCACAAGGTGCTCTTTTCCGATGGACTGGACCAGTTTGTCCAGTCTGTCATAGTCGATCCGTCCCTCCCTGAACACATAGGACGTCACGATCACATGGGAGGCCCCTGCTGCCAGATACTCTGCCGCATTCTCCGCCGTAATGCCTCCTCCGACCTGCAATCCTCCCGGATATACACGCAGGGCCGACAATGCCTGTTCCTTCGTTGCCTCATAATAAGGGCTGTCCGAGGCATTCAATAAAATAATATGTCCGCCTTTTAAACTGTTTTTCTGATACAGTTTTGCATAAAAGGCAGCGTCCTGTTCTGAGACAAAGTTCTCCTGCGCCCGATCACCGAGATCTTTTAAGCTTCCACCGACAATCTGTTTTACTTTTCCGTTATGAATATCAATACAGGGGCGAAATTCCATCTTTTTCCTCGTTTTCTTCCAAATGATTTTTATTTTTTTGAATTATTTTCTAAAATCCGCACATACTACCCTCAAGCCGACCACCTTTGGTTCGGACTGAATATCCCTGACGGGCATCTTGAAATGGAGGACATTATGAAAAATAAGACAAATAACGTAACATCCCACATCGGGAAAAAATTACTGGTTCTGGGCATCATCACAGTCTACCTGTGTATGGCGACCGCCTGTGGCACCAACAAGAACAACAATAACTCCGGCAGCATGGCTGCCTCTCCTTCTCCGTCCACCTCTCCTGCTGCTCAGGGGAGCACAGAGGCGCAGACCACAGAGACCGGAACTGCCGCTACCGACAGCACTATGGGTGACATGAACGGCAACGGTAACACCGTAGGAGAAAATGATTCCATGCTGGATAATGCAGGCAATGCCATCGGAGAAGCCGGTGATACCGTAGGCAATATCGTGGACGATGCCGCAAACGGTGTCTCCGATATCACCAACGACCTGGTAGGCAACGGTAATGATACTGCAGGTAACAACAATTCTACCACTGCCACCACCGGAGCCGGCCAGAGATAAGTTATACCTCTTCCATGATCGTACCTTCCCGGTAAGCCTCCAGGAGTTCTTCCAGATAGAAGATATTCTCCTGGATCTCCTTGCCGGTATCGGTATCGGCCACCAGTTTTCTGCGGGGGAAATTCTCCACCACCACGGAATCCGAGAAAATATCCGATTCCTTGATGATCGCCGCTTCCGTAGATTCAAAAGGTTCATGGGCTACCAGACGCATTCCTCTGGAATTACATACCAGCGTATATCCCGCAATTCCCGTCTTTTTCTGATATGCTTTGGAAAAGCCACCGTCGATGATCAGCAGCTTACCGCCGCATTTGATGGGTGATTCCCCATGGATCTGTTCCACGGGCACATGACCATTGACGATATGGGCATCGGCCTTGTCCAGACCGAATTCCTCTAAGATTCTGCCGATGACTTCCTCATTTTCCAACAGCTTATAGTAACTGTTTTTCTCTTCTATATGAGTCTCCTTATCCTTCAGGAAATACCGCTCAAAGGTAGCCATTTTTGCCTTGCCGAACACCGGGGAACCGGGGCCAGCCCAGATGTACCAGATCATATCCTGTCCCAGAGCGCGCTCTTTGGCTTCTTTGGCATAATAACCTCTTCTGGCGTAATATTCCAGAATGTCGTACAGTGCTTTTCCGCAATACTCTTTTCCGCAGATCTCCACCTGCATGAAACTGCCGTCCGGATTCAAGGGGACACAGCCGTGATACAACAGATTGCCGTTGTAAATCTTGTACATGCCGCCCTTGGAAAACAGAAATTTTACATGGCGCTGCAGTTTCTCACAGCGCATGAACACCTGCTGCAGGCGCAGCATGACCTTGCTCTCTTCCTCCGTGAGTTCGTAAGGATGTACAGGATCCACCGTAGGGAAATCCACGTCTTTCATGGGATATTCTTTGCCGTCCACACAGATCGTCTTTTTCTCGAAATCGATCCGATGCAGCAGCATCCGGTCTTCCATATGGAACTCCGGGTGTCTCATGATCAGCTGTCCTTCCAGCTTGAACTGCAAGATAGCAATTGCTTTATGCATCTTGGTGTCCAGCCCGAGATCCTTGGTATTGTAATCGGTATTGAACTTGATGGTAAAGGCATCGCAGTTGGTATTCTCATAAGTTTCCAGTGCAAATGTAGCCAGAGGCAGCAGGTTGATGCCGTAGCCATCCTCCAGAGTGGCGAGATTACCGTATCTGGCAGACATTCTGACCACATTGGCGATACAGGCCAGACTTCCGGCCGCCGCGCCCATCCACACCATGTCATGGTTGCCCCACTGGACATCCACGGAATGGTATTCGCACAAAGTATCCATAATAATATGAGGGCCGGGACCTCTGTCGTAAATATCACCGACGATATGCAGATGATCGATGACCAGCTGCTGGATCAGGTGGCTTAACGCAATAATAAACTGCGGCGCTCTGCCGATGCGGATGATAGTATGGATGATCTCATTATAGTATGCCTCTTTGTCCTGGATTTCTTCCTTCTCCGTGATCAGTTCTTCGATGACATAGGCGAAATCCTTCGGCAATGCCTTTCTGACTTTGGAGCGGGTGTATTTGGAAGAGACACGTTTGATGACCTGTACCAGACGATGAAGGGATATTTTGTACCAGTCCTCCAGATTGTCCTCTTCTCTTTCCACGATCTCCAGTTTGCTCTCTGGATAATAGATCAGGGTTGCCAGGCTTTTTTTGTCCTTGTTGCTGATGGTGTTGCCGAATTCCTCGTCGATCTTGCGGCGTACGGAACCGGAACCGTTTTTCAGGACATGGTTGAACTGTTCGTATTCTCCGTGGATATCCGTCAGGAAATGTTCCGTACCTTTGGGGAGGTTCAGGATGGACTGGAGGTTGATGATCTCTGTGGAGGCCGCCGCTATATTTTTGTATTGGTGTGAGAGGGTCTTTAGAACCTTCTGTTCCATTTCGTTCATGAAATTCAACCTTTCTACGTTACTTCACGAAGCGAACGGATACCATGCCTCGGTGTAAGGTCTCCGAGTGTGAATTTTCTAGGAAAAGTGATTCATTTGTTCTACTTAACACGGGCACGCCTACACGCACCATCCGTAGTGCGGATCGGCTGTCGCAAACATCGTGTTTGCTCCACCCTGTTCTTCAACACTTTTCAAGAAAATGTCAACACTCTGCGACAAACATCATCGCCATGGCATCCATCCACTTCGTCAGTTCATGACCTTACCAGGTAATTACATCGCTGCATTGATAACATCAGACATGTTGTACATGCCGGCGGGCTTGCCTGCCAGGAACTTGGCTGCCTGTACGGCGCCTTTACCGAAGACAGCTTTGGAGTAGGCGGTGTGGGAGAAGGTTACAACTTCGTCTGCCCCGGCGAAGATCACATCATGGTCACCGACGATGGTGCCGCCTCTGACAGAGCTGATGCCAATTTCTTTCTTCGGTCTCTGCTCTCTGCGGTTGCTGCGGTCATAGACATATTCATACTCACCGTTAAATTCCTCGTTGATGGAATCTGCCAGTGCCAGTGCGGTGCCGCTGGGAGCGTCTACCTTCAGATTGTGGTGCTTCTCCACAATCTCCATATCGAAGCCTGCGTTGGCCAGCACTCCGGCAGCTTCTTTCAAAAGCTTTAACATCAGGTTGATACCTAAGGACATATTGGCGGATTTTAAGATGGCCACCTTTTTCGCTGCTTCGTCTACTTTCGCCAGCTGTGCCTCGGACAGACCAGTGGTACACAGCACGCAGGGAAGCTTTTTCTCCACGCAGTAATCCAACAGCTTGTCTACTGCCACGGCTGCGGAGAAATCAATGATTGCATCTGCAGCCACATCACATTTGTAAATATCTGTGAATACAGGGTAGGGATTGTGTCCATCGTCTCTGGCATCAATTCCCGCCACCAGTTCCATATCGGGGTCCGCTGCGATCAGTCCGCTGATCACCTGTCCCATTTTACCGTTACATCCATGCATGATTATTTTTACCATTTTTCTTTTCTCCCATCTATCATGATTTTTGTAATAACGATCCAGCAGCCCTCATATTCATTTGCAAAAGCGCACTATGAATCGTTACTTTTTGAAAAAAGATCCCGCCCATGACAAAAATTTCACAGGCGGGATTCTTCCACTCTTGCTCTCTATTTTCCAGCCTACAGGATACCATAATCCTTCAGGGCTTTTTCAAGCCTCTTGGCATTGGCCTCTTCCATTTCACACAGAGGCATACGGAACGCACCGGCTCCCATTCCCATCATGTTCAGTGCGGTCTTCACAGGGATCGGGTTCACTTCACAGAACAGCGCGTTACACAGATCCATGGCATCTAACTGCATCTGACGGCTGCCTGCCACATCTCCGTCAAAGAACTTCTGGCAGATCTCGTGGGTCTGTGTAGGTGCTACATTGGAAAGTACGGAGATAACTCCGACTCCGCCCAGGGCCAGAATGGGTACGATCTGGTCGTCATTACCGGAATAAATATCCACAACGCCCTGTCCGATGGCTGCCAGGTGAGCGATCTGGCTGATGTTGCCGCTGGCTTCCTTGACACCTACGATGTTCTCCACGTCCTTACACAGCTTCACTACGGTCTCCGGCAGAATATTGCAGCCGGTACGGCTGGGTACGTTATACAGAATAGCGGGAACCTTCACAGAATCCGCAACGGTCTTGAAATGACGATACAGTCCCTTCTGGGTTGCTTTATTATAGTAGGGACTTACCAGCAGAATGCCGTCCACGCCGTATTTCTCCGCTTCCTGAGACAGATATACTGCAGTCTCGGTACAATTGGAACCGGTACCTGCTACTACGGGGATTCTCTTTGCAACTTTGTCCACACAGTATTTGATAGTATCCAGATGCTCCTCATGGGTCAGGGTAGATGACTCACCTGTGGTACCGCATACGATAATAGCATCTGTGCCGTTTGCGATCTGGAATTCGATCAATTCACCGAATTTCTCATAATTGACGGATCCGTCCTCGTTCATGGGTGTGACGATTGCCACGCCTGCTCCTTTAAAAATAGCCATATGCTTCCTCCATTTGCAAAACGCCAGCGCACAATGGCGCCGGCGCTGATTATCCAAGCTTATTTGATAGCGCCCCATCTGCTCACGAGATGACAGTCATACGCTTCTTAAACGTATGCCCAAGATAACATATACAGGATACCTTATCTTTCGGCGTGTTCCCCTTTCTTCTTCCCTCATCGGTACCTGTTACCTCCGAAAAAATACTCTTGAAAAACGCAACCTCTATCTTCTTAAATATAGTTTTATGATAGCATCAACCCATGTGACTGTCAATCCCAGACCTTGAATTTTACCGTTTCAATCTTAGACACTTCATCCGCCAGAACACAGATCTCATCGTTCAGGGTGATTCCCGTCAGAATCACATCCGTATCTCCCCGGCATTCCAGTAATGCCTTCAGGTCATCTTCCGTAATAATATCCTTCTCCACCAGTCCCAGCACTTCGTCTAGGATCAGCAGATCGCATTCTCCAGTCGTCAGTACTTTCTTGGCAAAGCCGATCCCGTTACGGATGTTCTGGATCTCCTCCTGCTTCTTTTCCTCCGGTAATTCCACGAAATTACCGTCCGATTTCTCGAAACGGAACAGCTTGATCTCCGGCTCCATTCTGCGTAAAAAATCGGAATCCCCCAGTCCCTTTCCCTTCAGGAACTGAATAATAACGACCCTCTTGCCTTCTACCGCTGCCTGTACCGCTCTTCCAATCGCTGCCGGTGATTTGCCTCTGCCATCGCCGGTATAAATATAGATGCATCCTTCTGCCATTCCACACCTCATGGTCTATCTGCGTATCTGACGCTCCCTAGCTGTACACAGTTACTAATATCTATGCATTCTTTTATACCATATATTGTCACTTTTTGCAATCTTTTGTCGTTAGACGATGGATTCCTGCACCTGTGCCTCCTCCAGAAGTTCCAGTTTGCTGACGGATACCTCGAAAGCTACTCTTTTCTCCACATGCTCTTCATCCAGTTTTTTCATATATTCACGGCTCTGGATCCGTCCCCAGATTGCACAGCGCTCTCCTACCTTGAAATGCTCCGCATAGCGGGCGTTACGTCCCCAACAGATACAGGGAATATAATCGGATTTTCCGTACGGACGGTTTACCGCCAGCAGCAGATCCGCTATTTCTCTTCCCAACGGTGTCTTACGATACACCGGTTCCTTACATATATATCCATCCAGATAAATCTGGTTCGTCTTCGAACTTTCTTCCATTTCTTCAATAAATTTCACTTCTCTGGCAAACACAGACAACACCAGTCTGTTCTTGCGCTCCTCATGACGATTGTAGGAACGAAACTGTCCGTTCACACACAAAAGCATTCCGACATAGCTGGCTGTCACGTCCAGTAATCTTTCTGAGACCATCACCGGTATAATGTCAAAACTGTCGCTCAGTCTCGTACATTTGATGTCCACCATGTAGAATCCTTCCCCATAGATCTCATGGCTGTAGGAAAAATTGCTTACCACTTCCCCCATCACCGTTACCTGATTGTTTTCAATAACCTTATCTGTCATTTTTGTTCTCCCTTCTACATCTTCTGACTCTTCTACAACAATCTTTATGTATTGCACTACTATTTATACTCTAAAATCCATCGTTTGAGTACTAAAACTCATCGCACAAAAGGGCAAATTACGCACAAAAGGGATTTCTTTTCCATACTTTTTCATATAGAAAACCACCAAAAGCGTTGATTTTCCACGGTTTTTTCTTGCGTACGGAAATGATAAGTGCTATACTGAAACAGTTTGAAAAAAGATTGAATCAGTTGCACGCATTTTTAGAAAGGCAAGGATTTTTATGAGACAAAAAAGAGAAGATGTCAGAAACGTTGCAATCATTGCTCACGTAGACCACGGTAAAACCACTCTGGTGGATGAGCTGTTAAAACAAAGCGGTGTATTCCGTGAAAATCAGGAAGTTGCTGAGCGTGTCATGGACTCCAACGATATCGAGCGTGAGCGTGGTATCACCATTCTGTCCAAGAACACTGCCGTTATGTATAAGGGTACCAAGATCAACATCATCGACACCCCGGGCCATGCGGACTTCGGCGGCGAGGTAGAGCGTGTCCTGAAAATGGTAAACGGTGTTATCCTGGTGGTGGATGCCTTCGAGGGTGCCATGCCCCAGACCAAATTCGTGCTTCGTAAAGCACTGGAATTAAAGCTTCCCGTTATCGTATGTATCAATAAGATCGACCGTCCCGAAGCAAGACCCGATGAGGTCGTAGACGAGGTACTGGAACTGTTCTTAGAGCTGGATGCGGATGATTCTCAGCTGGATTGTCCTTTCGTATATGCTTCCGCAAAGGCCGGTATTGCCTCTCTGGATGCTGACGAAATGGGTACTGATATGGAACCTCTGTTTGAGACCATTTTAAACTACATCCCCGCTCCCGAAGGAGATCCGGATGCGGCTACCCAGGTACTGATCAGTACCATTGATTATAATGAATATGTAGGACGTATCGGTGTCGGTAAAGTAGACAACGGTACCATCCGTGTAAACCAGGATGTGGTCATCTGTAACCACCACAACCCCGACAAGATCATTAAGACCAAGGTCAGCAAGCTGTATGAGTTCGACGGTCTGAATAAAGTAGAAGTCAAGGAAGCAGGCATCGGTTCCATCGTTGCCATCTCTGGTATCAGCGAGCTTCACATCGGTGACACCATCTGCTCTCCGGAAAATGTGGTACCCATTCCTTTCCAGAAGATCAGTGAGCCTACCATCGCCATGCAGTTCATGGTCAACGACTCTCCCCTGGCAGGCCAGGAAGGTAAATTCGTTACCAGCCGTCACCTGCGTGACAGACTGTTCCGCGAGTTAAATACCGATGTATCCTTGCGTGTGGAAGAGACCGATTCTCCTGACCGTTTCAAAGTATCCGGCCGTGGTGAGCTGCATTTGTCCGTACTGATCGAGAATATGCGTCGTGAAGGTTTCGAATTCGCCGTGAGTAAGGCAGAGGTTCTGTATCATACCGATGAGAACGGTAAAAAGTTAGAACCTATGGAGCTGGCTTACATCGATGTTCCCAATGAATTTGCCGGTGCTGTTATTGAGAAGCTTGGTCAGAGAAAAGGTGAACTTCGTAACATGGGTTCCATTTCTGGCGGCACTTACACCCGTCTGGAGTTCTCCATCCCCGCAAGAGGACTGATTGGTTACCGCGGTGAGTTCATGACCGATACCAAGGGTAACGGTATTCTGAACACCGTATTCGACGACTACGGCCCTTACAAGGGAGATATCCAGTATCGTAAGATGGGTTCCCTGATCGCATTTGAAGCCGGTGAAGCTATCACCTACGGTCTGTACAATGCGCAGGAGCGTGGTACTCTCTTCATCGGACCCGGTGAAAAGGTATACTCCGGTATGGTCATCGGTCAGACCGGACGCAGTGAGGACATCGAGATCAATGTCTGCAAGAAGAAGCAGCTGACCAACACCCGTTCCTCCAGCGCTGACGAAGCTCTGCGTCTGACACCGCCCAAAATCCTGTCTCTGGAGCAGGCTCTGGACTTCATCGATACCGACGAACTGTTGGAAGTAACTCCTACCAACCTGCGTATCCGTAAGAAGATTCTGGATCCGACCATGAGGAAACGTGCCATGATCAATAAGAAAGCTTAAGAAGATTTATAAATAGAACCACCTTCGTGTACTGCCTGCAGTATGTGAAGGTGGTTTTTAACTGGGTTAACAAAGAATCCCAAATGCCCACGGCGAACGGAACATCCTTCCTCGATGTAAGGTCTCCGGGTGTGAATTTTCTACGAAAAGTGAATAAGTTTTTTTCATTATGACGGGGCCGCCTACAGACGCCATCCATGGCGTCAATCGGCTGACGCGGACATCGTGTCCGCTTTCCCCCTGATGTTCAACACTTTTCAAGAAAATGTCAACACCCTCCGACAAACATCCTCGGAAGGACATTCCGTCCACCGTGGGTGTTC
>ENA-OXWT01000600-OXWT01000600.1-human-gut-metagenome-genome-assembly--contig:-NODE-600-length-14782-cov-6.735995_pt1 | contig 14782 bp, 10 predicted proteins | sample MGYA00244689_ERZ652722 | MGnify/ENA primary metagenome ERZ652722 (study PRJEB26926, sample SAMN06164640) | human gut metagenome | biome: ENVO:00009003; feature: ENVO:2100002; material: ENVO:00002003...
TACGAGATGCAGCGTAGTCTCGTGGGCTCGGAGATGTGTATAAGAGACAGGGTGCGGACTTGCTCAACAACCTCCGGGTCGCAGCCGGAATGGGTGATGAAAACACGCTCCGGGCGCGCGCGGAGCAAATCGTCGTGCAAATCGTGCGTGTAGGCAGGGATGCAGCGGGCGAGCGAACCGCGGTACTTCTTGTCCACCAGCATTTGACCGTCACGCACGACAATCTTCGGGTGCAGCTTCAGCATACTGCCCATTAGCGCCGCCGCGCCGGAACAGCGCCCGCCGCGGTGCAGGAACGTCAGCGTATCGACGACAAAGGACGCGCGAACCAACGGAATCAGCGAGGTCACATGCGCCACAATTTCCTTGGCGGACTTGCCTTCCTGCGCCATCACCGCCGCTTCCATCACCAGCAGACCGATGCCGGTGGAAAGGCTCTGGCTGTCCACGACGTGGATGCGGTCGGACGCGCCCATCTCCGCCGCCGCTTCCACCATGTTCGATCCCGTCGCGGACATTTTGCCGGAGATGGAGAATGCCACAATCTCGTCATACGTCTCCAGATACTTCTGGAAAACTTCTTGAATCGTCCAGACGTTCGCACAGGCAGTCGTCGGCGCTTTCTTTGTGCTGTCCGACCAGCGGAAAATTTCTTCCGAGGTGATGTTCACGCGGTCTTCGTACTGCTGGTCGCCCAAGCGAACTATCAGCGGCACCAGCGTGATGTTATAGCGGTCGAGCAAATCCTGCGACAGGTCGGATGTGCTGTCTGAAATGATTTTGACCATACGATTTTCACTCCTGTTCAAGGGGAATATATGCACATTTTATCATTTTCGATGCGCAGTTGTCAACCGATTTTGCGGTGTCTCAACAATCGTTGCGAATATGGAAACAATAGGAAACTTGCATTTGCACACGGAATGTGCTATGATGGGGAACAGCAACGCGAAGGGAGCGCCAAAAGGATGCAGAAGTGGGTCAGCGTGTGGGGAAATGCGGTCAGCATTGCGGAAAATCGCCCGGAGCGGTATGCCAAGGAGATTACCTTGCGCTATCCGATTGCTTTGCCGTTTTCTGGCAGCGGTGTACGCCTGACGTTCGATAATTACTGCGGCACGGAGCCGGTTACGCTGGAAAAGGTGACAATTTTCTGCGGCGGCGCGTTTCACCCGGTCACGTTCGGGGGCGAACACCGCGTAACGCTTCCGGCGGAGGGCAATGCGATTTCCGACACGCTGGAAACGCCCGTAACTGCCGGGGAAAAGCTGCTTGTCAGCTTCTATTTGCGTGATTTCACGCTCATGCGCAGCGTCGTGTTCACCTGCGGCGCGCTGTCCGGCGGGCTGTACGCCAACGGCGACGAAACGGAGAACCTGAATATTTCGATGGACACATCCCGCAAGACGCAGCTGACCTACTTCCTCAGCAATGTGTCCGTGCGTACTGCGCCGGAGAACCGCGCCATCATCTGTTATGGCGACTCCATCACCGCGCAGGATTGGCCGGATGATTTGCAGCTCCGTTGCCGCAAAGACGGCTTTGAGCATACCGCCATCATCCGCCGCGCCACCAGCGGATCGCGGATTCTGCGCGAATATCACTGCCTGACGTACGAATCCTACGGGCTGATGGGCGCAAAACGCTTTGCGCATGAAGTGCCGACCGACGGCGCGGATGCCGTTATCATCCAGCAGGGCATCAACGACATCATCCACCCTGTCGGCACGCAGGTGAACCCCTTCCGCCCGATGAGCGATCTGCCGACGGCGGATGAGCTTATTAGCGGACTCAAGACGTACATCCAGCAGGCGCGGGGGATGGGCTTGCGCGTCTACGTCGGGACGCTGCTGCCCATGGGCGGCTGGCGCACCGACGCGCCCTTCCGGCAGGACTTGCGCCACGCTTACAATGATTTCATCCGTATGACCGAGTTGATTGACGGCTGCATTGACTTTGACCGCGCCTTGCGCGACCCGGCGAACCCTGATTTCTTCCTGCCCGAATACGATTCCGGCGACCACCTGCACCCAAGCAAGGCAGGCTATCAGCGGATGGCGGCGGAAATCCCGGCAGAAATGCTGAAATAAATAGGAAAGGCGTTTTCGGAACGTGTGCATCCGAAAACGCCTTTTTAGGGAATTGGGGTGATTAGAAGAGACCGTCCAGCAGCTGGGTCAGCTCAATCGTACCGATGGCATCCGGAATGACGGGGGATTCAGGTGTGCAGAGCGATCCCGTCAGGGATACCTGCTGCCCGGCGGCATCGGTGAAGGTCAGCGAACAGCTGGTGTCGGAAAGCGCGGCGAAATCCAGCTGGAAATCTCCGTCCGGCAGGGAGAAAAGCAGGCTGAAGCCGGTTGCCGTTTCCGTTAGGGCAAGGCGGTATGTCGTGTCGCCGTACACGCCGGTGCAGATCAGACCGTTGAGCGCGGTGCGGACGTGGGCGGTGAAGATATCGAAAGTGCGCGCCTGTGCAACAATATCAAGCCCATCCGTGGCAGGGGTGATCGTAAGCGTATAATAATTGTAATATATCTTGACACGGATATAATCCGATGTGGATTCAAGGGAAAAAACGTTGGCATTCAGGGCAAAAACGTTGGCATTCTCATTGTTAAGCCGCAAACTGAAATTGCTGCCAGCTTGAACGATGGACAGGCTGAAGCTGTTATCAACGCTGGCGATAAACACAAAGTTGTTTGCAGAACCGTAACTGCAAGTGACAGAGAACGCCGTATGCTGATTCTCGGAGTAGCCGCTCAAAGCAAAGTCGTATTCATTTCGCCAATAGAGCACACCATCAATGGTATCGCTGTTCGCAGTTGTCAGCAGATAATGCCAACTGTTAGGCGTGGTTTGCTCATAGGTCAAATGGTATGGCTCTTGGTAGGGCTGACTAAAAAGAAGTTCCCCTTTGTCAATGCCGATTTGCCCGGAAAGCCTGAAATTAGAGAGAAGGTATCCGCGCATCGCGGAACGATATGCGCGTGCAACCTCCGAAGATTGCACGACCGACGCAAGAAGATGATGGTAGATATCGCTGAAGTTCAAGCCGTCAAGATATTCCATGCTGTAGATCTTTCCCAGAACAGAAGCCGCCATACGATTCAGTTCTTCAGAAGTGATGGAAATTGTCCCTGTTTGCGCAGCAATGTATAGGTCGCTGAACAGGCGCGCAAACGCAGGGTCTCTTATCAAGGTCATTGGCAAGTTATAGAGCGAGGGAATCGCATCGAGCATCTTGTTGACATCCTCCGCCAACAGCCCCAGCACTTCCGACGGGGAGCGCCCATCCAGCAGCTTGAGCGGCGTGGTCAGCAGCGCCGCATCCACCGGATGGCCTTCCACCAGCAATTGCGCCCACTGACCGCCCGACTGCACGCAAAGCCCCTTGTCCGGCGAGAAGGCGAGGTCAATCTGTCCCGAAGGCAGCGTCAGCGAGCAGAACGGCGTTTCGCCTAAGCCAGCCGTCATCCGCAGGGACAAGCAGTCGCCATAGGTGGAGGTCAGCGCGAGGTCAATGCCCTGCGGCGTTTCCGCCAGCGCACAGGGGAGAAAAAGGGCAAGAATCAACAGCAGGGAGAGGATTTTCCGCATGAAAAACACTCCTTTCGATAAAGAACAAACGGTTTTGCTGCGTACAGGATACAGCATTTGGTGCGCTTTGTCAAGGAAAATGACAAATTCCGCGTTCCGCATTGTTTTTTTTGTTTTGTTTTCTTTTTGTCCTTTCCGCTTCCCGGTCTTGACACGCGGCGAAGGATACGGTACACTTTTCCATGTAGAAACGCTTCGGCTTTTGCGGAAGCGAGTAGTATTTGAAGGAGGTTTCCCTGTATGAAGAAGATGTTTGCGGTTTTGCTGGCGCTGTGTATGGCGCTGACCTGCCTGACGATGGCGAGCGCGGAAGAAAAGACGTATCACGTCGGCATTTTGCAGCTGGTGCAGCATGAGGCGCTGGACGCGGCGACCAAGGGTTTCCGCGACGCGCTGACGGAGAAGCTTGGCGACAAGGTTGTTTTTGATGAGCAGAACGCTTCGGGTGATACGGCTTCCTGCGCCATGATTGCCAATGGCTTTGTGGCGGCGGAGGTTGACCTGATTATGGCGAACGCGACGCCCGCGCTTCAGGCGGCTGTCAGCGCGACGGCGGATATTCCGATTCTCGGCACGTCGATTTCCCACTACGGCACGGCGCTGGAAATCAGCGACTGGAAGGGCTACACGGAAATCAACGTTTCCGGCACGAGCGACCTCGCCCCGCTGGACGGTCAGGCGAACATGATCGTGGAGCTGTTCCCGGAAGCAAAGACGGTTGCGCTGCTCTACTGCTCGGCGGAAGCGAACAGCGCTTATCAGATTGGCGTTGTGAAGGCGGAACTGGAAGCGAAGGGCATCACCTGCAAGGAATACGCTTTCACCGACTCCAACGACGTTGCGTCCATGGCGCAGCAGGCGACTGAATGCGACGTGCTCTACATCCCGACGGACAACACCGCCGCTGCCTACAGCGAAACGATTGCCAACGTCGTCGTGCCGGCGAAAGTGCCGGTCATCGCGGGTGAGGAAGGCATTTGCCGCGGCTGCGGTGCCGCGACGCTGACCATCAGCTACTATGACCTCGGCTACAAGACGGGCGAAATGGCGTATGAAATCCTCGTGAACGGCGCGGATGTTTCCACCATGCCGATTGCTTTCGCGCCTCAGTTCACCAAGAAGTACAACGCCGCGATCTGCGAAGCGCTGGGCATCACCGTCCCGGACGACTACGTCCCGATGGACTAATCCATAGATACATTTTGCGAAGCCATAGGGCATTTCGCCTTATGGCTTCGCTTGCGTTATAGTAGGAGGAAGATTCCGTGGAAATTATGAAGCTGCTCAACGCCTTGCCCGGCGCGGTTTCTCAGGGCGTCATATGGGGCATTATGGCCATTGGCGTCTACATTACTTACCGCATTCTGGACGTGGCGGACTTGACGGTGGACGGCTCCATCGCCACTGGCGGCGCGGTCGCGGCGATGCTCATCATCAGCGGCTGCAACGCGTGGGTGGCGCTGGTGGCGGCGTTCGTCGTCGGGATGCTGACGGGCTTGGTGACGGGCGTGTTCCACACATGGATGGGGATTCCTGCCATCCTATCGGGCATTCTGACGCAGCTTGCGCTCTATTCCATCAACCTTGGCATCATGAGCAACAAGGCGAACACGGCGGTGAATGCGAATAAGTATGACCTGCTGGTGTCCCTGCGCAACGTGCGCAATTTTTCGCTTGACAACCCAATTCTGCTGCTGCTCATTATTACCGCGGCAGTGATTGCGCTGTTGTACTGGTTCTTCGGCACGGAGTATGGCTGTGCACTGCGCGCAACGGGCGCAAACGTCAACATGGCGCGCGCACAGGGCATCAACACCGGGCGCGCGAAGGTCGTCGGGCTGATGCTGTCCAACGGCTTAGTGGCGCTCTCCGGCGCGCTGCTGACGCAGTATCAGGGCTATGCGGATGTCAGCATGGGGCGCGGCGCGATTGTCATCGGCTTGGCGGCAGTTATCATCGGCGAAGTGCTGTTTGGCAAGATTTTCCGCAATTTTGCCACGAAGCTCATCGCCGTGTCCATCGGCGCCATCATCTACTACATCGTCATGCAGGTGGTGCTGTGGCTGGGTCTGCCCACGAACTACCTGAAGCTGCTCACGGCGCTGGTTGTGGCGATGTTCCTCGCCGTGCCGCACTGGAAGAGCCAGCTTTTTACCGCCCGCAGCGCTCGAAAGGGGGAGAAGCAGAATGCTTGATATCAATCATATTGCAAAGACCTTCAATCCCGGCTTGATTACCGAGAAGCGCGCATTGGCGGATGTTGACCTCCATCTGGCGGAAGGCGATTTCGTCACGATGATTGGCGGCAACGGCGCGGGCAAATCCACGACGCTCAACGCCGTCGCGGGCACGTTTATGGTGGATCGCGGCAGCATCGTCATTGATGGCGTGGATGTGACGCATCTGCCGGAATACAAGCGCGCGAAGTATCTCGGGCGCGTGTTCCAAGACCCGATGAACGGCACGGCGGCAACGATGAACATTGAGGAGAACCTCGCGCTGGCGTATCGCCGCGGACAGGGGCGGACGCTCCGCTGGGGCATCACGGCGAAGGAACGCGACGAGTACCGCGAAAAGCTGGCGACGCTGGGGCTGGGGCTGGAAGACCGCATGAGCAGCAAGGTCGGTCTGCTTTCCGGCGGACAGCGGCAGGCGCTGACGCTGCTGATGGCGACCATCAAGCAGCCGAAACTCCTCCTGCTGGATGAGCACACTGCCGCCCTTGACCCCAAAACGGCGAAAAACGTGCTGACGCTGACGCAGAAAATCATTGCGGAAAACCATCTGACGGCCATGATGGTGACGCATAACATGAAAGACGCGCTGGAGTACGGCAACCGCACCATCATGATGCATGAAGGCAAAATCATCCTCGATATCGACGCGGAAACGAAGAAGCGCATTCACGTCGAAGACCTGCTGGTGATGTTTGAAAAAGCAAGCGGCAGCGAAATCAACAACGACCGGATGCTGCTGGGATAAAGCGGAAATGAGAAGAATGCGGACGAGGTGAAAAAAGCGCCTCATCCGCATCTTTTTTGCCGAATATGAAAGAAAAAAACAGCATAAAAGCGAATGATATGCAGAATAAGGACAAATTATGACCATTTTTTCGCATAGAATTTACAATTCGCCATCGACAATTGGACGAAAATGTGATATACTGCCTTCTGTTCCTAAAGAATGGAACGAAACTTTCGCAGCGGCTCTCCGCAGCGAAAATATTCTGGAAAAGAAAGAGAGGAAAATGAACATGAAGAAGTTCCTTGCAATCATGATGGCGCTGTCCATGATGCTGTGCGCGTTTGCCGTGGCGGAAACCGCGAGTCCCGTTGCCAGCACGGTCGCCAGCCCTGTTGCCAGCCCCGTTGCGGATATGGTAGGCGACCCGGCGGATCTGCCGGCAATTGCGGCGGTGCTGAACGGCGGCAGCGAGGTCTATGTTCCCTCTGACAAGACGAACAAGACCCTGCAGGATGCCCTGAACGACGAGTTCACCGAGGGCGCAGGCTATGATTCCTTCGCTGTGCTGGATGTGGACGGCGACGGCAAGCTCGACGTGGTGCTGAATGTGACCGTGAACGGCGAAGTACTGGGCTATCTGGTGCTGACCAGCGCCGATGAAGTCATCTGTGCGTACGGCTTCTACTACCGCGCGATGATTGGCCTGAAGGAAGATGGCTCCTTCTCCTTCAGCAGCAGCGCGCTGGAATCCGGCGTGGCGACCTTCTACAAGGACGAGAACCGCGATGCGCAGTACAATGAGCTGGCGGAAAGCAAGCTGGATGAAAACGAAAACGTCGTCTATTTCGTGAACGGCGAAGCGGCGGATGAAGATGCCTTCACCGCGGTCATCAACGCGCAGAACGAAAAGGCGGATGTGACCTTCGTGCCTGCAACGGCGGAAAATCTGGCGCTCTACCTGACGATTGAATAATCAACCCGTCCAAAGCGACCTCCCGGTATGAATTGTGCCGGGAGGCTGTTTTTTTCTTCAAATCAATAGATAATCATCGAACGAAAACCAATTTTCGATACGAAGCCGTTTTTTCGTAAAAGGTAGCGAAAATCCACCGGAAACTTGGCAGATATGGCATGAAAATATGCATAGACAGACAAATATCCATTGACAAAACGATTTCGCTGATGCTATAATTGAAAGGAAGCTGCGGTCAAATACGCAGAAGAAAGGAACGATGGATATGAAGAAGCGGTTCCTGCACCTGTTCAGCCTGATGCTGGCGGTGCTGATGCTGATTCCCTGCGTAGGGTCGGCGGAAGAGGCGGAAGCGGTGGATAACGGCGTGATGCGCGAGGGCTTGACGGCGCTGGAGGCTACCCGCCTGATGGGCAACGGCATCAACCTCGGCAACACCCTGGAAGCCTGCGACAACAACGTCGGCATCAAGACGAACACGCCCCTTAGCTATGAGACGCACTGGGGTCAGCCGAAAACGACGCAGGCCATGATTGACGGCATGAAAGCGGCGGGCTTTGACACCATCCGCATTCCCGTGGCTTGGATGACCAACGCCACCCACCTCTATGAAGGCGACTACACCATCGACGCCGACTACATGGACCGCGTGGAGGAAGTTGTCCGCTATGCGCGCAAGGCGGGCATGTACGTCATCATCAATGACCATTGGGATGGCGGCTGGTATGGCATGTTCGGTTCGGAAAGCGCCGAAACCCGCGCACTGGCCATGGAAGCCTACAAGGGCATGTGGCAGCAGATTGCCGAACGCTTCCGTGATTACTCCGATTACCTGATTTTCGAGAGCGCAAACGAGGAGCTCGGCGGTCGCTTCGACGAGAATTCTCCGCTGTACTGCTCCGATTCCGTCGTTACCTACCTGACCGACGACGAGCGGTACGCGCTGACGAACGAAATCAACCAGACGTTTGTGGATGTCGTCCGCGCGACGGGCGGTAACAACGCGACCCGCTTCCTGCTGATTGCGGGTTACAGCACCGACATTAACCAGACCTGCGACGATCGCTTCCAGATGCCCAAGGACACCGCGGACAGCAAGCTGATGGTTTCTGTCCATTACTACGATCCGTGGTCGTACTGCGGCGCGTCCAGCGCGGTGAGCGCCACCAAGTGGGGCAAAGTGAGCGACTATGAGTACATGGATCAGCAGCTGGCAAAGATGACGAAATTCACCGAGGCGGGCTACGGCGTGGTCATCGGCGAATACGGCGCGCTGCCGTGCAGCGACGGGCTGAAGGACAACACGCTGGCGTACCACACGGCGTTCCTTGACGCCTGCACCAAGTACAACCTGACGAACTGCCTGTGGGATTGCAGCGGGCTGTACAAGCGCGTGTCCCAGACCTTCGCGGATGACGATATTCTGGCGATGTATCAGGAGAAGCGTCAGGCGAACGAAGAAGGTCAGGATTATGCGGATGTGCAGGCGGCTGCTGCGGCGGAAGCAGCGGCTGCTGCAGCGGAAGCCCCCGTGACCTTCCTGCAAGATGCCGTGGTCGTGGATGACCAGACCGCGCTGGCGTGGATTATGTGGAACGACGGCAGCTGGGCGCTCACCCACAGCGTCGGCGATACCTACAACGCGGATTCCATCTCCGAGGGACTTGTCGCGACCAACGCCATCATCACGGGCGAAGGCAAGTACACCGTCGGGCTGGATTTCACCGGCACGGCGCAGGGCTACTCCGCGTCCGTCGCGTTTGCCGCCATCGGCATCAGCAACGGCGAAGTGCTGTACCCGAACTATATCGTTAACATCAAGGAAGTGCGCATCAACGGCGAAATCTACCGCCTGAAGGGCCGCGCCTACACGACCTCTGACGACAGCGTGTGCACGCGCGTGAATCTGTACAACGAATGGGTGACGAGCGTGCCCAAGACCGCGCGTCTGCCCGGCGGCAACCTCGCCGGCGCAACGCCGACGCCCATCAACCGCAACGATGCTGTCATCGCCGAAATCAAGACGATTGAAATCGACTTTGAGTATGTGCCGATGAACTAAGGCAAAAAGAAGCCCGAATCAGCGATGGTTCGGGCTTTTTTGAATGCGGATGATTTCACTTCCTATAATTGCGTGCTTTGTCGCAGAGGGTTTCGCGTCCGCAGACGCGGCTGGAGCAGCAAAAAAGACATGCCTGATATTGAATATCAAGCACGTCTTTCGCTGCAACAAGCGACAATCACCCCAGATACTGCACCGCCAGAATCACCACGCCCAGCACCACCAAAACCACGCCGACCACCCGGTTGAGCGTCTCCGGCTTCGATTTGTTCGCAATTTTCGCGGCAATCTGCGCGAACAGCAGCGTGAACGCCATGCACAGCGCCAGCGTCCAGCCGTCCGGCAATCCGCCGATGGTGAAGTGGCTGACCGCACCCGTCAGCGCCGTGAACGCCATGATGAACACACTCGTGCCGACGGCGGTTTTCAGCTCGTAGCCCATGACGGAGGTCAGAATCAGCAGCATCATCATGCCGCCGCCCGCGCCGACGAAGCCGCAAATCATGCCGATGAACGCGCCGCAGACGATCGACTGCACCATGCGCTTCTTTTTGCTCACGTTCTGCATGGCTTCGCGCGTCGTCATCACCGGGCGGATGATGAACTTGATGCCCAGCAGCATCGTCATCAATACGCTGAAGCTGCCCATCGTTCGGCTCGGCACAAGGCTTGCGACGTAGCTGCCTACGACCGTGAACGCCAGCACCGCCGCCATCATCAGCAAGCCGTTGCGAATGTCGAGATTCTTGTTTTTGCCGTATGTCCACGCGCTTGCGGCACTCGCCAGCACGTCGCTCGCCAGCGCAATGCCGACCGCCTCATACGGCTCCATGCCCAAGAACGTAATCAGCATCGGGCTGATGACCGCCGCGGCGCTCATGCCCGCGAATCCCGTGCCTAAGCCAGCGCCTAAGCCCGCCAACAGGCACACCAGCACTTTTTCCACCATGAGGAAAGCCTTCCTTCTGTCGATTCTTATGCACATTGTAGCGGATTCGTGTGTACTCAGCATGAACATTGCGGACGAAAATGCAAAATTCGCGCATCAGGCGAAAATCCGCCGCTGATGGCTGGAAAATTCCGCAAGAAGCCGCGAAACCGCTTGTGCAAACGCGCATTTCGGGCTATACTACCCTCATCAGCAGAAGGAGGATAAGCATCATGTGTACCGCGATTCGCCTGACCACGCGCGACCACTATTTCGGCAGAAACCTTGACTTGGAGTACAGCTATCAGGAGACCGTTGCCATCACGCCGCGGCGCTATCCGTTCCATTTTCGCCACGAGGGGACGAACAGCGACCATTTTGCCATGATTGGCATGGCGTTCGTCGTTGGCGGAATGCCTTTATATTATGAAGCGACGAACGAGAAGGGCTTGAGCATGGCGGGGCTGAACTTCCCCGCGAGTGCCGTGTATCACGACGTGAAGCCGGATTGTGCGAACATCGCCAGCTTTGAGCTGATTCCGTACATTCTGGGGCAGTGCGAAAGCGTCCAAGAGGCGAAAACGCTGCTCCAGCGCCTGAACATCACTCGCGACGGCTTCAGCGAGCAGCTCCCGCCGTCGCCGCTGCACTGGATGATTGACGATCGCGAAGGCTGCATCGTCGTCGAGTCGATGGCGGACGGGCTGCACGTCTACGACAACTGGTCGAACGTGATGACGAACGAGCCGCCGCTGCCATTGCAATTGGAAAATCTGGCGCACTATCAGGCGCTTTCGCCGGAAGAGCCGGTGAATCGCTTTGCGCCCACGCTGCCGCTGAAGGTGGGCGGACGCTGCACGGGCGCGATTGGCTTGCCGGGCGACTGGTCGCCGTGGTCGCGGTTCGTCCGCGCAGCATTCCTGACGAACAACTCCGTCTCCGGGGACAGCGAGGAGGAGAGCGTCGGGCAGTTCTTCCACATTTTGGGCGGCGTGGCGCACCCGCGCGGCTGCGCCCACCTGCCGCATGGGTATGAAATCACGGTGTACACAAGCTGCTGCAACGCCGACACGGGGGTCTACTACTACACGACCTACGGCAACCAGCAGATTTGCGCGGTGGACATGCACAAGGTGGATTTGGACGGCGGCGAAGTCGTGTCGTATGAACTGAAAAAGCAGCAGGGGATTTGCTATCAGAACTAACGCTATAAGCAGGGCAGGGGTGCAGAACGCATCCTTGCCCTTTTTGCTTAGGGCACCACCGCACAATTCGGCGGCACGTCTTGCGATGTCTTTTCCGCCATCTGCGGCATGCAAATTCCTCGATTTACATCCAGTAAACCTTCGGAATTTGCATTTGCATCTGACGAAAAATCCATTCGCCAGCCGACTGCCTCATTGTGCGGTGTTACCCTAAATCTACCCTTGACAAATCACATTCCAAAAGAGGCTTTGTCAAGCCCTCTCCCTGGCAAGGGCGCACTTACTCACCACCTGCAAGCAGACGGTGGTATCCCTCCCGTTGGTCGGGCTCGTGCACTCTCCGATGGGGAGTTTCGCTCTCTGCGGAGAGCGACAGGAAATTCGGCAAACTTCATTCCCTGCACGAAAAACGCCGCTGCTGGCAGAAGTACAGCAGCGGCATTTTTCGTGATGACGCAGCATTGCCGATAGCGCTGGGGCGGATTCTCTATGCAGTTTTTTATAGGCTGCCAGCTCCGTAAGCCTTCGTCGTCAGCTTCAGGTACTCAACGCCTGCCAGCATGACAATACCAATGCCATGCGTATCGTTGAAGTTCCACATCAGCGTGCGATAATAGGCGCGGGAGAAGGAGAAACCTGATCCGCGGCACACGCCGTACAGGTTGCCGTCCCGGTCAATCGCCTGCTCGCACAAGCCCTTCCAGGCACGCTCGACGGCGCTGCGTACCTCATCCAGCACCGCCACATCATACCAGCCGTTACGCAGGCCGCGGGAGAAGGCGCAGATGAACATGGCCGTCGCCGAGGACTCCAGATAGGTACCGGGTTCATCAAGAATCTGATGCCACAATCCGGAGGCATCCTGCAGCTTCATGTACCCTGCGCTGAGCTCGCGGAAGAACAATAGCAATGCAGGCCGCTTCTCATGGCCGACCGGCAGCTTTTGCAGCAGCTCGCTGAGGGTGAACAGCACCCAGCCGTTGCCTCGGCTCCAGGGGATACGGTTGCTCTTTCCGTTTCGCAAACAGCGCATGTGGGACATGATCTGTTTGTCGGGCATAAAGAGGAGGTCCTTGTATTGAAGCAGCTGATTAGCGCAGGCGTTCATACCTTCCATACTACCGGTCAGCTCCGAATAGCGGCACAGAAAGGGGCCAGACATATACATATCGTCCGCCCAGATGGTATCGTCGCGGCGGCAATAAGCTCCTTCGGAGGTGCGGGGCTGTTCATGGAGCATATATTCCCCAATGGCATCAGCCAGCTTGCGGACAGCCGCGTCGCCGGGCTTGGCGCATTCCAGCATCATGGAGCCAAAGGAGCCGCAGTCGTCCAGCGCGTCAAGCCAGCAGATTTGCTGATTGACCCCCGGAAAGCCATACCTTGCCTGATCATAAAGCGCATACTCATGGATGGAGACGACCTGATCCGCATGGCTTGTCACATAGTCGTTCATGACCTCGCGGCTCAGGAAATGCCCCGCCTGCCACATGCCGTAGAGCGTAACGCCCAGCGGATAAGTCCAGCGGCCAAAGAGCTTGCTTTCCACATAGGGACGCAGAGCAACGCCGTCAAAGCCAGTGCGCCAGGTGATTGTCCCCTCCGCGCCCTCAACCAGCTGTCCCATGGCGCATGCGGTGAAGGCTGAAGTATCCGCGGTTTTCAGCGGGCCCATGATGAGATAAGGTGTCGTCCTTCCATGAATATGCACAGGAGGCTTCCTCCAAGCCCAGTCGCTGTCGCTCACCAGCGCGGCCACCGCCTGATAGGGGCCGACGGCCACAACATCATGCTGTGCTCCGGGGATAACCCGTCCGGGCTTACCGTCCACGATCAGGGTTACAGCGTCATGGGCGGCAAGGGGGACACGGACGCTTCCCTTGAGCCACGCCGCATATACGCCTGCCCCGACAAGAGACTTTTTCTCCGCGCGGGGAAGCCAGGTCAGCTCCGGCGGCATAAAGTCGCCAAAGAAGCTGCCCACGTCAATCTGCATCCGTTCATCCACCGGCTCCGTGTAGAGGATTCCTGCCTCCCCGTCATATTCCTTGTAGGGCAGTACATAATTACAGGGCTCCCACTGCGGCATGGCATTGGCGAAAGCGCAGCCAAAGCCGATCTCCGTCCGCTCGCAGCGCCATACGAAACGATTGTAGCCTGCCCTCAACGACACATCGATCCTGCATTTTTCATGGGTGCGTTCCTGATTGCCGTTGGACTGGAACACCCTTTCCTCATTCAACCACACCTGAACAGGACCGTCGCACTCCACCACGAAGCCAGAGCTCTTGGCCTGCGGACAGTATAGATCGGCGGCGGCATAGACAATTTCGCCATTCTCTCCGCCGGGAAAACGCCGCGCAAAATCCAGCAGATATCGCGCCTTTCGATCCGCCTGAATGCCTGACTCATCAAAGGTGCGCCAGATAAAGGGCGTAACAGGATTTTCCCCCATAAATCGGGTTCCAAGCAGATCAATGATTCTCCCGGCATCGTCGCCATAGCTCCAGGCAGCGCTGTTGCGATCGTCAAAATAGTATCCCATGGTCAATTTCCTTTCTTTTCTGCAATGGTTTCGCGATAGGCGGAACGCTTGGCTTCAATGGCGCGGCTGCCGCCCGCGGAGAGATAGGCGGCCACGCAGCGATCCCATTCCTCATCGAAATTCTCAGCCGGGCACATGATGGTTCGTATGCGGAGCTCCCTTTCCTTCGCGGCCAGGATGTTAACTGTTTCCAGCGACGCGGGGATATATCCAGTTCGCGAAGCACCCGGCTTTGAATATAGCGTACCCAGGCGTTGTCCTCGCAGGAGCCATATTCCTCGGGCATGTTCTCCCGGTCATAGACCATGACGCGAAGCGTTTCCGTCTGTGCCGACGCGCTCCCATGCACAAGGAACGGCAGCGTCAGCAGGAGAAGGAGAAACGAGAGCAGGCACATCTTTCTCACAGGAAATACCTCAATCATTTTCTGTGACCGGGAATTATACCCGGTCGCTCAAACAGCGGAGCGCATATTAAGGTAACACCGCACAAATGAGGTGGTCGG